>Ga0268283_1000113_pt1 | contig 79160 bp, 88 predicted proteins | sample saktaG_13_FD_190140 | JGI IMG/M metagenome (GOLD analysis project Ga0268283, IMG submission 190140) | Saline water microbial communities from Sakinaw Lake, British Columbia, Canada - sak_2013_06_06_36m | ecosystem: Environmental > Aquatic > Non-marine Saline and Alkaline > Saline ...
TTAAGTAAAAAATAGTAACTCGGGGGAAATCCCCAAGTCTATTTTAGAGTGCTTCGCTATGTTTTGTAAGGTACTCGGCAACTCCAGCTGTATTTGCCTTCATTCCCTCATTGCCTTTAACCCATCCCGCAGGACATACTTCTCCAAACTCGTTTGTAAATAGCATCGCGTCGATCATACGAAGCATTTCGTCGATGTTGCGTCCAAGTGGTAGATCGTTGATGACTGCGTGGCGGATAGTGCCATCAGCATCGATCAAAAATGAACCGCGAAGTGCGACGCCGCCATCAAGTAAGACATCATACGCTTTAGCGATATCTTTTGTTAAATCTGACACAAGAGGGTATTTGACCTGACCAATTCCGCCTTGGTTTACAGGTGTGTTTTTCCAAGCAAAATGGCTAAACTGTGAATCCACAGAAACACCGATTACATTGATACCGCGAGCTGTAAATTCTGCTAAACGATGGTCAAATGCGATAATCTCAGAAGGACACACAAAAGTAAAATCCAATGGGTAGAAATAAAGTACAGTTCCCTTTTCTCCAAAGTTTGCATAGAGGTTGAAATCCTCCACTATCTCATTGTTTCCTAAAACTGCCGTTGCGCTAAAGTCTGGTGCTTTTTTTGTTACTAACATATTTTTCCTTTTTTGTATTTTTTAAAAACCCCTGAGTAGAGTTCACTTGATATGAACTCTATTCAGGGGTCTCTAAATCTTATTGTTTAAAGATGACCAGCGGACGTCCGAAAGGGATTTTTGCTGGTCTTGAGAGTGCCCAAAGTACCTCATAGTTTGGCGGATATTTTGGAAACCAGCCATCTCCGTCTGTAAAATAAAGTAGCATCGTGTTCATAGGCAGATTTGCTTCGATGTAGTCAAATGTAGGTCTGTAATCCGTTCCTCCTCCGCCTTTTAAGACAAAGTCCAGTTTCTCTCCGCCTTGAAATGTATAGTGGGCATGGACTTTTGCATCGGCGATAATGAGTTCGATTTTTACCGATGGAAAGTTTTGCATGATGGACTTAAACTCTTCCATAAACGCACCTAAAAGAGCGTCATCGATGGAGCCTGAAGTGTCGATGGCAACGCAGAGACTTAGCGTATCACTCGTGAGTGAGGGCAGGGCAAAACCTCTATACATATGCTTTTTGTTCGGTGGCATAAAGGCGTAGTTGTTTCTCATGTGACGGTTGACGGCGTTGTAAAGCTCAAATTTCCAGTCCACGTCATTGGCTATCACTTTTTTAGCGAGGCGGTGCATATCAGAGGGTATCGCGCTCTTTTTTTGTGCTACTTCTTGTGCTACGGATGCGGCGTAATGCCATTGTGATTCTGTTTCTGGATCAAGCTCATCCTCGATGTTTTCTGTATTTGCAAAAGCTTTTTCATCTTTTTCTTCGCTATTTTCTTTGCTAGTTTCCTCTGAAGTTTCAAAAGCATCATCCACGCCTTTAAAATGCTCCTCTTTGAGCAGTTCATATATCTCTTCGGCGTACATATCTTTAAACTCTTCATTAAAGTTCGCACCTTGGGGAATATGAAGACCGTTTTTATGCAGAAGATTGTTGATGGCATAGTCGGTTGCGAGCTGCCAGAGTGAGCCTACACGACCCAGACGTCTTTGCTGATGGGAAAGAATATGATGCATGACACAATTTGTGAGAATAAACATGATTTCTTCATTTGTGCGACGCTCTAAAAATTCAGGGTTATATAAAAAGCGTTTTCCATTACTTGCGTAGGCTCTAATAGTTTCACTCGGTTCATGTTTGAGACGAGAAGCCAGCATCCCAAAGTAGGGATGTTTTACGGTCAGCTGGCTTTTGGCACGAGTGAGGAGTTGTTCGTGTATCATTAGCGAAGTAGGGTGTTGAATTTTTTCATCCAAAGCGTCCAGCTTTCAACGTGGTCTAATTCGATTTTTCGCTCTCGTAAGTCTTGGACAATCATCACGGCAAACTCGGCGGGCATATTTAGGGTGTAGCTTACAAGATTGTTGAGTTTTTTGGTACTTGTACCTTGATCTACACGCATCATAAGGGCTGTGCTTAGGATATGAAGAGCTGATGGATCACGAGGCACATCTTTACATGTACCGCTAAAGATAGCGTCCATATCGGGAAGTTCACCCGCAACAGAGCGAAATCCTAAAAACGAAGCCGCAAGCTCTTCACCAATCGCTCCGCTTACCATCGGCATGATAAGATCGGCTTCGGGTTCCGAGGATATGATGTGATGCACATATTCCCATGTTCTAGGCGTTGCAAAAGCACGGCTATCTGTTTGTCCAAAGGTAAAGAGTGCATCGGGACGATGAGAAAGAAATGCGATGATAGTGGCATCTATGCCAGCTCCCACAGCCCATGTTTTCCAATCGGGCGGACTCACTTCCATCTCTAAGTGTACAAAACGGTTTGCCAAAGGTGCCGCCATACGAAACACGACGCCTCTGTCGCTCTCGCGATTTCCCGCAGCCACGATCGCCCAGCCATCAGGCAAAGAGTATTCGCCTATTTTTCTATCAAGTATCAGCTGATATGCAGAGGCTTGAACCATCGGTGCGGCAGTATTAAGCTCATCTAAAAAGAGTATCCCTTTTTCTATGCTTCCATCAGGCAAAAATGACGGCGGAGCCCAGATGGCAGTCTCATCTTTTGCGCTATAAAATGGTATGCCTCGAAGGTCTGTCGGGTCTAGCAGTGAAAGACGAAGATCCACAAAACTGATACCTTCCTCTTTAGCGATCTGAGAAACAATGGAAGATTTGCCGATTCCCGGAGGTCCCCATAAAAAGACAGGGACTTTTTTTCTACATAGATGGGTGAGTGATCTCTTTACGCTTTGTGGGTTCATGCTATTCCTTATTACTTATACCCAAAGGGCACTTTGCATGTAAAGCTATATGCAATTATGATGCGAAGAGGGCAAGAATGACAAAATTGTCGCACTTTTGTATTTTTAGTATGAAAATTGCATAGATTGGTGATTTTTTCAAAGAACACAATATGTAACTACTCTTTTAAATACGGCTAAGAGCCAAAAAAAGGATTTATCATGTTACACAGCGATATCATAGAGTTCGAAGATTACGGGTTTAACCACTACATTCATCATTTTGATGAGTGTGACGGCGAACACCTACTTTTTAACGAAGAGTACGATTGTTTACAAGCAGATGTTGACCTCATGGAAGAGATCATATGGGCGTAAAAAGAGTTGTTTATAACTAAAATAAGAGAGGAAATCTATCTTGAGTTTAGTTATAAACTGTTACAGATTTTTTATATATTTAGTTTATAAATTCAACAACTTCGTCAAATGAAAGTCTTAACTGCTTTGGTTGTTCATTGAGTCTGTAGCCAAATGGTAAAACCATTGCTAATTGATATTTTGCAGTATCAAGTCCTAAAATCTCTTCTACTTGTTTTTTGTCATACCCTTCGATTGGACATGAATCTATCCCGATACTTGCACCAGCAGTCATCATATTTGCTACAGCAATGGCAGTTTGTTTTGCAGTCCATGCATAGATATTTTCATCACTGCTTAAAGTCTCTTTTAAATGATCCCCGTAGAGTTTCATATAAAAATCCAGTTTCTCTTTTGGCATCTCTCTTCTAGAAAATCTTTTTTCAACTTCACCAGATTCGACTTTGACACTATCTATTCCAGCTAAAACAACAACCAAATGAGAACAGCTTGTCACTTGTACTTGATCCCAGCAAGCTGGTCTTAGTTTGGCTTTTAACTCTTCATTGGTAATAACTAAAAACTTCCAAGCTTCCATACCAAAAGATGACGGTGATTTTCTGCCAGCTTCTAAAATAAACCTGATATCTTCATCAGAAATCCTTTTTGCTTCATCAAACACTTTACATGCATGTCTAAAATCCATAGCTTTCATAAACTCATTTTTCATTTTCATTTCCTTGTATTAGATTATTTTTTTTACTATTTATCAAGCGCTTTATCAAAAGCTTTTTTAAAAGCGTCATAGTCTTCAAACTGAGGCATATGACCTAATCCAGGTAGCTCAAAAAGCGTCGAACCTTGGATCATCTCATGAGCACTTTTCCCAAGTTTGTTATATTCACCTAGTTTTCTTGTGACACCTTTTTTTAACCAACCTCTGCCGGGACCTGTTTTATCTCTTGTTCCAATAATCAAGAAAGTTTCACTTTTGATTTGTGAAAACCTATCCACAACATCTTCACAAAAGATAGGACCATAAGTTAAAGCATTATTCCATGCAATAATTTTCCAGTCATCTCCTGCGAGCATCCCTTTTAGAGGGAGTAAAAGCTTCTCATTTTCACTTGACCATTTTCCATCATAATAGTTGCTTTTTTGGTAGTTAATAGCCTGTTCTACCGTTGTACTAAGCTCTTGTTTGTAGAAGAAATTAGGATCTTTGAATTCTACATATTTTGAGTAGTCTTCTAAACCAAGAGGGTTGATCAAGATGAGTTTCTTAACTGACTCACTATAATTAACCGCCATAGTAACTGCTAACATCCCTCCCATAGAATGGCCGACAAGATCAAATTTTTTGATATGTAAACTCTCTAACAAAAGTTTTGTATTTAAGCCAAGCTGCCCAAAACTGTATTGATAATAAGAAGGCTTAGATGATTTTCCGAAGCCTATTTGATCAGGGATAATGACTCTGTAATTTTTCTTTAAAAGATCTTTTGCGATTCTTTCCCAGTAATAACCTGAAAAGTTTTTACCATGAAGTAGAACAATAACTTTTTGTGCATCTTTATCTCCGACATCCATATATCGCATTTTTAAATCTTGGTTTTGAGAATTGAATTCAAAGGTATTTACCTGAAATGGGTACTCAAACCCATCCAACTCTTTATTGTATTTCACTGAACCCTCAGCAAATATTTGTGACGTCAATGTTAAAAGAGAAACTAAAATTAAAAAATACTTTTTCATACTATCCTCATCCTTTTTATAAATTGATAAAATTTCTTTTTAGTGTGTCTTGGAATCTTGATAGTTCATCTTCAAGGTTCATTCCATCTTTGTGAATATAATCTTTTGTTAAATTACCCTCTGCAAATCCTTCATACTTTTGATGACCGTTGATTATAAGGATATTTTTCATTTTTGTCCTTTTATGCTTTTTCTAGTATTTCCACGATAGTTTTAACCGGATAAAGCGTATCCATTCCCCAAACTTTCGCTAAACCATTTGCATTTATTGCCAACGCTTCTATAGCATCTCTTGGAATATCAAGTTCTTTTAAAGTAACAGGCGCGCCAATCTTAGAAAACCAGTTTTCCAGTTTTTCTATCCCCTCATTTGCATCATCGCAATTAAAAATCTCTTTTGCAAATCTTTGAAACTGAGAAATATTTTGCTCTTTATACCATTTCATCCACGCTGGAATCACGACTGCTAGTCCTGCACCGTGAGCTACATTGTATAAAGCAGATAAAGAGTGTTCTATCATATGATTTGGAAAATTTCCACCATCAGTTCCCGCTGGAGTTAAGCCGTTAAGTGCTTGTATTGCAGTCCAAGCGAACTCTGCTCTTGCATCATAATCATCTGGATTTGCGATGAGAATTTCAGTAGTTTCCATAACTGTTTTAATGATGGATTCCACGATTCTTGAGTTAAAGTGGGGATGAACGCTCGCTGTAAAATATACTTCTATAGAGTGAGCGATAACATCAACGGCAGAATATGCTAAATACTCAGGAGTGACAGTTTTCATGAGTTCTGGATTGATAACAGAAAGCACAGGATTGACTAAAACAGAACCGATAGAATATTTCTGCTTTGTATCATCATTTATAATGACGGAATTGCCATTCATCTCACTTGCAGTTGCTGAGAGTGTCATCACTGTAAACACTGGCAAAGCCTCTGTTATCTGTGCTTTGTTGATATAAAAGTCCCAAACGTCACCATTATATTTTGCTCCCGCGGCAATTGCTTTTGCACTATCAGCAACAGAACCGCCACCAACACCTAAAATAGCTTCTAGCTTATGCTCTTTTGAAAGTGCAATACCTTCATTGACTTTGCTCAAAAGTGGATTACTCACAACTCCTGAAAGTTCAACATACTCAATCTTACTTTTGTTTAGTGACATTATAATTTTGTCATAAAGTCCACTTTTTTTAACGCTTCCACTGCCATACAAAAAGAGAACTTTTTTAATACCTGCTTCTGCTAAGTAGCTACCGATATTATTTTCTTTCTCTTTTCCAAACTCTATCTTTGTCGGGTTGTAATATGTAAAGTTATTCATCTAGTCCTCTTTATTTTAGTCTTTTGGAAATAATATAGCAAACATACTTAAATATCTCTTACTATACTAAAGGTAAGTAATAGATATTAAATTCTATTATGATATAATAAACTTACAAAAGGATCAAAAATGTATTGTATCGGTGATAAAGAGTATACATGTCCCGTTTCTATCACTATGGATATCTTCAATGATAGATGGAAACTGGCTATTATCTGGTATCTGCTTGAACATGATAAAAGATTTAAAGAGTTACATGAAGATATTAGTGATATCACTCAAAAAACACTCACTATTAAATTAAAAGAGTTGGAAGCAAAAAAAATCATTAGTAGAGAAGTGTTCGCAGAGGTTCCACCTAAAGTGGTATATTCTCTCACTCCAATAGGTTTAAAACTCAAACCAATGCTACAAGCCATGTTTGAATGGGGCATAGATTATGTCAAAGAAAATGGAAAGATTGTTGAGTAAGCCTTAAGTCGTTGGAGATTTATTACAGTACGGTTACAATATATCAAGATATATTGATTTAATAGATTTCTTCTGTTATAGTATCGAAGAAAAGTCATAAAATGACATTTGGCTATTTGAGGAGATCTTATGTTAAAAGTTTTATTTGTTTGTGTTCACAACAGTGCAAGAAGTCAGATGGCAGAAGCCTTTTTTAACCAATATGCACATGAGGGTGATATCGCAGAAAGTGCAGGGATTAAGCCGGGGGCTTTAAATCCATATGTAGTTCGTGCAATGGCTGAAAAAGGGTTTGATATATCAAATAACATCACAAAAGGCGCTTTTGATCTTTACAAGCAAGGTCGGCTTTTTAGTCATGTTATCACAGTATGTGATGAAGCAACACAACAATGTCCCATCTTTCCCGGTACAAGAAGTGTTCTTTCTTGGAGTTTTGAAGATCCCTCAGTATTAAGCGGAAGTGATGAAGAGATTATGGAAAAAGTACGTGTTATCCGTGATTCAATAGAGAAAAAAGTCAAAGAGTTGATCGAGACAACTCCATTGAAAAAGACTCTTTAACTTCGTAACATCTTCACTATCTTTATAGTAGCAGCGAGGTCAAGCGCTGTAAAGTCATCAGGATTTTTTATTTTTTTATCTGCACCCGCGTCAAGAAGCATCTTGACCATCGTCTCTTTTCCGCTTGAAGCCGCATACATCAGTGATGTTACTCCATTGACATTGGAAGTATCAAGTTCTATTCCTGCCTCGATAAGAAGTTTTACAACTTCGGGATTCTCGCCAAAACACGCAAGCCAAATGGCCGTATTTCCATCAACATTTTTTATGCCGATGTCAGCTCCAGCACTTAAGAGTTCTGCGACAATTTTGTCATTTCCTTCTCTAGAGGCTTTCATAAGTGCGGTGTTTCCATAGTTTCCTTGAAAATTGATATTTCTAAGATCATAGCCGTTTGCTTGTATCCATTGTAGTGTTGTTTCGCTCATATTTTTTCCTATTCTTTGATATATAACAGTTCATCCAACATATAACTCTTGCCCATTTTTATTAGATCATTTTTGTAGATGACATTTTGAGGGTCACTGAGATGGATATTGTTATCCAAAACTTTTGTATGGATCTTCTCAAGTTTTTTGCCGATGAGAGTAAGGACATCTGAGTTTTCTATCATAAATGTTACACCATCGAGTCCATCAAATGGAAGAGGCAAATCACAATAATAATCTCCAACGCAATTAACTCCCCAATATGTAAAGCCCATAGAAAGGTAAAAATCAAGAGAGTTTGAGATGGAAGTGAGTTTAAAACGCTTTACATGTAAGCCAAGCGCAAAAGCAAAAACCATCTTCAAAAGCTCCTGAGCATAGCCGTTTCTACGCATAGAAGTTTGAGTGAAAATATTATGCACCGTAATATATTCATTGTGCTTGTCTATCTTAAAAAAGATATAACTCAAATGGATATTTTCATCGCTACAAAGTGCGATACACCCTTTGGTGTACCATCCGAACTCTTTGTCCCACCATTGTAAAGACATATTGGCAAATTTGAGAGATCTTGCATCTTTGATCGTTTCCATTGATGTTAGATAATTGTCTCGATTTAAATATGCTAAATGATAATGAGACATGAATCCTCTTTTTCACATTTATTGCAGTAAAAAAGTTTAAGAAAAAAACTTAGAAACGAAATAGAATGTTATTTTACTTGTATGCAATTATTGAACTATGTCAAAGTAGCTTGTATAAAATATAAATTGTTTATTTTTTATACAATAGATTGCATTATATATGATCTCATAGTGATATCATTATATAAAATAATTTAAAGGAAATATAATGGGCTTATCAGAAAAAACAATTGAGATAGTTAAAGCTACGGCTCCCGTAGTAGCTGAAAATGCTGAGGCAATTACTTCTACGATGTATGAAATAATGTTTACAAATCACCCTGAAGTAAAAGAGTTATTTAAAGATTCGCAACCAGATCAGCATAAAAAACTTGCTGCAGCCGTGGGAGCTTACGCCGCAAATATTGACAATTTGGCCGTATTGGATAAAGCTATTGAAAAAATAGTCAATACGCATATCCGTACAAAAGTACAACCTGAACATTATCCTATAGTTGGAGTTTCCATTTTAGAAGCAATCAAAAAAGTGCTAGGTGAGGCAGCGACTCCTGAAATACTTGATGCATGGAAAGAAGCATATTTCTTTTTGGCTGATGTTTTAATCGCAAAAGAAAAAGTTCAATACGCAAACGCTTAAACACCCTTAGTATAATTTAAATAGTAGTTTAAATTATACTCACTCACTCACTCACTCACTTAACAGCAGTCAAACTCCGCACTTTTTAGAAACTCCAGCCCTTTTTCAAACTCATAAGTTTCAAATAACTCTTCTATATAAAAAACATTTGAGCAAACTTGATAGAGCGTGTCACGTCCAAGTTCATCGAACGGAGTTGTTGCATAGTCATCTGGCAGTTTTGTCTCAAAACGTTTCCAAAAGTCATTTTTTGATTCAGGTTTGAGTGTAAAAAGCTCATACATGGCATCTAAAACAGACTTCGCATCGTTGTAGCAGTCGATATTTTCAAACGTGACATATCTATCTTTTATACTCAAAATCTCCCCTTACATGTAATAAAAATAGATATGCAATTTTTAAACCAGACAAATTTGAAAACTCACAAGTTTATATTTTTATCTTTTACAAACATCGCAAGTTGAGAATCTATGTTGATAACATGGCGTTTAAATTTATCAAAGGCATACTCATTGATATAGGATTTTCCAAACATCGGCAGTTTTTTTGCTTTTTCATAAAAATACTCCATCTCGCCAAGGAGGTTTTTATGCTCATCAAAATGCTCCCCCTTTGCGTAAAAAGCATTTGTATTCATAATCTCCTCTTCAAAAGCAAAATGTTCTTTGGTATGCTCTATCATCTGAGCAAACAAAGGCATAAACTCCTCTTTTGGACAGCTTTGAATCTTTTTTAAAAGTTCTAAAAACTCCTCATGCTTTTCATCCATAACGGTTACATGTAAGCATAGTTCATCAGTCATTTTTGTCCTTTTTATAAAATGAGAATGCATAATCTATACTAATACCAAATCTCACCTCTCGAACAAAATTTGCATAAAGAGCTGTAGATTAACTCCAAAGGAGTGTTTTATGGTAAGTCGTGCGAAGATTAAAGAGTTGATGAATGAAAGTGCTTGTTCTCACTCGAAAGATAAAAAACCCGGAGCTGGATGTGATATGCCAAAACCGGGGATGGCAACGGGTGGATGTGCATTTGATGGCGCTCAAATCTCGCTTTTCCCTTACGCTGATGCCGTGCATTTGGTTCATGGTCCACAGACTTGTCTTGGTGCATCTTGGGAAACAAGAGAGACGCTGAGTTCTTATGAGGGACGCGATCACACCGTAATGGGTTTTACCACGGGAATTACGACAAATGATGTCATTTTTGGCGGAGATAAACGTCTTGATTCTTCACTCTCTTACATCGTAGAACATTACGCTCCTGAAGCTATTTTTGTTTACTCCACATGTGTAACGGCAATGGTGGGCGATGATATTGATATGACTTGTAAACTTGCAAGTAAACAACATAACATTCCTATCGTTCCCGTCCATGCACCCGGTTTTGTAGGCGGAAAAAATCTTGGTTCTCGTCTTGCGGGCGAAGCTGTTTTAGAGCATCTCATCGGCACAAAAGAGCCAGAATTTACCACGCCCTATGATATCAATCTTATCGGCGATTACAACGTGACTGGAGATATGTGGCAGTATCTTCCGATCTTTAAAAAGATAGGTATAAGAGTGCTGAGTTCTATGAGCGGTGATGGTCGAGTGGGAGATATCCGCACTGCACACCGTGCAAAACTCAATGTGATAGTGTGTGCAAAATCGCTTATTACTTTGTGTAGAAAAATGCAAGAGCAGTACGAAATCCCTTGGATATCTGTTTCATTTTATGGCAAACGCGATACGACTTTTGCGATTATGGAAATCGTCAAAGCGTTGGGCGACCCAGAGCTTATCAAAAAAGCGGAAGTTGTTATCGCTGAGGAAGAGGCAAAACTTGAAGAAAAACTTCTGCCATATAGAGTGATGTTTGCAGGTAAAAAAGCAGTACTTAATACTGGCGGAAACAAAGCTTGGTCAATAGCTTCAGGATTACAAGACCTTGGCATAGAAGTGGTCGCGACTTCCATTCGTAAATCTACCGAAGATGACATCGAAAAAGCCAGAGAATATCTCGGAGAAAACGGGATACTCATGAAAGCTCCAGCATCAGAGCAGTCAAAAATCATCGATGAACGTGGCGCACATATTTTACTTGCAGGTGGGCGAAGTCTCTACACCGCCATCAAGAAAAAGATCTCTTTTATCGATGTCAATCAAGAGAAAAAAGTGAGTTACGGCGGATATAACGGACTGCTCAATCTCGCAGAAGATCTCAAACACGCATTTAACAATCCAGTCTTTGCAAATGTATCTAAAAAAGCACCGTGGGAGATGGGATAATGGAAGCAAATAAAAAAATAGAACTAAGCAAACATGAGCACAAACCACTTCAAGTAAACCCAATCAAACATTCTCAACCAATGGGCGCGGCACTCGCATTTATGGGAATCAAAAACTGTCTTCCACTTATGCATGCTTCTCAAGGGTGTGCTTCTTACACGAAGGTCTTTTATACCCGCCATTTTAATGAACCTATAGCGATGTACAACACTTCTGTGAGTGATATCACCGCTGTTTTGGATGGTGGAGATTATTCGATACTAATGGCGATAGAAAACATTACGAAGAAAAATACAACGCTCAAACCTGAAATCATCGGGCTTCATACGACGGGACTTACCGAGACAAAAGGGGATGATGTCAGAAGTGTTGGGATGCATATTGAGATTCCTTATTGTTATGTGAACACTCCTGATTTTGAAGGTGGAATGGAGAGTGGTTGGGCGCTTACATGTAAGGCTTTGATCGCGCAACATACCTTTACATGTAACGAGATCAAGCCAAATAAACTTCTGTTTTTACCTCATGTGAGTATGCAACCCATAGAGGTTGAAAAGATAAAAGCTATGTGTGAGAGTTTTGGATTTGAGACTTTAGCTTTACCTGATCTCTCAACCTCTCTTGATGGTTATTTGAGCGAAGGACAAGGAAAACTTGGCACTGGAAATATCAGCATAGAAGATATAGCAAATCTTGGTGACACGCAAACAGTGATAAGCATTGGAAGTTCTATGAAAATAGCTGCCCAAGCACTTTTAGAAAAAAATCAAAATATTACACATTTGCATTTTGATCATCTTCTGGGACTTGAAGCAAATGACAATTTTGTCGCATCTTTGATAAAAATCAGACAGATCGAACCTGCTCCATTAGTAAAGCGCTGGAGAGGACGTCTGCAAGATGCTATGCTTGACAGTCATTTTTTGATAGGCTCATCAAGTTTTGTGGTCACAGGAGAGCCTGACATGTGTGTAGGAATATGTGAGCTTTTACAAAGCGTAGGAGGCACTATACATGCGGTGGTATCGACTGTTTACTCCACTGTACTTAAAGAGATTAAAGCAGAAAATATCTTTGTTGGAGACCTTGAAGATGCAAGACCTTATTTTGAAAATGCGGATCTTGTTATCAGTAATTTTCATGCAGAACGAATCTTGCACTTACAAGAGAAACATACGGCTTTCGTCTTAAGAGGATTTCCAAATTATGAAGAGCTTGGCAATCAGCTTAAAAACGATCAGCTTTATGAAGGGAGTACATATTTTCTTTTTGAAGTAGCAAACAAACTGCGTGAAGTGAAGCATCACGGATAAAAATCTTAAAAACATAGGAGCTAAGCCATGAGTGAGAGTACAAAAATTACAGTTGAGAGTAATGGGAAGTTGGATAATGCTATTAAAGTAGCGTTTGCTACAAAAGATATGCAGACTATCAATGCGCATTTCGGCGGTGCAAAAGAGTTCGTTATCTATAAAGTTTCTAAAGATGGATTTGAGCTAAGTGAAGTGATCAAAACAGATACAGAAGCTATGGAAGGCGATGATAAAACAGATTTTAAAGTGAAAAGTTTACAAGGGATAAACATTATGTACTGTGAGTCTATCGGTGGCACTGCAGCGGCAAAAGTTATCCGTGCGGGAATCAACCCTATGAAAGTACAAGAACCTCGCGCAATTGAGGATGTGCTTAAAGAGTTGGTCGGGATGATAAACGGTAATCCGCCTCCATGGGTAAAAAAGATAATGAACATCACATCAGAAACTGATCCACGCCTAGAGCGTTGGACTGCAGAATAAGGAAAATAATTATGAGCCAAGAAGTAGTAGAGTTTAACCCGTTTACACAAGAGTTAGTGCGCCAATTAAGAGCGTTAGATCAGTTTGGAAACTGGGCAAAGATCAGTGATGAAGAGTTGTTGGCTAAAAAATATGTCAAGACAAAAGAGGATCTTAAATTGATCCCTATTATCGCAGATATTGATGAAGTACTTATAACAGATATCAAGATCATCTTTAAAGCGGTTGCCCTACAGTTTGAACGTAAAACTGGTGTTATGTGTAACGTTATCATGGAGATGAGTCATGAAGGTTTTGGTCGCTGTGTTGTCATTACTGACAAAATTGTCTTAATGGACAAATATTTTAAAGATGCTCACCGCTTTAGCTTTAGAACTTTAGAGAAGCTTTATGAAGAGGGTGAAAAATATTTGAATAACGCCCATGAAACATACAATAAATTTAAACCGTGCATGTAGGGGAAGAAAATGGTAAAAGTAGGCATATTTGTAGGAAGTAGTGGCGGAGTAACACTTGGAGTGGCTGAGAAACTTGAAGAGTATTTTGAGGGTTGTGAGCTTATAAATATGGAAGAAGATTATGATGATCTCGAGCAGTTTGATGAGTTTGATGTCCTTTTGATAGGCTCTTCCACTTGGGGTCAAGGCGATGTTCAGCGTGATTGGGTCGATCCTCTCTTTGATATGCAAAATGATGAGCCTGATTTTAGTGGCAAAAAAGTGGCATTTTTTGGTGCTGGGGATCAAAAAAGTCATCCAGAAGAGTTTGTAACAGCGCTTGGAAAGATCAAAGATATCTTCTCAAAACTAGGTGCGAGTACGGATTTTGGATATACCTCAGTAGATGGATACTCCTACAAATACTCTTATGCAGAGAGAGATGGAAAGTTCTGTGGATTGGCGATTGATGAGATCAATCAAGAAGATTTGACAGATGAACGAATTCAAATCTGGGCTACTCAGATCAAAGACGAGATGGGTCTTTAAACGACATTTTTGTAGTTTTTTGAACTCTCATTTGTAGACTAAGAATTGCAATGAAATAACTAAAGAATGAGGAAGGATAGATTATGACTTCACTAGAAGAGTTTCAAACATTAACTGACGCGGAAGATTATTTTGAATTTTTTAACCTCGATTATGATGATCGTTTAGTCTTTATAAAAAGATTTCACATTATGAAAAAATATGGGGAATTGATTCAAAAAGCGGAAGGTCATGATTTTGGTACTGATGAAAAGTTGTTGGATTACTACAAATTTTCTCTTATCAGTGTTTATAAAAACTTTGAAAATGGTTACTCTCCATCAGCTGCAGAGATCTGGAATACGTTTGATAAGCCAAGTGCTTGCAGTACATGTTCTACATCAACGGAGTGTAATGATATCGAGGAGGTTAGCCATGGAGTTCACTCATGCACAAGTCAACCAAGTCTCAGCTTCAACTAAAGATGAGATATTACCTGTCTTTCGTTTAGGACAAAGAGTACGCATTACTAAACCTATCCGCAATGACGGCTCAAATCCGTTTCATGAACCAAATGCAACCTTAGTGCCTGTGGGCGCTGAGGGCTATGTCGTACGCATTGGCGATTGGCTTCAAGTAATCCGTATTTATGAGATCCATTTTATAGAAGAGGGCGACACTTATGGTTGTCGTGAAGCGGAACTTGAAATCGCCGAAGAAGTAGACGGTTATGATGAAGTAGAAGAAGAACTTGCTTGGCTTCGAGAACATCGAGCTAAAAAAGCTGTAGAAAAAGCTTTAAAAGAGCAATCTCAAAAAGAAGGAGATCCTAGCTGACTTTTTGTGAATTGACGATCGATAAGGTATTTGGCCATAAATACTTTGCGTGATAAATTAAGGAGAGAGAATGGTAAATGTCATTTTTTGCGGTTTTGGTGATGGAATGGACAAGCGAGTTATCGCAAAGCAGGGTGATCTGCTTTTACGTGTCGCAGCAGATAACGGTGTAATCATACCGACAGAGTGTAAAGATGGAATGTGTGGAAGCTGTGCTGTACGCATCGAAGAGATCGGAACGATTCCATCAGACAATACAAAAAGCGAAATCGATCCAGATGGTTGGGATAAAGATAAATATACAACTTATATGGAAGAAAAAGAGCTCGGCACACTTGTAGAGATGGGCGCGATCAGTAAACTCGAAGCTGAATCAGCACAACAATATGCACAACAAACACCTGTAAGACTTGCATGTCAATGTATCATTAAAGGTCCATTGCTTGTAAAACCGTTTGAATAAAAAATAAAAGGAATAATAATGACAACTCGTGTAGAAATAATCAATGACTTTTTAGCGATTAATGTAAAACCTGGTAAAACGATTCAAGATATCGTAGAAGCATCTGGAAGCGCACTTCCTTTTGGTTGTCGTGATGGCGAATGTGGTACATGTATCGTTACTATTGAATCAGGTATGGAGTTTATCTCTGATGTAACTGATAAAGAAAAAGCAGTTATGAAAATGTTAAACGAAGGTAGCCCAAAAGCACGTCTTTCTTGCCAAATGAAGATCGTTCATCCAAACGGTTTAGTACGTCTTAAATATTAATCTCCTCTCGATTGCCTCCCTTTTTACAAGGGAAGGTACTTTTTTGTCACTCCTTTTATTTCCCTAGAATAAAAATTGCATATTGGTTAAAAAATAAGCATAAATATGCACATTTTTATCTAATACAATAAGTATAATTTATGAAGAATATAAGCGATAGGAGACTCAAATGAAACAAGAATATTCACTCAAACAAAAGCAGCTTCCACGCCTTTCTATGCAAACTTGGTTGCCGCTTTTACAGTGCTCCCTGAGTGATCTTGACAAACACATCCAAGTGATAAGTAATGAAAATCCATGTATCGAAGTTCAATCAGGATTTGAAATAACTGAGGGTTCTTCTAACAAATCTCATTTAGCTTTTATGGAGTATCAAAACAACGTTACAAACAGTGCAAGCGATGAGATAGAATGGATGAGTGTTGCGACTGAATCTTTGTATGAAAAGCTAGATAACCAGATAAGCGCGCCTCTTTTTCCAACACCGATCTCACAAAAAATTGCAAAACAGATTATCTACTACATCAGCGATGAAGGATACTTTGAGGGAGATGTCAAAGAGATAGCACAGCAGTTAGATGTTGATGCTTACAAAGTTGAACAAGTGCGTCAGCGTTTTGCTTATTTAGAGCCTATTGGCGTTGGTGCTGTTGATTATAAAGAGTCTTTTTTGTTTCAGTTAAATGATTATGAATTCGATGATGAACTCAGTATTTTGCTGAGTGCCATGATCACACAGTTTGATAAAATGGAGAAGTTTTTAAAACATCCACGCTTTCATGATGCAAAAGAGATGCTCAAAAAACTGCATAATCCTCCAGCTATCAGTTACATGCAACCAGAAGAACATATCTTGCCGGATTTGTATATAGATACAAAAAATGACCAATTTGTTATCCGTATCAACCATGCTTTTTATCCTGATCTGATGGTAAGCCAAATAGACAAATATGACAACTTTGCAAAACAAAAATTTAAAGAAGCACGTGAACTTGTAAATCTGCTTGATCTTCGAAAAGCGACGCTTTATAACATTGCTCTTGTTCTTCTTGAAAAACAGTACGCTTTTTTTATGGGTGGAAAACTCCTTCCTTTAAAACTTCAAGATGTCGCAGATGAACTTGGATTTAATGAATCAACCATCTCTCGCGCTATCAATGATAAATATATGGAGTGTGAGCGAGGAGTGTTTTCTTTTAAAGATTTTTTCTCGAATGCCATCGATAATGTTTCAACCTCAGAGATCAAAGAGTATCTCAAACGTCTAGTAGAATGTGAAGATAAAGAAGATCCTTTAAGTGATAAACATCTTCATGAAAGCATAGAAAAGAGATTTGGTATCAAAATGGTAAGACGTTCTATCGCAAAATACCGTCAAGAACTCGATATTCCCGCTTTTAAAGAGAGACTGTTTTTGTATAAATTGGCGACACTTTAGAGTTATTCTAAAGTGTCTGTGTCTTAGCTTGCAGGTGTGTCGACAGCTGTAAAATAGTTGTCGTTTAGATTTTTCTTTTTCGCTGCAGTTGGATGTGCAAGTGCTGATTCATTTGTTTCACCCGTTCTGATACGTTCTACTTCTAAGACAGGCGTAACCCACATCTTTCCGCTTCCAGTTGCAGTTTCGCGAGTGTTTACACGGATCGCTTCTTTTGCTAACTCTTTAAACTCATCGTTAGAAACTACGATATCGATTCGGATTTTTTTATCCAGATCTGTTTCACCGCTTTCATTGATAAAGCCCAATCCTCCCTTTCCGATAACATCACTAATAGTGATCCCTTCAATCTCTTTTTCTCTAAGGTCTGTTAAAACGTCATTGAGACAACTGCTGTTAAAGATGGCTGTTAATAAATACATGGTAGTCCTTTTTTTGTTTAATTGTTGATGAATATGCAATTACTATTCTCGAAATAGATTTATAAGACAATTTTGTAGAGATAAGTGAAATTTGACAAAAATGTAGCTCTTTTTTACACAATAGTTCGCTTCTGTTTTATCCTTACATGTAAAGTGTTTTTTTGGATGGAACTTGTCAAGAATGGGAATTGCAATAGCTTTGATAACGATTTATCTTAAGGAAAACACAATGGCAAGAAATGATTTAATTGGCGGAGCTTTATGGGAAGAGTATTCAACTGAGGTTCAACGCCGTATGAACAATCCTATCAATATGGGTGAGATAACAGAAGAACAAGCTGGTGACAATCAACTTATCATTGCTGATTTTGGTGCTGAGAGCTGTGGCGATGCTGTGAGACTTTATTGGCTCATAGACCCAAAAACTGACACTATAGAAAACAGTAAGTTTAAAAGTTTTGGTTGTGGGACTGCGATTGCATCATCTGATATGATGGCTGAACTTTGTATGGGTAAAACTGTCGATGAAGCTTTGAAGATTACAAATATCGATGTTGAAAAAGCACTTCGCGATGATCTAGATATCCCCGCAGTTCCTGGGCAAAAAATGCACTGTTCTGTTATGGCGTATGATGTTATCAAAAAAGCGGCTTCTATCTATAAAAACGTAGATATGGACACTTTTGAGACTGAATTTATCATCTGTGAGTGTGCTCGTGTTTCTCAAGATACGCTCAAACAAGTGATTAAACTCAATAAACTAAAATCCATCGAAGAGATTACAGACTATACAAAAGCGGGTGGTTTTTGTAAATCTTGTATCAAACCAGGTGGTCATGAGCATAAAGATGTTTATCTTGTAGATATTCTTGCTGAAATTATGGGTGAGTTGGAAGCAGAAGAAAAATCTCGTAAAGTGATCGAAGCAAAAGGCGATGGAACATTTGATTCTATGGGACTTGTTCAAAAGATCAAAGCAGTTGAGTCTATTTTGGAAGAGTACATTCGTCCGACACTCAAAGCAGATAATGGAAATGTGGAACTTATCGACATCAAAGAAGAAAACGGCGTATTTAATGTTCTTATCAAATACCAAGGTGAGTGTATGAGCTGTTCTATGAACACGACTACGACACTTGCAGGAATTGAAGATATGCTCAATTTCAAACTTAAAGCAAAAATCAAAGTTATAGTTACTTAAGATGAACTACGCAACAAAAGAGGGAACGTTCGCGTACCTAAAACAGTTTCCTAAATACAGCAAAGATTTTTACACTTTTAATGGTGATTTTTTTATCTCTTCGCTTGGTCTTGGCACATTTCGTAAAGAGCCATACCGAGAAGAGAATTACGTAGTCAACTATAAAGAGTCTGTAAAACTTGCCATATTAAATGGTATCAATCACATCGATACGGCTATCAATTACCGTTATCAGGTGAGTGAACAGGAGATTGGTGAGGCTCTCGGTGAACTTTTTTCTGAGGGGAAAGCTTCAAGAAATCAGCTTATTATCACTTCAAAAGCAGGTTTTATCCCTTTAGAATTTCCATTTCCTGAGAATCCTTATAGATGGATCGATGAAGAGATGATACAAAAGGGTTTGACAACTAAAGAAGAGATCATTATCGACCAACATTGCCTTTCAGCGGATTATTTGCGCTGGAGTGTTGAGCGGTCATTGGAAAATCTAGGGCTTGAAACTTTGGATATTCTCTATCTTCATAATCCAGAAACTCAGCTTGGCTATGTTGATTATGAGACTCTTTTGGAGCGAATCGAAGGTGCGTTTATGCTCTTTGAAAAGCTGGTAAAAGAGGGAAAAATACGCGCTTACGGCATCGCTGGATGGAACGGTTTTTTATATGAAGAGGGTCATAAAGAGTATATCAGCCTTATGGATATTGTAAAAATCGCAAAAAAAGTTGGCGGTAACGGGCATCATTTTAAGTATGTCCAATCTCCTTACAATCTTGCAAAATCTGAAGCGGTTCATTTTTCAAATCAAAAAGGCCCAGATGGGCGTTACTATACTTTGATGCAGGCGGTTGGTGGATTTGGGCTTCAGATGATCGGTTCATCATCACTTTTACAGCTCAATCTTTTTAAAGGAAAATTTGCTCCCGCAATCGGTGAAGCTCTAGGAACTTCGGAGTTCAATGATCTTCTCAGTGCCTTACAGTTCGCACGTTCTGGCGGTGTGATAAGTGCACTTTTTGGAGCGGTCGATCCCTTACATGTAAGAGATAATCTGACTTTGGCATACTTGCCTAAAGCAAATATCAACAGCATAAAAACACTTGTAGGAGAAACGAATGCTCTATGATGTCATCGTTGTAGGAAGCGGAATATCTGGACTTTTTGCCGCACTTTATGCAAAAAGAGCTGGCAGTAATGTCGTTGTCATCACTAAGAGCAATCCATTTCGTTCCAACTCTGCAGTAGCCTCTGGTGGTATCAATGCTGTCCTACGTCAAGGTACGCAAGATTCTATCTTCAAACACTTTGAAGATACCCTAAATGGCGCAGATGGCTTATCTAACCAAACAAATATCAATGAGATGTGTACAGATGCTCCAAATATTATAAAAGAACTCAGCGAGATGGGCGTAAAGTTTGACGCAGATGAAAACGGCGAGATAAAGCAACGTCCATTTGGTGGCACTACTGCAAAAAGAACTTGTTACATAGCAGACAAAACAGGAAGTGCAATAGTCCAAAACCTTCTGCAACAGTGTAGAAAAGAGGGTGTTGAGATACTGAACAATCATCAGCTTTTAAATATCACCAAGTTTGATGAGAAGCTTTCTGGCATTACTCTTTTACGTCGAGAAGACTCTCATGTAACGGCATTTGCTTGTAAGTCGCTTATCTTAGCTGGTGGCGGGTTTGCGGGGATTTATAGAGGACACTCCACGAATCCCCAAGAGAGTTCAGGCGACGTTATAGCTGCTGCTTTGCGTGCGGGCATGAGACTTTCAAATCTGGAGTTTGTACAGTTTCATCCCACAACTCTTAAAAATGGATCACTCATCAGTGAGGCGGCAAGGGGCGAGGGTGCTTATATTGTCGATGAAACAGAGGCGCGTTTTACCGATGAACTCCAAACCAGAGACAAGCTCTCACGCACTATTTTGGAGCATAGTCAAAAGGGGCATAAGGTCTATCTTGATTTTAGACATTTAAGCCCTGAACTCATAGAGACAAAACTGCCATCAACTCAGAAAATGGCGTTAAACAGTGCTGGCATCGACATTCGTACTGAGCTCTTGGAAATTACTCCCTCAGCTCACTATACGATAGGTGGCATCTGGACAAGAGCAGATACTTCGACTGATCTTGATGGTGTCTTTGCTTGTGGAGAGTGCGCGGCTACTGGTGTGCATGGAGCAAATCGTCTTGGAGGAAACTCTTTGCTTGAAGGTGCATATTTTGGAAAAATCGCTGGAATAGAAGCGGCTTCAAGAGCGAAAAAAGTAGAGTATCTGCCTATTGATTTTGCTCAAGTCAACAAAGAGTACCGCCGTATCAATATGATCCTTGATGAAGAAAGTCATTTCAATATCAATGCCATGAGAAAAAATCTTGGAGAAACTCTCTTTAAAAAAGTGGGAGTTTATCGTGAAGAAGAGACTCTCATAAGTGCTTTAGAATATGTACATTATTTGATGAAAAATCAGTTCGGTCTGCATTGTGTCAATAAAGAGAGACACAATAACGTCGAACTCTCAGCTATTTTGGAGTTTCGAAATGCACTTATAGTTGCTGAAGCGATGATACTTTGTGCGATTAAAAGAGAGGAGAGTCGGGGTGTTCACTTTAGAAATGATTTTCCAGATCGTGATGACAAAGTGTTTGGAATGTCATCATATGTAAAAAGTTTTGGAGGAAGTTTTTTAAAAATATCTTTTGAAAATGATATGTTTGAAAACTTTTTTTACAAGATCAAAACCTATTTCAATAAACTAAAAGGATAAATAATGGCAAAAGTAATGTTAAGAGAAAATGATGATGGGAAGATCTTCTTCTATGTTGCAAAGAAAGATATGGAAGAGATCATCTCATCTCTAGAGTTTGATACAAAAGAAAAATGGGGCGGGAACGTAAACCTCACAAACGGTGATGTATGGTTCATAAAACCAGAACCAAAAAAACTTCCAAATGAAGTAGATGCTAAGATAGTTACTCGCGGCGACAACTAAAAATAAGAGCCCTTTTTTAGGGGTTTTTTAATACTTTTTAATCTGCAAAAATATCCGCATATATTTATCATCAATACCGTAAAAGATTTTAGTGCCCTTACATGTAAGTCTTTCATTTTAACTAACATTTTTTGTGCATGTTTATTTGAATATTTTAGGTTAAACCATATATAATGTTCGTTGAATAAAGAGTTATAAGCCATCTGAGTATCGCGCTCTATAAGGAAACAAAATGAATTCATCGAAATGTGCGCTTTGCGATGTAGAAATCACTGATACCAATGACACCAAAGAGCACCTTATTCCCAATGCAATTGGCGGAAGAAAGAAAATAAAGAGGTTCATTTGTAAAACTTGCAATAGTATATCCGGCGATGATTGGGAGTCAGAATTAGCAAAACAACTTAATCCTCTGAGTCTTTTTTTTGGTATTAGTCGTGAGCGAGGGGATGCACCATCACAATTATTTGAAACAACTGGTGGAGATAAGTTAAAGCTCAATGTAGATGGAAGTATGGATATTGAAAAACCCGTATATTCGGAACAGCCATTAGAATCTGGAACTGGTGTGCAAATCCAGATTCGTGCTCGATCTATACCTGAAGCAAAACGAATGCTTCAAGGTGTAATAATAAAGTATCCGCAACTCGATCTTAATGAACTCTTGGATAATGTGAAATTTCAATCGTCTTATTGTCCTGACATGTTAAATTTTAACTTTTCTTTTGGTGGCCATGAAGCGGGTCGCTCTATTGTGAAGTCTGCTTTAGCTTTAGCGGTTTCCTCTGGTATTCCTGCGGAGTCATGCGTCGAAGCCGTTAGTTACTTAAAGAATGAAGAATCTGAAGCCTGTTTTGGTTATTTTTACGAATCGGATCTAATAAAGAATCGTCCTGAAGGCATTCCTATTCATTGTGTTTCAATTAAGGGGTGTAGAGAGACTCAGCAACTTATAGGGTATGTAGAGTATTTTGGCGTACAACGGATGGTTCTTTGTTTGTCCAGCTCATACGAAGGTGAAGATTTGTCAAATACATATGCCATCAATCCAATTACTGGTGAAGAGCTTAATCTTGTGGTAGAGTTAAAGCTTTCGAATACAGAAATACGCGAGGCATATGATTACAAAAAAATTCCGAATGGGTCTGTTGAGGAAGCATTTGGAAAGGTAATTTCTACAGGGATGAAGGCTTCGATTGAAAAAGAAAAAGATCGAGTTTTAAACAATGCGGTAAAGTACGCATTTGAAAATTGCGGTGCAAAAGAAGGCGAGATGTTGATGCCAGAGCATGTGAACAAATTCACAGGCCTTATGATGGAAAAGTTAGAGCCGTTTATCCTTAGCGCATTCCCAAGTTGCACTTGGGAATGCCTACATGCAGAAATGAAATAAACAAAAGTATACACTCCCAAGTAAAGCATGGGAGCGAGAAAAAAGAGATTGTGTGATACTTACATGTAAGGTTAATTCTCTTTTAGTTGAAATTTTTGAAGAGTTTTATTTAATGATAAAATATACCTCATTTTGCTAAAATGGGATAGATTTTAAATATTGGAGTTTATTATGCAAACAGTGACTTTAAAAATAGAAGATGGTGTAAGCGATAAATTTTTATGGCTTTTAAGTCATTTTTCACAAAATGAAGTAGAAATATTAGATAAAACAACTTATCAAAGTGATGATGATTATTTACGAAGTATAAAAGGTATGGAAGAAAGTATAATTCAAGCTTCTAGCGAACCGATAGAAAATTATGTTACAGCTGATAAATTAGATTGGTAACAATGTACCAATTACTATTTTCACCACAAGCAAAAAGAGATGCCAAGAAAATAGCTTCGAGTGGATTGAAGCCAAAAGTTCAAGAACTGCTAAAAATTATAGAAATAGAACCTTTGCAATATCCACCAAAATTTGAGTATTTATCGGCAAATTTAAAAGGAAAAATTTCAAGAAGAATTAATAAACAACATAGGTTGGTTTATGAAATTTTTGAAGAAGAGAAATTAATAAAAATTTATAGAATGTGGACACATTACGAATAGTCAAAATAGCAATAAATCTTTGCACCAAACAGATAAACTGTCGGTGAAATCGCACGTTAAACCCAGCAACTAAAAATCTTTTTAAAAATCTATATCATACTTTTTCATTTTATAGCCTATCTGTCTTGCAGTCATTCCAAGCAGTGCAGCGGCTTTTGTCTGGATGCCGTGACTGTCAATGAGTGCTTGGAGGATGGACTCTTTTTCTATCTCTTGGAGATTTACTTTTGTTACGGTGTGTTTTGGTTGCGTTGGTCTCTCTTCATCTCTTATCGGTTCACTTTGACTTGGTGAACTCTTTACATGCGAAGTGCCCTGCGGGTGTAAGACCTCTTTTGGTTGCTCTGGCTCGATATAGAGCTTTTGATAGTTAAACGGTAAAACATGGTTGAGCATCTGAGGCTCGATGATGCCCTCTGGACAGATAAGCACAACGCGCTCCATCGTGTTTTGAAGCTCACGAATATTCCCTGGCCACGGATAGTTCATCAGCACCTCAAGCGCTTGTTTGCTAAAGCTCATATTTTTTCTATGCTCTTTCATGAACTTGTGAAGATAGTGCTCTATGAGCAGTTTGACATCCTCATAGCGTTCGCGAAGTGGAGGAAGATGGACGGGAATGACGTTGAGACGATAGAAAAGATCCTCTCTAAACTCTCCTGTTGTAACCATTTTCTCTAAGTTTCTATTTGTCGCTGCGACTAGACGCACATTTGTTTTGATAGTCTTTGTCCCGCCCACGCGTTCAAACTCCTGTTCTTGCAAGATACGAAGTAGTTTGACTTGCAAAGATGGAGTGATATCGCCTATCTCATCGAGGAAAAGTGTACCGCCGTCTGCGAGTTCAAAACGACCTTTACGCATCTCTTTTGCATCGGTAAATGCGCCTTTTTCGTGACCGAAAAGCTCAGTTTCCAAAAGTGTTTCACTGATAGCCGCGCAGTTGAGTTTGATGTAAGGGCCATTTTTTCTACGGCTGAGATTGTGTACGGCCGTTGCTATGAGCTCTTTACCAGTTCCTGTTTCGCCGCGCACCAAAATAGTCGCATCTGAGGGTGCGACAGTCTCTAAAAGACTAAAAATATGTTGCATTTTTGTACTATTTCCGACAATATTTTCAAACTTATATTCGCTGAGGACTTCATCTTTGTAGTATGTTTTGAGGTCTGTAAGATTTTCTTTTTCTTTGACAAATCTTTTTTGCAGAGCAAGTGTTCCGCAAAAAAGTGAGCCGACGATGGTCAGCATTCTGACGATATCATCAAAACTCAGCACTGTGGTTGTGTGGATATTTGCCGAGATTACTCCAAAAAGAGCCTCATCTTGCATGATAGGAACAGCCACATAAGAGATCGACTTTGTATCGACGATACCCATTTTGTTAAGATAGTTGATGTTGTTGTGGATATTTTCAATCACCACAGGTTCACCGCTCTCTGCGGCAAGTCCTGTAGCGCCTTCTCCTAGTTTATACACAGCCATTTTGCGTTGTTGTGCAGAGATATCAAGCGAGGTGTGAAGCTCAACTTTTGAGTTGTCATCTGAGAGTAAAAAAAGACTACAACGCTCCAAGTAAGAGTTACGTTTTAGGAGACGCATCCCTTTTTCTATACATCCATTTATATCAGAACTGCTAGACAACATAACTGCGATGTCATAAAGAATTTTGATCTCATTATAAGCAAAGGTAAGTGCACAAGTAGCGCAATCTTCGTTATTTGGTATATTAGGCTGATAGTTCATTTGATCCAACTTATAATACAAATTTTATATAATTATATAATGAAAATCACTAAAACAAGAAAAAATATGGTTAAAAAATAATCATTTTATTGTATATAAAGTAGAATAACTTATGCATTGCACTTTAGTAAAATTACTATAATGAGGCAATTATGCAAATAACAGTACATGGAACATCTACTGAGTTACTAGGAAAAGAACTTATAGTTGGCAAAGAAGCTCCCGCAGCGCGTATAACAAAACTTGACAATACAAAAAATGTTATTGGTATGATAGCTCCAAATCTACAACTGCTTATCGCAATACCATCACTAAAAACTGAAGTGTGCTCTTTGGGTGCGAAAAAGTTTAATGAGATGGTAAAAGGAATTCGAAAACTCTCGACTATTATGATTACAACTGATGATCTGGAGTTTGTAAAAGGGTATCAGGAAAAAGAGTGTATTGACTCTGCAGAACTAGTGATAGATGAAGAGCGTCAATTTGCCAAGAAATTTGGCATTCTTATAGGTGAGGGGAAACTCAAAGATCGTCTTGCACGCGCTGTATTTGTGATAGATAGAGAAGGTCTTATCGCTTACAAAGAGGTGGTACGTGAGGTTACTGATGAAGTTGATTATGATGCTTGCATCGAGGCAATTAAGACGCTCGCGAGTGAAAAACAAAAGGGACATACACACGAAAACTGGATGTCAGTGTAAGGGTAATGCACTCACAATATGAAAAAACTTCACTGACAAAAAAGGGAGTTGCAGCCTTTGGCGGCTACATAGACTGGAATACGCAACCAACTATTTTTAAGCAATATCCCTCTTTTTTATTTAGCTACAGTTTTGGAGAGATCGAGGAGTTCCGCTTTTTAGAGCTTTCTCGAATGATTACATGTAAAGAAAATATAGGTCTTAAACCCTACTATAAACTCAGTACTCCCTCAGCTGGTAATCTTCATCCCATAGAGCTTTATATTCAAGTAAGAGGCATCAAAGGGATTATCAGCGGTGTCTACCATGTAGATGTGCAAATGAGCAAATTTGTTTTACTTCAAGAGATTGAAGAGGATGGATTAGAGAGTGAACTTGGTTTCTCTTATAAATGTGAGGGGATTATCGTCATTGTGAGCTGTGTACCTTTTCGTTCTGAATGGAAGTATGGATTTCGCGCTCTTCGTTACTGTTATCTTGATGCAGGCCACCAAATAGCCGCCATCCAAGCAAGTGCTACCATCTACCATAAAGAGATGACAATTTTGTCAGAGTTCGATGTAAAAAGGTTCAATCTCTCGATGGGTTTTAAAGATGAAGAAACTGTTTGTGCGGTGATCTCTTTTGCAAAACAAACAGAAAAAAAAGTCAAAGCTCTTAAAAAACCACTCTTACATGTAAGCCCGACTGATTACAGTGACACTAACGGAGAACTCTTTGAGATAGTGCAAAAACAGCCAATTTTAAAGAGTAAGATTTTTCCCATAAGCACTACAAAAGAACAGATTTTACAAAGGCGTTCTGCGAGAAAATTTGAGGATACTCCTTTTATAAAGAGTGAAATTGAATACATTATGCATACGCTTGCAAAAGATGCTTATCCTCTTGTTTGCAACTGCATTTTATTGGGACATGAGAATAAAGATCAACTTGCCGCAATTTTAGTTGATCAGCTTTTTATAAAAAATGCTCAAATGATAGTAGTGGTGACCTCAAAAGATTTTAGTTCCCAAAAGCTTATGCTAGCAGGCGCGTTGGTGCATAAGATTGCTTTAGAATCAAGTGAGTTGAAGAGCACAGGAATTGGTGCTTTTTATGACAAGAAACTTCAAGATTTTTTAGGCACGCAAAACTATATTTTATATGTATGCGCACTTGGAAAATAGTGCGACAAGGAGAGAATAATGGAACTAAATAGGAAAAAATCCAAAAACGAAGAAGCGCAAAAGATCTTAAATATCTATCGTTTTTATCAACGAGACGGTTCTTTGTATTTGATAGAAGATCAAGAGACGCTTGACGCACTTTTTGATGCAGTCGTTGATGCGATCAACAACTGTGGTTCATTTAAAACCTTACTTCCCTACACTGAATTTGTTTTGCCTTGTAAACGGGTACGTGAAGATGATGCGGGCTGGGTTGGACACTTCGAAGAGCGTGATAATCGCCGCTTTTTTTTAAGTGATATTTATGATTTTTTAAAACTGATCTACGGTTAAGTGCTCAAGATAGAATAGAAAATGCATTTTGATGAGTAACAGCGAAGGATTCTTTATGCTAAAGCCAATAGTAAAAATTTCATCTAGTGTTCATTTCATCGGTGCCTTTGATCCTAAAATTCGTACTTTTGATATCATCATGAAAACGGCAAATGGCAGTTCGTACAACAGCTATCTTATTCGCGGAAGCGAGGGTGTTTGTGTGATGGATACGGTAAAAAAAGAGTTTAGTGATGACTTTTTTAGACGCCTAGAACCATTATGCTCTTATGATGAGATTAAATACATCGTCTTGCATCATCTTGAACCAGATCACTCCGGAGCGCTCAAAGAGTTGATGCTACGAGCTCCCAACGCAAAACTCATTATCTCAGGTCGCGCGGTGATGATGCTTAAAGGAATTATCAAAAAAGATATCCCTTTTGAAGTGGCAAATACGGGAAAAATCATCTCTTTGGGTGATAAAACTATAGAGTTTTTAAGCACACCTTTTTTACATTGGCCAGATACTATGAGCTCTTACTTGCATGAAGAAAAAATACTTTTTAGCGGCGATGTTTTTGGAAGCCATTACTATGATGAACGTCTTTTTGATGATGAAGTCGGGGATTTTTCTTATGCATTTAAATACTATTATGACCACATTATGCGACCTTTTAAGCAGTATGTTTTACAGGCTTTAAAGTTGTATGCAAAGTTTGATATCAAGACTATCGCACCTTTACATGGCCCGATTCTTCGAACAAATCCAGAGTTTTACATAGAAAAATATGCCTCTTGGAGCAGTGAAGCTAAATTTAGAAAACACACTTTTGGCAATAAAATGCTCTCTGTCTTTTATATGTCAAGTTATGAAAATACACATAAAATGGCGCAAAGAATCACTGAGGGTGCGGACTCAGTAGATGGGATAATTGCGAGTATGTATGATCTGGCTTCTTTGGATGAAAATAATATGATCGATCTGCTTGAGGAATCTGATGCCATTATCGTCGGTTCGCCAACGATCAACGGTGACGCGGTCAAACCTGCTTGGGACTTGCTTGCATGTATGGCGTATTTGGAAAGTAGCGCAAAAGTGGGAGCTTCGTTTGGCTCTTATGGTTGGACGGGTGAAGCGCCTGAAATGTTGCATGACCGAATGCGCTGGCTAAAGTTTAGGTTGCCAATTAAGCCGATGAAAGTCAAACTCATTCCGACTGAAGAAGAGTTGGATCAATCATTTGCTTTTGGCGTTGAAGTCGCTGAAATCACAATGGGAAAAATGGTGGAGATGGAGATATGAACGAAGAACTAAAACAGATGGAAAATGAAGTTTACGAGCTTTTGCACAGTTATGGTGTCAATGCTTTTGCACAAAATGTTTTGTCACGCTGGGTGGCTTATGAATCACTGAAAATGAATCATCTTTATCAAGATTTGGGTTTTAAAAGCAGAACTCAGATGGCTACATTTATGAAGAAAAATTTTCCCCTTTTTGCGGCGAAAAAGCCAAAAGAGAAGCTTTGGAAAAAATATATTTATGATGAGATAGGACGTGTTGCTCCCGCATGTGCGAGCTGTGATGATATGATGAACTGTTTTAAATGTATACTAAGTGAGCAAAGCGCATGATAACACCTTCAATCTCAACAACAGAACTCTATACACACATCCAAACGCTCCTTGATACAGACACACCACTTTTTATCCACGGGAGTCCGGGAATTGGCAAATCTTATATCGTCGCTGATGTGGCAAAGAAAAATAACCTTGAACTCATCGATATCCGTCTCTCTCAGATGGATCCCGTCGATCTTCGCGGTGTCCCTTCGATCAAAGATGATCAGACTGTTTGGATGCCTCCGGTGTTTTTTCCAAAAGACAAAGAGTCTGAGGGGATTTTATTTTTAGATGAGCTTAACTCCGCACCGCCTTCTGTGCAAGCGGCTATTTATCAGCTGGTGCTTAATCGTAAAATGGGAGAATATGAACTTCCTCGTGGTTGGAGAATCGTGTGTGCAGGAAATAGAGTAAGCGATAGAGGCGTCGTTTTTCGCCTACCATCACCACTTGTAAATCGCATGGTACATTTACATGTAACGGCTCGTTTTGAGGATTTTAAACTCTTTGCAATTAAAGAAAAACTGCACCATTTCGTTATTGGTTTTTTAGGTTTCAGACCCGATCTTCTCTCAACTGAACCCATCATCGAAGATGATGCAAATCCTGCATTTGCAACGCCGAGAAGTTACCATATGCTCTCAAATATCTTAAAAGCAAATGAAAACATGAACCAGATAGCTCCCATCATCTATGGAACTATCGGTTACAGCTCAGGCATAGAGTTTACCTCTTATGTGAAAGTGTACGAAGAACTTCCTGATGTGGCTTCCATCTATGAGGGGATTTACCCTGAGATAAAAAAACAGCCTGCACTTTTGTACGCTCTTGTATCTGCTTTAGTGGAGTATTTTAATGGCTCAGATACTCATAAAGAGCATCTGTTTGCCTTTAGTGAGACTTTGCCAACGGAGTTTGGCGTGATGCTTATAAAAGATGTCATCATCAAAGATGAATCGATTGCGACACATAGCGCATTTGATAATTGGCTGGAAAAGTATGGCGAATATATCATCTGATTTTCTCATAAAATTAGAGAAAATCAGAATTCAGTTCCTCTTTGATCATCCATTTTTGAGTGTACTTGCACTTTCATTACCGATCCGTTTTCGAAAAAATCCGCATGAAGCCTTTGAAACAAATGGTATAGCCATCTTTGTCGATGAAACTCTTTGTCAAACTATGGAAGATGAAGAACTCAAATACATCTACGCTCACACACTCTTACATGTAATCCTCAAACACGCCCTTAGAATGAACGGACGCGATCATGGGATGTGGAATAGAAGCAGTGACATCGTCATCAATCTTTTGCTGAGTGATTTTGAAAGAGTAGGGCAAAGACCTGAACATGAAGTGATGTTGGAAAAGTTTCGCGACAAAAGTGTCGAAGAGGTTTATAATATTCTCTATGAGGAAAATCAAGATGGAGAGGGCACACCTGATGATAAAAACCCTAAAGAGCAAAAACTCGATCTCATAGAAGAAGAGGGCGACACAGAATCCTTTCTTGAAGAGATAGATACACTGATAGTTCAAGCGATGGGTTCGGCCAAAAAACAGGGAAATATCCCTTCATCATTTTTAGAAGTCATCAATGAAGTTATCCGTCCTAAGATCGATCTTGAAACACTTTTACATACTTACATGAGTGAAAGTTTTTTTGATAAAGAGACAGATTTTTCCCGTCCTAATCGTAGATTTATCCATCAAAATATTTATCTTCCGGGTTATAAATATGAACGTAATCGTCTCAATCTCTACATAGCACTAGATAGATCTATGAGTATAAATAGGAAAGTTTTTTCCAAGTTTTTAGGGATTATCGATTCGGTACTTCGTATGAGCACAGACTTTAAAGTAACCGTCATCCCCTTTGATGAGAGTGTAGATGAGCAAAGAATAGTGACGTATGATGCTCAAAGTGCAAGACCGCCTGAGCTAGCATTTGAAAAAGGAAATGGCGGAACACTTTTTATGCCCGTGCTAGAGTATCTGAAAAAACATTTTGAGATGAACTCCATACTCATAGTGCTGAGTGATGGACTTTTCAAGATAGAACACGCACCTGAGATAAACACACTTTTTCTTGTGAGTCAAAAACAAAATATGAAAAGACTAGAAGCCTTTGGCGACGTCTTTTATTTTGATCTATAACCATGTACGAATTAAACTATAAAGATGAGATAGAAGCGCTTCAAGAAGAGAGTAACTATGAGGCAAAAGGGGATCTGAAATATCTCTATCACGTGGATGATGAAGCAAGATTGCAGTGGGCATTTTACAGACCATCAGGTTCACATCCTGCGCAAGTTAGCGACAAAAATGTCATGGTCGCCATCATGGCATTTAACCATTCCCGTCTTCGTCCACTAGAACGTTTTAATATCGTAAACACACAAGTCATTTTGGATGAAAAACTGCGTGTCAAAATCCGTAACAGAAGCCGTATGCTTTTTCGCGCGATGGTGGATGATGACTTTAAAGAGCTTGTTGCAGTTTTGGAGAAATACCCAGTATTTATGGATTTGGCTTACGATCAGATGATAAACGGACGTATCTGGAATGAGTTTTACGCAGACCCAGTTTGCGCATCGAGGTTTTTGGAGCTTACACAAAAGAGTGCAGATGAAAAACTCATTGCCGGTTTAAAGAGAAGATTACAGCCAATAAAATCGTTCAACGTCGATGAAGCAAAAAGATATCTTGAACTTCTTAGTGTTCGAGTACAAAACTTGCATAAGATCATAAAAGTGCATTATGTCAAAGAGTTTGAGAGCTGGATGAGTCATATAAATCTTCATCCGCTTCAAAAGATTCTCTGGCAAAAGCAGATAAACCAATTAAAGGATTTGTGATGACAGGAATGCTAAAAAGTGTTATGAAAGCTATATATAATTTGAGTGATGAAGATAATTATAATCTTTATGACGCGGATGATATCGCCGAATATCTTGGTTTAAACCTTGAAGTGGTAGAAAAAATCATCGAAACGCTTATGGATGCGGGATGCCTCAGTGAATGTATGAATCTTCATGATGACGGTATCCAGACTTACTGCTTAACAGATAAAGCGATCGATATGGTTGAAGTTGGATAAAAGAGATCTTTCTATTGTATAATCTATGTCATATATTTGCATTACAAGAAATTTTAAGTGAGTATCAACGTGGACTTATGCTCTTAGAATTTTTATGATTGTGTTGTATTATAACAATCGTTAAAAATGCTTGAAGGACTAGTTTTTGGATACTACGTTAAAAAATAATACTGATTTACTTCATTATAAGATTCCTAATTATGATATTCCCATTGATTTTCTCCCACTTAATGTTGCTGTATATAGGTATGATGGAATAAATTTTATTTTTATTGATTTTAATAAGATGGCTGAACAAACTGAAAATATAAAGAAAGAAAATATCCTTGGAAAGAATATTTGTGATGTTTTTCCAGGAGTCAAAGAGTTTGGATTGTATGATGTATTACTCAGAGTTTACCAGCTAGGAGGACATGAAACCTTTGAAAAAACATTTTATGAAGATGATCGGATCAGTGGCTGGCGTAAAAATGATATTATAAAACTGCCAAATGGTGATCTTATGGCAATTTATGAAGATTTAACTGAGATTAAACAGCTTGAAGAAGAAAATAGAAAGCAACATTTTCAACTGCAAGAAAGTGAGAAAAAATTTCGTAATATTTTTGATAACGCAAGTGATGGGATCATAATACATGATTTAAACGGAAAAATTTTGGAAGTTAATCGAGTGAAATGTGAAAGGCTTGGTTACACGAGAGAGGAATTGCTTGGGCAAAACCTGAGTTTGATCGATACACCAAAATATTATGACAAGATTCCTGAAAAATTAAAAGAATTGAAAAGAAATGGTCAACTAATTACTGAGGTTAAACATGTCACTAAAACAGGTGAATTAATACCAGTAGAAATCCATGCTAAGCTGATTGAATATATGGATCAATCTGCCGTATTAAGTATAATTAGGGATATCAGAGAACGTAAAGCAATTGAAAAGGCCTTACAAAATGCTGAAGAGCTGTACCATGCCTTCTTTGATCTTTCTCCTATTGGAATCTTGCTGATAGATCCAAAAACAGGTCGGGCGACAAAATTTAATCGAGTCGCTCATGAAGCACTCGGTTACACAGCTGAAGAGTTTGCACAGCTGAGCATCAATGACTATGAAGTCAACGAAACCCATAAAGAAACAGCTGCTCATATAAAAATGCTTCAAACAGGAGATGCTGAAGTCTTTGAAACCAAGCATCGAAGTAAAAATGGCAAGATTCTAGATGTTTCGATTTCGGTACAGATGCTGGAAGTTCAAGGGAAAAAATATCTTTTTTCTATGTATTATGATACTACAGAGCAGAAAGTGATACAAAGTGCTTTGGAAAAATCTGAAAAAAAATATCGAGACCTTGTAGAAAATGCAATGATTGGTATTTATCGCACTGATTTATCTGGCGCTGTGTATTATGTCAATAGTGCATTGATTTCGATTTTGTCATACGATTCTGTTGCGGAGTTTATGCAAAACAATAGTTCTTTAATATATAAAATCCCTATACAACGGGAAGAATTTATTCGACAATTAATTAAAAACAATAATATTATGAATTATGAAGTTGAATTGCTAGATAAGTATAAAAGGATTGTTCCAGTGTTATTGAGTGCATCACTTGATGGTACGGTTATATCAGGGATGATCGTTGATATGAGTGAAATTAAAAAATCTCGGCAGGAGATTGATAAACTTTCAAAGATTATTGAGCAAACGGATGATACGGTTGTAGTAACAGATGAAAATGGAGTTATCAATTATGTAAATCCTGCATTTACATTACATACTGGTTATGAAAGGGATGAAGTCTTGGGCAAAACACCGCGGATATTTAAATCTGGAAAGCATGAAGACCAGTTTTATGCAAAAATATGGGAGACTATTTTACACGGTAAAGTTTATCGAGGAACAATTATCAATAAGAAAAAAAATGGGCGAATCTATTATGAAAATAAAACAATTACTCCACTCAAAGATAGTAAAAATAATATCATTGGTTTCTTTTCAACGGGAAAAGATGTCACTAAAGAAAAATTAATCCAAAATAAAATTGAACAAATTGCATCATATGATAATTTGACTAAAATTTACAATCGGCATAAGTTCGAAGAACTTTTTATGATTGAATCAGAACGATCAATCCGTTCTTCGCAGCCATTGTCACTTATCATGATAGATGTTGATCATTTTAAGATAGTAAATGATACGTATGGACATGATGTTGGAGATGGTGTTTTAATACATCTAGCCGAAGTCATACAAGTAAATATCCGTAAAACCGATATTTTTGCGCGATGGGGAGGAGAAGAATTTTTGGTATTGAGTCCAGGGACTGATATTAAAAATGTATATTTATTGGCTGAAAAGTTGCGATCTGCTATCGAGGGTAGCTTGTTTCCTATTGTAAAATGTATCACGATAAGTCTAGGCATCAGTACTTTTTCTGAAGATGATACATTTGCTGAGTTTTTTAAACGTGCCGATATGGGACTGTATCAAGCAAAGGCTGGAGGTAGGAATCGCATAGGAGAGTACAACAATTCTTAGCAAGTAGTTATGATGATTTTCACTATTTTGTTCTAAGAAGAGGTGACAGATCACTTGGAGTTAAGTGGAAAAGATATACTTTGAGTCTGTATTTATAAAAATAAGGCTTGAAAAAATAGCTAAAATTGGAGCGAAATATTTTTAAAGTTAATATTAAAAGTGTATAAATAGGAGTTTAAAGGTGAAAATACGAGTCTATTATGAAGATACAGATGTTGGCGGTGTTGTGTTTTATGCGAACTATTTAAAGTTTTGTGAACGCGCACGGAGTGAGGCTTTTTTTCAAAGAGGACTTACTCCGATATTGGAAAATGGACACTTTGTTGTCAAAGAACTTAATGCTTCATATCACGCGTCTGCAAAGCTTGGAGATCTCTTGCATGTAAGGACTTCTCTTGTAGAAGTTAAAAAAGTTTCATTTAAACTGCATCAGAGTGTTTACAAAGACAAAGAGAAGATATTTGAGATGGATATTACTCTTGTCTTTATTGATTTTAATGGTAAAGTGAAAAAATTTGAACCAGTAAACTTAGAATTGCTTTACTCACTTTTCACTTGAACTATAGGTTACAAAGTTTGAATACGAGGGTTGAACAAGATTGATAGGATAGATGATCTGATTGTTTGTTGTCGCCAGCGGGTATTCTCTAGCTTCGTTTGTTATACGACTGTAAAAATAATCCACTCCAACAGTTGAGGCATAGTTAATCCAATCATAGGTGATGTCATTATTTAGGAACAGATTTGTGTCTGTAATGGCAGTATTATCTTTTGAGATAGAGTTTGCGATGATCATATTTTTTCTATCATTGTACTGCGTCATCGAGAGAATTAGCGGATCATAATTAATCTGAGTCGATAAAATATTTGCTTCATTTACCTTATAAAGTGTTATCTGAGAGATGATGATTCCTGTTTTTGAAACAGGTGTATTTGTCAAAAATGATGCATTGCTTAGTCTGTTGTTTTTCAGCTGTTTTTTGAGATTTGTCGATTTTTCTATAGAAAAAGTATAGTTTTTTCCGTGATATTTACTTTGAGCGTAATCGCTGATATTTTCTGTAATAGGCGATGCATCTTTAAAGATAACCAATGGAGAGTGCGCTTCTTTTAAAAGTCTATCAGTTTGTGCTTTATAGTCAATACCGCCAAAGTAAAGATGGGAAGAGGAGGAAGAAACTTCGCTTTTATTGATAGTTGGGATAAACACATTTATTTGGGGATTGAGACTGATAAGTTTTTCGGCACCATCTTTGGTTAAGACTGCAATAGCATAATGAAATCCCTCTTTTTGTGCATCTTGTAAAGCTTTTGCTAGACTATTTTTGTCTTGAGTCTGTGTGTCAAATGTTTTGATCTCAAAGGGACGATTTTTGCTCAGCATGTAAGCAAACACGGCATTTGTTGTAGAAGTCGCATATCTTCCGATGATTTTTGATGGAATAATGATCGCAATTTTGAGTTTTTCATGCTCTTGAGGTTTTTGGATAACTGCTGCCACTTTTTTTATTTCCGGCTTTTTAACACGCTCGATATGAATTTTAAAAGGAGTTTCCTGTGGTGCTTGTGCTGGAATTTCTTGTTTTACGGGAGTAGGGTTAAAATCTTGTATATACGTATTTGGCATTTTCATAGGTGTATCAAAAGGAGTTTCTTGACAAAAGAGCAGAGTTGGAGCCAAAGTGATGATTGTAAGGATTTTTAATTTCATAATAAACTCTTTATAATTTTAAGATCATTGAACGTTTCTATTTTTAATGATGGATTTCTCAGTAGAAATTGAGGATGGTAGATGGGAACGACTATATATTCTTTAAGATCTATAATGTGTCCTCTTACTTGATTAAATTCCTCTTTGGTTTGGGAAAATAAATTATAAGCATCTTCACCCAAAACCATGATAATTTTTGGTTTTATAAGCTCAATTTGTTTAAAAAGATAGGGTTTACAGCTACTGTATTCTGACTCAGAAGGTTTATTTGAACCAAGAGGTTTGCACTTGCTCGCATGTGTATAGTACACATCTTCGATACTGAGTTCAAGTACATTTTCTACCATTTTTCTAAGTGAATTTCCCGCTCTTCCTGCATAATAGCTTGAAGATTCATCTTCGCTTGCAGAAACAACAGAATCCACAATCATCAGCTTTGCATCTTTGTTTCCATACCCACACATACTTTGTTTTCTGGATTTACTTAAATCACAAAGATGACATGATGTTATGCTTACATGTAAGCTCTCAAGATCATCGGCAAGAGAGTCTAAACTCTTTTCGTTGATATTCATCAGCTCTGTATATTCAAATCCTAAGGCTTTTAGTCGATACAAATTTTGTAACATCACAAGATTTTGATATGATTTCAATAATATTCTAACCTTTTTTAAAAGTTTTTGTAGTATAGTTTAAGAGGCGTTAAATATAGATAAAAATGGAAGAATATGGAAGAAAATGAAAAATAAACTGACTATATATCGATATACTTTATTATCTTTAAGCGAAGTAGATGGTTTGGTTAGAAGGTTACAAAAAAATTCGCAAGAATATCTTTTCGTTCAAATCTCTGCTCATCCTCAAAATATACTATTGACAAAAAGCCTAAGCGATTCTTTAAAAAAATTATTTCCCTCTCTTGAAATCTCGTTCCTTACTTCCCAAAACACAATAGAAACTGATATAGTGCTTTACACTATGGATACAGAGTTCAGCAAAGATGAGATTATTTATTATCTTCAAGAAGATGGACTCAAAACTCAAAATGAATTAAAAACTTGCAAAACAGATCTTATAAACAAATACTTTTCAGATCAACTTACAGGTTTTCCAAACCTTTATCAGCTTCGCCGTGATGTTCAAGATCATGACAATAAAACTTATATTTGTATGACGATAGATAATTTTAAAATGATTAATGATTTTTATGGTTTTTTAGTTGGAGACTACGTTTTAGAACAGATGATATTAAAATTACAAAATCATATAGAAAATGCGCAGATATACCGTATTTCAGGGGCAGAGTTTGGAATCTTAATAGATGAAATGATGGATTTCTATAGTTTAAAAAATTATCTTTTAGAGCTTAATATTAAGCTTAAAAATCTTGCATTTCGTTATCAAGATAGTATCATATTTATTAATATTACATTTGCTTCTGCAGCTGGAGAAAATCATAGCAACCTTTTTGCGAAGGTTAGCATGGCACTCAAATATGCCAAAGAGATGAAATTGCCTTTTTGGATTTATGAAGACAGAATGAATTTTGAAAGTGAATATAAACTCAATATTCTGACATCTTTTCGAGTCAAAAGAGCGATAGAAAGTTCTGGAGTTATTCCCTATTTTCAGCCTATTATGTCAAATGAAACAGGTAAAATAGTAAAGTTTGAATCACTTGCGAGACTTATAAATGAAGATGGAGCTATTATGTCTCCGTTGCAGTTTATTCCTATCTCAAAAACCATCAAAGTTTATGCAGAAGTTACTAAAGCCATTATAGAAAAAACATTTGAAATATTCAAAGATAACGGGTATGAAGTCAGTATCAATCTTTCTATCGAAGATATTATGAGTGCTGAAATTTATACGTTTATTATAACAAATCTTAAAAAATATGGAATCGGAGATCGGGTAACTTTCGAGCTTTTAGAATCAGAAGCAATTATAGATTATAAAAAAGTTCTTAGATTTATCACTGAAGTAAAACGTTTTGGTGCAAAAATAGCCGTGGATGACTTTGGAAGCGGTTATTCTAATTTTGCGTATTTAACAAGAATAAAAGTGGACTACATCAAGATTGATGGAAGTCTGATCAAAAATATAGATATAAATGAAAACTCAAGACTTATCACCGAAACTATTGTAGCTTTTGCCAAACAAATGAAGATAAAAACAATAGCTGAATATGTACATTCAAGTACAGTACAATCAGTTGTAAAAGAGATTGGCATTGATTATTCCCAAGGCTACTATATCGACGAACCTCTGCCAAAACTTCCTTACATGTAAGGAAGTAGAAGGACTCTTTTTTTATAAGAAAAAAGAGTCCTTCTACTTCAAGCTTTAAAGTTTTTTCATACTCAACATACTCTTTACCTCTTGGATCATCAAAACTCATATATACTTTTTGAACTGCTACACTTGCTTTAACACCTAAACATTGTGATTCTATACAATCTCCAAGCTTTTCATGATGAATGCTTAATGTTGTTCAACTGTTAAGATAGCTTGTATTGAATCATATAAGGCCTCCTAAATGCTGATAGCGAGTTAAATATCATCATGACAAGTAACGACAGTCAAACGTGCTTTAAAAGCTTTTATGCAATGTAAGTTAATAATTTATAAAAACTGATAATTTTCTTAAGTTATTTAATTAATGTTCTATGATGGGAAAGAAAGTAAAATGGACTAATCTTCGTTTAATAATTAAGATCATATAATTGCGCCGTAAAATTGAATTATCTCGAAAAGAGATTACAAAAAAAGGACACTCACATGAAATACCTATTACCACTTGCAATCGCATTAGTTTTCACTGCATGTAACGATGCTAAAAAAGTTGAAGAAGCTCCAGCAGCTGCACCAGTTGAAATGAACACAACAGCTCCAGAAGCTACACCAGCTACAGAAGCTCCAGTAACTGATGCTAATGCAACAGACGCTACTGCACCAGCAGCTCCAACAGAAAGCAAATAATTCTTTCTCTAGCGTTTCTTTCTTCTCAAGTTCGCTTGGGAAGAATTTCTTTCCTCTTATAAACTTCACAAAAAATACTTAATTTTAAAACTACTAAAAAATATTTATTTTATTATACTTTATATGTAACTTATCTTTGACAAAAATGCATTAAGCATTTTTATCTAATTGTACTTCTATAGAAAGTGCTTCAAAGTCACCTTCAACATCTTTAGTGATATTGATAGTCTTCACACCAATATATTTTTTGACCACTTCAATGATCTCTGCTTTCATTTGAGCCATAAAAGGGTAGCTGTTGTTATTGTCTCTATCAGACATAATGGCAATCGTTAATCTGTCTTTGGCAGTACTTGCACTGCCTTTCTTTTTAAACCAAGGAAACATTATTTAAAAATCCCCTTTATCTTTTGTAAGAAACCGCCTTGAACAGTTTCTAGTTCTGGCATATCTATATCTTCACCACAAAGACGTGAAGCGATACGTTTATATGCTTGTCCAGCTGCAGAGTTTGGATTGAGGATAATCGGTTTACCTTGATTTGAAGCATCTATAATACCTTTGTCTTCAGGTACTTTTCCAAGAAGATTGATTCCTAAAATATCCAAGATATCACTACTGCTTAGCATTTCGCCGCTTTGAACCATTTTAGCGTCAATACGGTTGATGATAAGGTATTTGGCAACTTCTGATCCATCTTTGACTTTTTGAGACTTAGAATCTAAAATACCGATTGCTCTGTCCGCATCACGGATTGAGGAAACTTCAGGATTCACAACGATAATAGCAGCGTCCGCAAACTCTATAGTATGCTCATAACCGCTCTCTATGCCCGCTGGAGCATCAAGGATAATATAGTCAAAATCTTCTCTGAGTGATTCGATAAGTTTAGAGATTTTCTCTGACACAAGCGCTGTCTTGTCTTTTGTCTGTGAAGCAGCAAGAAAATAAAGTTTATCATTCATTTTACTTTTAATAAGAGCTTGTGATAGACTTGCGTCACCATCCATTACCTGAACGATATCATATACAACACGATTTTCAAGACCTAAGATCATATCGAGATTTCTTTGGCCGATATCAAAATCTACAACAACACATCTTTTGTTATTGAGAGCGATACCCAAACCTATGTTTGCGGTTGTTGTAGTTTTACCCACGCCGCCTTTTCCACTTATCACTGCTATTACATTACCCAAGTTGTTTCCTTTAATACTGGTGTTATTCTTATTTCATTATTTTTTAGTTCTACTCGATTGAGTCTCTCTTTGAGTAAAGAGTTATCAACAACGACATCATGAAAGACAATATTTGCTTTAGGAGAAGCTTTAAGCATCATAAAGTTTCCAAAACAGCGGATAGAGCCTTCAACAAGCTGTGTCACAATCAGGTTGCCATTGGCAATGATAGTCGCGCCACTATTGACACGATTGAGCAAGAGAAGATCGCCATCAATAGTTAGTTCTTGTCCACTACGTACAAGTGTATCCTGGACTTTAAGATTATTATGAAGTCTGTCTGAAAGTTTTAGTAGTTCGTTTTCTACTTGTTGCTGTTGCTCTTTTTGCACAGCTATCTCTTCTTCAACAGCTTTACGTCCTTGGCTTTTTGGAAGAATAATATTGTTTACAAAGCGAAGCTCTTTTTCTTGTAGATATTCTTGAATTTTTTGACTTATATCCCCATGGATTACAATAAGATAATCTTTAAACAGATTATAGTTTGTATTAAAAAAAGAGGTAAATTGATCTTCATCGGTTAAAGTTGTTTCAAAAACTTTGACGGAATACTGTTTATTGCGCAAAATGCTCCTTTATGCCTTAAAATGTTGCTTTTGTTGAGATCGTTATCTTTAGGACCAATACACCCTATTTTATGATGATTTTTTGCGCGTAAGTATAGCATATTTTGATATATGAACGTCTCTTTGGTGGTGAATTCAACTAAGTTCTGTATAATTGCGCAAATAAAATTGAAGGTTCTTTTTTGAATACAAAAGTAGTCGTTATTGGTGGCGGATATGGCGGTTTGCGCGCCATCGAGTTTTTAGCAAAACATGATAATGTTGATATAACACTTATCGACAGTAATCCTTATCATTACTTACAAACAGAAGCATACGGATATATAGCAGGGCGATTTGACATTCATGAGATTGCTATTGATCTGGAAAAATGGTGTCAAGGTTTTAAAAAGAAAGTCAATTTTCATTATGAAAAAGCGACTTTCATAGATTATGAGAAGCAAAGTGTCAAAACGCAAACTCAAGAATTCTCTTATGATTATCTTATTATCGCAACAGGTGCTAAAACGAATTTCTTTTCTTTTATAGAAGGTCTTAGAGAAAATAGTTACGGTGTCAAAAATCTTATGCGTGCTTATAATTTTAGAAAAGAGTTTGAAAATCTTATCTATAAAAAGCTTCAAAATGAAGAATTTAACAGTGGCGAGGATATCAATCTTGCTATAGGCGGAGCAGGGCTCAGCGGGGTAGAAGTAGCAGCTGAGATGGCATATGTTATAGAAAGTTATAGTAAAACTCTTGGTGAAAGAGCAAAAGCAATTAAGATAGTTCTTATCGATGCTAGTGATACTATTTTACCTGGCATGAGTCCTTATATCATTGACAATACACAAAAAAGACTTCAAAAGCTCGGTATCAAGATAATGACAAGTGCCTTTATCAATAATGTTGATAGCACTACTATTTACTTTAAAAATGGGAAACAACTCAAGTATCAATTTATGATTTTTACAGGTGGCATAAAAGCTTCTACCGTAGATGGTAAATATAGCAGTGAAAAAAATAGAATAAACCAATTGATTCCAGATAAACAACTTAACATCAATAACACACAAAATGTCTTTGCTATAGGTGATTGTGTTGAAATGAAAGATAAGTATGGAAATATGCTTCCACCCACAGCACAGATTGCCGAAAAAAGTGCAGAGTATGTTGCAAAGAGTATCTTAAAAATAATGATCGGTGAAAGTAGTAAACCTTTTCACGCAGAAGTTAGTGGTATTTTTGTTGCGCTTGGTGGGAAATATGCAGTCGGTGAGATGTTTGGATTTTTAAAAGTAAAGGGATACAAAGCATATCTGCTTAAAAAAGCGATAACATATGCGTATTTTCTAGGTCTTCATTTACGAATCAATGCAGGATATAAAAATAGGATAAAAGATAAATCTTAAGTTATTAGAAGAAAAAATGAAGCCTTACAAAAAGGCTTCAAACTACCTAATATAGATTATGAACAGCTTCCGCCACCACAACAAGTGCTAGCTTCTTCTACAGTTACTTCAACTGGAGTTGATTCCCACACACCGTGTTTTGTACAGTAACCATGTGCTACAAGGTTAAGTTTTTTACCCATTGGACGGATATTGAAAGTTACTTCTGAATGAGATTTTTCATTTCCAAGAGTACCTGGTACAAAAGTAGCCATCGCTAGTTTAGTTTCGCCATTGAAAAGAGTAATGCTTTCGATATAGTGATCAAAATCATCTGGATGAGTATATTCGTTACCCATTTTTACATTTACTGCAAGCATTTCGCCTTTTTTAGCATCACCCATTACTGTGATAAATGGAGAGTGACGGTCAATAAGATCTTTTTTAGCTTCTCTTTCTACAGTGTCGATATCAACGTATTTGTTAATTGTTGGCATTTTATTTCCTTGTTTTGTATGATTTTATGAAGTGAAGTATATCGCTATTTTCTTGCAAATAAACCTAAACAAGATGATATTTGTCTTCTTTAAGAAAAGATTAAAATTCATATAGTCTATTTATTTTTGAGTATTTTAATGAAACTTAATAAATATTATTAGTTTTATTATTACAATTAACATAAAATTAACACTTCTTTATTAAAATGAAGCTCGAAAATTTCCTGCCTCCTTTTAGTTTGGCGACTACAAGGCAGGAAATGGCGACTGGCACCAAAAATATTCTATCATTATTTAGTTAACTAAATCATAATATGTAAGTTGGTGCCGCTTTATTACATACTTATGGAGAAAAAATGAAAAAAGCAAACGGCATAGCTCTTTCTGCAATCTGCGCATTAGCGTTAAATCTATCTGCTTCAGATCTTGGAACAATCCAAGTTGAATCATCTACTATTGTTGATAATCTTCAATCAAAAAAAAGTGAAGTTTCTAGTACCGCCACGATAAGCGGCGAAACAGTTGATAATGCACATACGGAAAATATTCAACAAGTATTACAGTCTATTCCTGGTCTGACAACTACATACACGGATGGTGATTCTCTGAAAATCCACTTACGGGGAGTGGAAAATCAGATGTATATGGGTGAAAAACCTGGTGTGGCAATTGTCATAGACGGTGTGCCTGTCTTTGAACGTACAGGAAGTGTCAATATCGACCTCGATAATATTGAAAGCATTAAAGTGATTAAAGGTGGAGCTTCATATCTGTTTGGAGATGATGCCCTCTCTGGAGCTATAGTCATTACAACTAAAAAAGGTGCGCACTATAATAATAGCTTTGCGGCATACGAGGCGGGAAGTTTTAATTATCAAAAACTATTGGCAAGAACTGGATATGCTAATGATAAGTACAACTTTCATGTTCAAGCAAGTCAAAGAAAATCTGATGGATATTATGAAGATTCAGGTTATGATGCAAAATATTTTAACGGTAAAGTGCAATACTATCTAGATGATACATCAGATCTTACATTTGGTATGGAAGCATCAGATAGAACAAAAGATACGCATGGTGCTGTCGGCGGTGAAACAGAAGCAAAAAATAATCCACGTTCTGTGTATGAAGGTAGTCAAAGTAGTAGAGATTATACAAGGGATTATAAAGTCAAGTTGTTAAAATTATTTTTAACATATTCAAAAGATTTGACTAGTAACTCGAACTTGCTTGTCAATGGATACGTATATACTGATGATACAGAATTTATCTCAAGTCCACAAACAAGAGATGCAACAGGAACATTAGACGCTACTTTAAATGATCAAGATTATGTCTATGGCAATGATTATTCACAGATACAAAGAGGGATAAAAAGTGAATATAGAACGTCATTTGAAAATTTCGCGACACTTCTTGGTGTGGATATCAGAGATAATGAATATAAAAATAAAACTACTTATTTAGTCAATCAAGCGCTTGGCACATATAATCCTACCACTCATAAAACAACATATACAGCGGATTACTTCCTAGCAGGTGAGTCAAATAGTGATGATAAAACAGATGAAAAAGTATATGCACTTTATGGAGAATATAAACAGGGAATTATAAAAGATTGGAGTACAACTGCTAACCTTCGGTACGACTTTATAAATTTAAACTACGCAGACTATAAAGATAACCATTTTGATAAAACTTTTAAAGTCTATTCTTATAGATTTGGAACAGATTATCAGCTCGATGGTACATCAACAATCTTTGCAAACTACTCGACAGGGTTTAGAGCACCAACAGTATCGCAGCTTTATGCGGGCGATATTAGTGCCTGGGGTTCAACTCAGAACAATCCTGACCTTAAACCTGAAGAGTCAAGAAACTATGAGATAGGTCTAAGGACAACAAAACATAAAATCAAATATGAACTTTCTATATATGAACTTGACAGAAAAGATTTTATTATGAAAAGTTCAGGCAACTACGGAGCTTCAACTAGTATGTATACAGACAAATGGGATAATATAGGCGGTGCAAGACATAGAGGTCTGGAATTGGCTGTCAATGGTCCCATAACAGATGATATCTCGTTCGTCTTGGCATATACTTATTTGGACGCTATTTATACTAATTATAAAAACTTTGCAATTGATTTAGACGGGAATGCAAACGCAACAACTCTTACATTTTTTGATGTGACTGGCAATAGAATTCCTAGAACCTCTAAGCATGATATTAATCTTATTACATATTATCAGCCGTTAAAAAATTTGAAATTTACTGGAGAAGTCCATTATAAATCTGACTACTATGCAGATGATTTGAATAAATTAAAAATCGATGCTCAAACAGTTTTAAATCTTGGAGTAGATTATAAAAGAAAAATATCTGATGTAGAAGTAGCTGTCTTTGCTAGAATAGATAATGTCTTTGATAATCAATACTATAACGTAGCAAGATCAAGTGGTGATAGAAATTCGGATGGCGTATTTAACAAAGAAGACCTTTCGATTACTGTAAATCCCGGCAGAGTCTATACTGCAGGTCTTTCAGTGAAATTCTAAGAGAACAGTGTTAGAACAGAAGTGGAAACTATAACTTTTTTTTCACTCTTTATTATCGGGCTTTCTTATGGAAGTACGGCATGCATGTTTTCATGTATGCCGTTTCTTACTCCACTTCTTATAAAAAATTCCAATACCATAAGAGAAGCTATAAATATCATATTACCTTTTAGTTTAGGTCGTATCTTTACCTATACCATCATTGCCATCATAGCTTTGAGTAGTGCTGCTTTAGTTAAAAAATTGCTAAATGATAATCTTGTATTTCAGTCTCTTTTAGGATTTTTTACGCTCTTTATGGGTCTTTTCATGCTCTTTCGGATTTGGAAAAAAGATAAAAAAAGTTGTTCTTCAAATCCATCTATACTAAATAATTCAACAATAAGTAAATTTGGGTTGTTTGGTATAGGTGCATTGGTTTCTATAAATCCATGTGCTCCTATTTTGACACTGATTGCACTAAGCGCAAATAGTAATTCTGTATCACATGCTATGGGTATGGGCATCTCTTTTGGCCTTGGTGCAGTCCTCATTCCATTTCTATTTTATGGATTTTTCATGTCAAATGTAATCATGGGTTTATTAGTAGAGTTTAAAACGTATGCAAGAGCCATCGAGATTATGGCTTCACTGCTTTTAGTGACAGTCGGAATTTTAATATTAAACAGTCAAATCAGACTTTAAAAAGGGCAAAAATGGTTGATTTTATAAAAAGAGATAAGAATGATATTTTTGGCAAGCCGCTCCTAGGCTTTTTATTTAAAAACCAAAAGTTTTTGATAGCTCTTCGTGTCATAGTCACAGGGATATTCTTCTATGCGCTGTATTTTGGATTTATACACCCTACAAAAGAAAATATCTTTACAGGTGCACTTTTCTGGGGTGTATTTTGGGCGCTTTTTATGGTGGCGACTCTTCCTAGTTTTGGGCGTATTTTTTGTGGTGTCTGTCCTCATGGTTTTTTAGGAAAATATGTTACTCGGTTTGGACTGAAAAAAACTATGCCAAAATGGATGCAAAATAGATATATAGGGATTTTAACGCTCGTTATTGGATGGTGGGGTGTCTACTATACATTTTCAGGATTTTGGAACTCACCCCTTATTACTGCCATGATGTTTACAGTTATAACTATAGTTGCTTTTCTACTTTACTATCTCTATAAAGATATGAGTTATTGTAAATATATCTGCCCAATTGGAACCCTTACTCGAGCTTATGACAAACTTTCTTTCACAAAACTTGAAACATACACGGACTCTTGTAAAGATTGTAGAACTTTTGAGTGCGCGACAGCCTGTTCATATAATCTCAAACCATTTACCTTTGCCATTAAAAATCAAACTGATGATTGTACTCTCTGTATGGATTGTAGTTCAGCTTGTGAAGCAGTAAAATTTAAGTTTACAAAACCTGCAGAGCAGTTATCTTCTAAATTTAAGACACTCGGTGCGGAAGTTTGGACTTACATCCTTATTCTCGCTTCCATTCCCGTATCTATGACATTTGCTCACGGACTTGACCGAAGTAAGATAGCTGATACAATGATATGGAATAAAACAGCTGCATATTTTGGTATGAACGAATACTCGGGTGGTTTTGCATTTTTGTACGCACTTTTATTTACGATATTTTTCGCTGTTCTTGGACTTTTTTTAGCTTCAAAGGTCTTAAAAAAAGATTATTCGACAACATTTTCAACTCTGGGCTACGGATATGCGCCACTGTTCATACTCGGTTCACTCGGTCATACACTGGAGAGTTTTTTTACACATGAATATCAAGAGATAGTGGCAGGTTTTGCTCAAGCTTTTGGTTTTGTTGTAGATGTTGCACCGCTTGCCCATAGAGGTGATGCATGGCTTGCTTATTTTGGACTTTTAAAATGGATCGGTGTTATCTGGGCTTTTATCTTGATCTATAAACGACTGAAACTTATCGAAGCTACAAAAGTGAGAAAGATTTTTGGATATATCTTCAGCTCACTATTGGTGTTCTTTTTCATAAGTATCAATATCTATACAGGATATGTATTCAAAACATATGGTGCAAAGCAGGGCGGGCATGGAGATCACGGCTCAAAGACTATGAGCAAACCTGCTTATGACACACCAAAAGAGTTTTCCAAATATGCACATAGAACCCGAAATGAAGAGATCGTTTTAAAAGAGGATGAAGTACTCTATTTTTCACTTACAAATCCAAATGAGAAGGATCAAAATAGCTCTTCTAAGAGAATGTTCTCTCATGGAGATAAAAAAGTAGTTCCAACTAAAAAAGTGTGGCTTGTTTATGGTGATGAGTTAAATGAAAGCAAATTGGCTCCGCAGATGAATATAGAAAGTTTTTATTATGATACAAAACAAAACCTCCATGAGACAAAAGTTGATAATAGTAGGGGTGTAACTACTTATAGTTTTGAGATACCAAATAATGGCTACTACAACATCTTCGCAAAAAATGAAACTCTTAGTAATGATACTTTATTTTACAGAGTTGCAAAAATGGAGTACTTACATGCAAGTCACACAAGCGAAGAGCACTATACAAAGAGTATAAAAAACAGAGTTCAGACAGATAAAAGTGACATAGATATTATCCTTATAAAAGATAAAAATGAAAATAGTTTTTTTTACAAACACTCTATGGGTGATGAACTTTGCTTTCAAGCATTCCTACACGGCAAACCTATTAACAACGCAGATATTACTATTCAAATGAGTAGCGGATGGAGTAAACATATCAAAACAGATGAAGACGGAATGGCTAGATTTCAGATCATTCGAGATTATTTTCCTACATGGGAAGAGTTTGATAAAAGAGATCAAGAAGAATTTTTACTTACTTTAACATATACACAAGAAGAGGTAGGAAAGTTTCAAGGCGGTGAGTATTCAAATGTAAAATATATATTGACCTATCCAGCATCTTTTTATCCAAATAGCAGTGGCTATGCGTCATACGCTTACGCTCTTTTGTTGGTTATTTTGACTCTACTCATATCAGGAGTTATCATATATAGATTTAGAAAAAATAGAACCAGACCTTTTAACGAGCTTCGTTATGAAGAGTAAAATAAAACGCTTTATAAATAATATGAACCTTGTAAGAGTCAGGTTTTGGATTCAGATTATCAGCTTTATTCTCTTTGTTTACGGCGGATATTTTGCTATCCATCTTGGTTCCAAACTGCCTATTTTCGCTTGTCCGTATAATGATAAAAGTGCTGGAGCATGTTTTTTAATTCCCTTACAGCATCAGCTCTCTATGCCAACACAAATACTTCTCGGCGGTGCTGGAATCGCCGTGATATTTGGAATACTCACATTCTTATTCTGGTTTATTTTTTTAAATAAAGCTTGGTGCGGATATGTCTGTCCCTTTGGAACATTTCAGGATTGGCTGACACTTTTAAGAAAACAGATCGGCATCAGATACTCTACATATACACAGTATCAGTTTGAGAAGCTTTCAAAAATAAAATATATCTTTTTAGCCATAGTGGTTTTTATACCTCTTTTTATCGGCATCGGAGCGCTTAGCGGAGAATGGTCTGCGGCGTTTTGTCAGGTCTGTCCAGCGCGTATCATCAGCCCTATGTTTGGCGGAGATTTTTCACAATGGACGATAGATTTCTCTACAAAGACTTCTATGTTCTTAACAGCCATTGGAATGATATTTGCGGGATTATTTCTAGTTGGAAGTTTTGTAAAAAAACGATTTTTCTGCTTTTTTTGCCCCATGAGTGCACTGCATTATATCTTCTCAAAATTTTCATTTGTACAACTCAAAAAAGATGGAAGTAAATGTACAAAATGTGGGGATTGTTACGCAGTTTGTGACATGCAGATAAAAGATATTGCCGATGATGTCACAAGCACGGATATTTTAAGAGATGACTGTATTTTGTGTCTGAAATGTGTAGCAGCTTGTCCTGAAGATGATGCCTTGCATTTTGATATATTGAATTTTAGAGCATTTAGCTCAACTAAGCATGGTTTTGAAAAAAGAATGGGAATAGCAAAGCCAAAAGGAGATGCCGATGCATAGCGTACAAGAGCATAAAATAGAAACGTCCAAAGAGAAGCAAAACAGACACAAAGCGATGGAAGCGATAAAAGTTCTCAATACACTTAAAGAGGAGTTTAGAACTCCGCCAAAAGCGATGAATTATTTTTATAATCTTTTTGAAGAGGTCTATTGCAATCAGAAACCTTTACACAATGATAAAGTAAAAGTCGGAACTATGTGTATCCAAATACCCTCCGAGATTATCTATGCACTTGACGCAGTTCCCATAAGGCTTTGCAATGGTTTTTATACAGATGATGAGATAGGCAGTGATTTGTTACCCCAAAAAGCCTGTCCTTTAGTAAAAGCGAGTGTGGGACATCTTTCATCAAAAAATCTCACTGACAAGCCTGATATGATCTACTCACCTACGACATGTGACCAAAAGACAAAAGCCGGATCTTTAATATCTAGCTTTGGTTATGATGTAGTCGATGTGGATTTTCCACGAACCAAAGAGAGTGAGATAAGCCGAGAGTTTTTCAGAAGAAGCATACACAATTTTAGTGTCGATCTTTCTCATAAAATGGGTAAAAAACTGACAAAGAAAAATCTAAGAGCATCCATATCTAAGATTGGCTATGCACAATCACTTTACCATAAACTCTCAGAGTTTAGAAAAAATAAGATCGTTCCTATTCTCGGTAATGACATATTTTTAGTGACAAATGCCTTTTTCTTTGACAAGATAGATAACTGGATTAACGCTACCGAAAAGTTGGTAGAAGAGTTAGAACAAAGAGTAAAAGAGGGCTTACATGTGGCGGGAAAAGTAAGCCCAAGAATAGTATATACAGGTTCGCCTCCAATCTTTCCAAACTATAAAATACCACTTATTATTGAAGATTCGGATGCTATCATCGTAGCTGATGAGACATGTAGCTCAAATAGAATGTTTAACGACAGAGTAGCCGTGGATGAGTGGTTTGTAAATGATATGATAGATTCACTTGCAGACAAATATCTCAAAGCCTGTACCTGTCCGGTATTTAGCAAAAACGACGACCGAATTAGACGAATCATTGAACTTGTAAGATCTCATAACGCTGATGGCGTTATTTATCAGGCATTTGCTGGATGTACAGTGTATGAACTTGAACAAAGAAGTGTGCTTGAGGCGATGGAAAAAGCGGGTATCTCTATTCTCTACTTAGAGAGTGACTACAGTCCATCCCAACATGGACAACTCAGCACAAGAGTTGAAGCCTTTATGGAATCGTTAAAGATCAAAAATAGGAAAAAAGCATGAACTATTTTGTAGGTATTGACATAGGCTCGACCGCAATAAAAATAACAGTTATAGATGAAAACAGAGAGATTATAGGTCATAGAATAAGTGGAAGCGGAAGTATGTTTTATAAATATGCGCAGCAAACACTGAGTGATCTCCTTAATGATCTAAGTATTTCAAGTGAAGATATTTGCTATACCGTGGCAACAGGTTATGGAAGAAAGCTTTTTAAAGAAGCAGATGAAAACATCAGTGAGATCACGGCCAATGCTATTGGAGCAGTTGCCGCGGCAAAAGAGTTTGGTACGATCAAAACCATTATCAACATTGGAGGGCAAGACAGCAAAGCAATCTCTTTAGACGATCAGGGAAATGTTGTTAATTTCGCTATGAATGACAGATGTGCGGCTGGAACGGGAAAATTTTTAGATGCGTGTGCTATGAACCTTGAGCTTACAGTAGAAGAGTTGGGTGAAAGACATTTTAATGCTAGCGGCACACCTCTCTCCATCAATAGCACATGCGCCGTATTTGCTGAATCTGAGATTATAGGACTTCTCGGAAATAGCCATAGTGTTGAAGATATTATAAGCGGTGTGCATTATTCTATCGCTAAGAGAATCGTCAAACTTGTCAAGCGTGTCGGCGTCAAAGAGGGTATCTACTTTGATGGAGGTCCGGCTTTAAATGCAGGACTTGTCAATGCCATTGAAAATGAGCTAGGACACAAGATATTTATACCACAAAATCCTCAAGTAACTACATCGTTTGGTGCAGCTATTATGGGAATAGACTCTTATAATTATCAAAATAAAAACTTATAAAAAATAACTGCTTAACAGAAAATTAACACATTTTTTATAAAATCTATGTAAAAAGGAAGGTGAGACAAATGATGAATATAGATTTACTACAAAATACTCTTGATTATGGAGTTATCGGGGTATTGGGTTTTATGAGTTTTATGAGTGTTTGGTTTTGGATAGAAAGAGTTTTGTTTTATAAAACTATAACTTTAGATTCCTACACAACAAAAGAGGCTTTGGAAATTGATCTTACAAACAACATAAGTATCATCTCTGCTTTTGGTTCAAATGCGCCATATATTGGGCTTTTAGGAACTGTTTTTGGGATTATTATCACTTTTTATGTTATGGGTCAAAGCGGAAATTTGGATGCCAAAAGCATCATGACCTCACTTGCTCTTGCTCTTAAAGCCACGGCGATGGGTTTAGCTGTTGCTATTCCGGCTATCTTTTTTCATACACACATTGTTAGAAAGATGGAAGTGCTCATCGCAGGATGGGAGATACTTCAAAAGGAAAAAATGTGAAGGTCAAAAAATTTGAGTCTATCAATGTTGTTCCTTTCATAGATATCATGCTTGTCCTTCTTGTCATCGTTCTCACAACTGCCACGTTTGTGGCAAAAGGAATCATCCCCATAGAACTTCCAAATGCTTCAAGCAGTGTTAAGCAAGATAATACAAAGATTATAACCATCACAATCAAGCAAAACGGAGAGTTGTTTTTTGACGATAAACAGATCAGTATGAATGAATTTGATACTTATATTGCAAAATATGAAGCGAAAACTCCTGTAAATATCAACTGTGACAAAGAAGCAAAATTTGATCTCTTTGTCGTTTTAGTAGATAAATTAAAAGAGAAAAACTTCAATAATATAGGCATCGTAACCAAAAAAATATAATCAAATGGAACAACAGATGAATAGATACATCCTCTCTTTTTTTATGGCGTCAGCAGTTTATATATCTGTTCTTAGTCTTATTTTTTATCAATCAATTACTGATGACTCTCATAAAAAATCAGAAGATGAAAAAATTTCTAGAGTTTGTATTTCTGTAGTAAAAGAGCAAATTCCCATGAAAAAAATTGATCCAAAAGTTGAACAAAAAACAGAAACAAAGATTGAAAAACAGATAGTAAAAAAAGCGATTGAACAAAAGATTGAAAAAGTAGAAACTTCAAAATTGGCAACTGCACAACCTTCTATAGAAAGGGCACAAGAAACTTTACATGTAAAACAAAATACAGAAGAAAAAGAGGTTAAAACAGAAAAAAAACAAAAAGAGAGTGAACAAAAATCTGAATCGTTAAAGAGTAAAAAAGCAGATGAAGAAACTCTCAAAGCCAAACAAAACAGATTTATTGCAGAGTTGATGTCGAAAATAAATACCAACAAATCTTATCCACGTATAGCAAGAAATGACGGCATAGAAGGAGATGTGAAGGTTCAATTTTATATCACTTATGATGGAAATGTTGATCGTTTAAAATTAGTTTGTGGGGAAAAAATCTTTGAAAGATCAGCATTTGAAGCTATCAAAAAAAGTTTTCCTATGAAAGTAAATGAGACACTCTTTCACTTTCCAAAAGAGTTTACAGTCACTTTGGCATATGTCCTGAAATAGGATGATTTATTCCCTTATAATCGGAGTTAAAGTAAAAAATAGATAAAATCGCAGCAAATAATATATGTGAGATGATGATGTTAAAACCTTTACTAATCGAGATCGGTGTTGAAGAACTTCCGGCTGTTCCGCTTTTAAAAGAACTAAAAAATATTGAAAAAAAATGGTTAAAAATCTTAGAGCAAAACTCTCTTGTGGGAGAGTTTGAGTTTTATTACACACCTCGACGTTTGGTGCTTTGGCATAGAGAGTTCAAAACTTCTCAAGAAGACAGCGAAGTTGAGTTTTTCGGCGCACCTGTGGCAATGGCATACAAAGATGGCGAGCCAACTCCAGCAGCTCTTGGCTTTGCAAAAAAATGCGGCGTAGAGATGAGTGAAATAGGCAAAGCAGAGAAGGGCGGCAAAGAGGTACTTTACTTCAAGCAAGCACTTCAAGGTCGCCCATCTATTGAGCTTTTACCTGCGATGATAGAAGAGTGGATCAAATCTCTTGATTTTGGAAAATCTATGCGTTGGGGAAGTCTAGAAGTGAGCTTTATCCGTCCTATCCGCTGGGTCAATGTAATGCTTGGTGACGCACTTGTAAATATGACACTTTTTGATGTAGCGTCAAGCAAACAGACTTTTGTACACCGTATTAGCTCATTTGATATCAAAGATATCGCTTCTGCTCATGAGTACTTTGAGACGCTTAAAAACGGCGCTGTAACGCTTTATCCTGATGAGAGAAAACAAAATATCCTCTCTCAGTTTGAGACGCTTCAAAAAGAACAAAACATTGAGATAGAGATCGATGAAGATTTGCTTGATGAAGTCGTAGCGATCACAGAACATCCGACTGCTTTGGTGGGAAGTTTTGATATTGAGTTTTTACGTTTGCCTCCTGAAGTTATTATCACATCTATGAAAGAGCATCAAAGATATTTTCCTGTTTTTCAAGATGGAAAACTTGTCAATAAATTTGTCGTAGTTTCTAACGCTCTCGCTAATGACTATAAAAAAGTGGTTGAGGGAAATGAAAAAGTGCTTCGTCCACGTCTTTCTGATGGACTTTTCTTTTATGACAACGATCTCAAGCGCGGTCTTAAACTTGATGGCTTAGAAAAAGTTACCTTTATGGATGGTCTTGGAAGTTTACAAGACAAAGTAGAGCGTGAGAGCATCATTGTTAAAGAGCTTTTCAATCTTTACAAAGAGCGTATCAAAGGTGACGTGGCTGAAAACGAGGCTATTTTAGAGCGTGCTATTACTTTGGCAAAAGCTGATTTGATGAGTGAAATGGTCTATGAATTTACAGAACTTCAAGGTCTTATGGGACACTACTACGCTCTTGCTCTTGGTGAAAAAGCTGAAGTTGCTCTTGCGATAAAAGAGCAGTATCTTCCACTTGGTGAAGAGAGTGAACTTCCATCCACTCCGCTTAGTGCAATTATCGCTATGGCTATCAAACTCGATACGCTTTTAGGACTTTTCAGCATCGAGCAGATTCCAACAGGTTCTCGTGATCCTTTCGCTCTTCGTCGCGCTGTAAACGGTATCATCCGCATCGTCAATGAATATGGCTTTGCTTTTGATATCAAAGAAACATTAGCAACACTAGCTAAAAACTACAAAGCATTCGACACGGTCAAGCTTGAGACTTTCTTTTTGGAGCGTATCAGACAGTTTTACAAGGTAAATCCTTCCATCATCGAAGCAGTTTTAGCTTCAGGAGAACGTGAACTTTTGTCTATGGGTAAAAAGATAGAAGCGGTCAACATTATGGCCCAAAGTGAAAGCTTCGCTCAAACTTTTTCCACTTTTAAGCGTCTTGCAAATATCACAAAAGATATGGATTTAACTCTTGCTCTTTCAGTCAATCCAGCACTTTTTGATGATGACGCGGAGCATGAACTCTATAATGCGTACATTGCTGTTTTAGCAGGAACTTATACGACATATATCGAAGAACTCGACACGCTGTTAGAACTCAAGCCACAGCTTGACGCATTCTTTGACAACGTTATGGTCAATGCAGATGACTTACATGTAAGAGAAAACAGAAAATCTCTTATCGCCCTTATCTACAAAAGCTTTTTACATATTGCAGACATCAAAGAAATCTCGATATAGTTTGATAAAACTAGACAGGCAAGAGACATGAGAACAATCGGTAATATCTTATGGTTCGTATTTGGCGGGTTTTTTATGGGGCTTGCTTGGTGGGGTATGGGTGTTTTAGCCTTTATTACGATTATCGGTATTCCTTGGGCTAGAGCTTGTTTTATGATAGGGACTTTTTCATTTTTTCCATTTGGAAAAGAAGTTATAAGTAGAAAAGAGCTGACACATAGAGATGATATAGGAACTGGTTTTCTTGGTACTATTGGAAATATTATCTGGTTTATCTTTGTCGGTATATGGCTAGCAATCGCTCATCTTACACTCGCTCTTGCTTATTTTATTACAATAATTGGGATTCCGTTTGGTTTGCAACATTTAAAATTGGCAGAAATGGCACTTTTTCCTATTGGAAAGACTATCGTTACAAGATAAAAAATCTACTGAGCAGATAAAGACTTCCACTGGGTTTGTTGCTCTTTAGGATCATTCAAAACTGGTAGATCCATGATATACATTTTTGCAGTTTGACTTACTGTCGGGAAAAGATTGATCCCTAAGATCTTTTCTAATTCTGCAATACTTATAACTTCATACTCTTTTCCATTTGTATTTTTACTGACATACACTGCTCCCTCGCCCACAGAGGGGACAAAGATCGCTTTAAAGAGTTTTGTAGGCACTTGTATCCCATTGACGCGTTTAAAATCTTCTTTATAAAAAATAGGGCCGCTTATCACATAGATCTCGATCTTATTTTTTGCAACAGCTCTTGTAGCTTCTTCTATTTGTGACCAGATTCCGACATTGTTATTATGGTTTTGAGGCACTACATTTGCAAGTGAAAAACACTCATGATTGGCTACTTTATCACTAAAGTCTAAACTAGGAGTCATCTCTCCTTTGTCATAATGGATACCGATGTAATCCATAATATCGGTTCTTTCTTTCTCATGTAAGCGCTCTTCAGTATGAAAAATATTTGATCTTACCGCTCTTTTTTCGAGCATCTCTCTTGTAAGATGTTCCGCGCTCCAAAGCGGTGTTTTTGAAACACCTGAATACATAAGGGCAAACCCTTTATAGCAAAGCTCTTTTGTTTTTGATTTGAGTTTGGTATTGATGATCGTTGGTGCTTGGTTATTAAGATAGATATTTGTACACGATGTCGCGGCGCCAAAAAGGTTACATGTAAGGATAGAGATAAAAAATAATAACTTAAAACGTTTCAAAAAATAAACCTTTGACTTGATGAAAGATATTATAACAATATTTTAAGAGTTCACGTTTGATTCACGCATGCTAGCTTATCATTGCATCAAGACAAATAAGAAAAAGCAAAAGGAAATTAAAATGAGAACTAAATTGACAATATTATTATGTGCGCCGTTACTCAGTATGAGTGTTTATGCTGGAAATATAGATGGAAATGCTGTTTTTAGCAGTATGATAGGTGCAGGCGTTGGATCGGCTGTCGGATCGGTGATAGGTGGCAGAAATGGAGCAATCATAGGTGGCGGAGTCGGCGGCGTGATAGGTGCTACAGCAGGCTCTAGAGATAATAATTCAAGAGATGTAGTCTATGTAGATCATCCGCGCCCTGTCGTTGTGAGAACAACAAATGTGGTAGTTCAAGATAGATACTACAGACCAGCAACAGAAATAGCTGTATTTCACCCAAGAGATCGCAGATTTGATTATAGAAATAGATACCATTATGATAACTATAATGACAGATATTATGTTGAGCATAATAGAGACTATAACGACCACGATAGACATGACGACAGACACGAAGATAGATATGACAGAGATCACCGTTAAGTAGAGGGCACTATCAGCTTATATTTGTAATATTAAGATAAAATCATATCTATAAATATACTCAAATGAAACTGCAGTTTATAGTAGTTTCGTTTGATAGTTGAAAAGGGTGTTAATGTGTATGATGTAGCTGTTATCGGTGCGGGAATCAACGGTTGTAGTGTTGCTCACTTTTTAACAAAGAGTGGGAAAAAAGTAGCTCTTTTTGATAAAGAGGCAATAGCCGCTGGTGGCAGTGGCGCCGCTGGTGCTTTTATCTCTCCGAAGTTTTCTAAAGGTGGAAAGCTCAAAGAACTTATAGAAAAATCGTATCTCTTCTCACTTGATTTTTATACTCAAAATTTTCCCTCATTTTTGAAAAAAGCACCTTTGTTGCATATAGCCAAAGAAGAGTTTGACGCCAAAAAATTGATCGCTTTTAAAGAAAATACAACTCTTGAAATCGCTAAAACTCCCTTACATGTAAGCCAAATCCTCACAAAAGAAGCACAGCAAAATGAAAATGTTTATCTGCTAAATGGCGGAGTTGTAGATGCTCAAGGCGTATGTCGGGCTATGGCTGAGGGTGTTGATTTTTTTCATGATGAAGTGAAAAATCTTGTTTGGCAAGATGGGTATTATGAAGTAGGTGACATCAAAGCAAAAGAGGTCGTTTTGGCGTATGGCGCGTATGAGCCGATCATTCATGAACCTTACATCAATCTTCGCGGTATCTGGGGACATCGCATTGACATTCGTACTTCAACACGTACAGAAGTGACGATGCATCATCACGTTTCCATCTCAAAATGTGAAGATGGAATGATGGCGATAGGTGCGACGCATAATGTGCATTATCATCCGCAAAAAAATACAGAGCCTTATGATATTAATGAGGGCAGAGAGGAGCTTTTAAAAAAAGCAAATCTCACTATAGAACTCAAAAATGTCGAGATTTTAAAAGATTATACGGGACTTCGCAGTGGTTCAAATGATTATCTACCACTTATTGGGCGAATGGTTGAGAATAAAAACAGTGCTGATGAGCCGAGTTACTATCCAAATCTGACTATGATCAACGGAGTAGGCGGTTATGGTTTTGTTTTAGCACCTTACATTGCAAAACAGTTGTGTGATTTTATAGTTGATGGCAAAGAAGTGGATGCGTTTTTAATGCCTTTACGCTTTTATAAAAGATACCGCAAAGGGCTTTCAAAAGGCAGATGATTTATATACTATTTATGTTATTTACACTTATTGTATTAAGCTTTTTTATCACTCAAGTACAATACTTCTTTCTTTTTGAACCTAATAAACATCGAAGAGAGTTTTTGGATGAAAGATATACTCCACTTGAGATTCAAGCAGAAGATGGAACTATTTTAGAAGGGATAGAGTTTACTCCAGAGCATTTTACACACACGGTTTTTTACCTTGGCGGACGCTCTCAAGATAGTGTCGCACTCATTCACCGCCTCGCCTTTACTTTTGAAAATAATAGAATCGTAACCTTTAATTATAGAGGCTATGGCAACTCGCAAGGTTCACCATCTGAGCAAAATGTTTATGAAGATGCCACCTATGTAGCCAAAAAATTAAAGGAGCGTTATGGAAACTTTAGTATTATAGGCTTTTCTCTGGGAAGCAGTGTTGCAGCTTACGTGGCATCCAAGATAAAGGTGGAAAAGCTCTTTTTGCTCGGAGGATTTGATAGTGTTTTTCAAATTATTAAAAATAAAATCCCTTTATTTCCATCATTTTTGATACGTTACAAGTTTGATACAGCTTTACATGTAAGCAGTGTTGAAGCTTCAACTTATCTAGTCTCAAGTAAAGATGACAATATTGTGCCTATAAAGAATGCCAATAATTTAAAAATTAGCATCAAAAATCTGGCAGAGTTCAAAGTTTTATCTAGCTACAATCACGACGAAATTTTATTTTCGCAAGAGAGCGTAAATCTTATAAAAAAGGGATTGAATTGAAAAAAGAAGCTATCATACTACTTAATATGGGTGGACCAAATAACCTAAACGAAGTGGAACTTTTTTTAAAAAATATGTTTAGCGATCCAAATATTTTAACGATGAAAAGCGGCTTATTAAGAGGGTTTGTAGGTGGCATGATTACTTTTTTAAGAACGGAATCCTCTCAGGAGATATACAGAAAACTAGGTGGAAAATCTCCTATCGTCGACTTAACAAAAAAGATCGTGAGCAGCTTGCAAGAGATTGTCGGCGATGAAGTTATGGTGGATTTTGTTATGCGATATACGCCGCCGTTTGCGCCTGAAGTGATTGAAAGATTGAAAGCAAACCATGTGTCAAAGATCTATCTTATCCCGATGTATCCGCAGTACTCAACGACCACGACAAAATCTTCTCTGGATGATTTTTATGAATGTTTGCATGGAAGCGATTTAGATGCGACAGTGTATGAGATCAAGCACTATTTTGAAAATGAAGATTATAATAAAGCAGTTTTGGAGCGTATAAAAGAGGCGATGGATGAAAGTAAATATGAGGATTATGATCTTATATTTTCAGCACATGGTTTGCCTCAAAAGATCATCAATGCAGGTGATCCATACCAAAGCCATATAGAAAAAAATGTAGAGATTTTAAAAGAGATGTTAGTTGAACGCGGTATGGATTTTCATGAAGTGCATTTAGCGTATCAGTCAAAAGTAGGGCCGATGAAATGGCTTGAACCTTCTCTATCAGAGAAACTAAAGACAGTTAGAAACAGAGGCGTTGTGATCTATCCTCTTGCTTTTACTGTGGATAATTCTGAGACAGATTATGAGCTTTCTATCGAGTATAAAGAGATTGCAGAAGAACTTGGATTTAAAAGCTACAAAGTGTGTAAATGTGTCAATGACCATCCACTTTTTATCGACGCGCTTGTCGAAATCTATGAAAAGATGAAGTAGGGCGATGAAAGTAGTTATATTTGACATGGATGGCACGCTTATAGACAGCAAAAAAGATATAACAAGCTCCATCAACTACGTTCGAAAAACAAATCATGATCTTGCTTCACTTGATGAGCAGTTTATAGTCGATGTGATTAATATGCCGGTTCGAAATTTGCCCCAACTCTTTTATAACACACCAATCTACCTCGAAGAGGACAGGGTACTTTTTGAAGAACATTACTTTGAAGAGTGTGTCAAAAATCCTTATCTTTATGAGGGAATTGCAGAGAGTTTAGAACAACTCAAATCCTTACATGTAAGACTCAATGTAGCAACAAATGCACCCACAATCTTTGCAAAAAGAATGTTGAAACACTTACATGTAAGCGATCTCTTTGACACAATTATCGGTGCAGATACAGCAAAAGCTTCAAAGCCAGATCCTAAGATGCTAAAAATGATCCTTGAAAAATATGATTTTAAGCACACTGCAAATAAGACTTGGATGGTCGGAGATAATTCCAAAGATATCGAAGCTGCGCGTAAGATCGCTATCTCATCTATTTTTGCTACTTGGGGATTTAGTTCAGAAGGCAAGGCAGATTTTATAGCCAATCATCCACTTCATATCGTCAATATCGTAAAAAATCAGGTAGAATAGTTTTTAAAAAAGTGGAGACGCTATGTTTGAACCTGATTTGATTGTTTCCTACGTTTTAATGGGATTTTTCTTTTTAAGACAGATCATGATCTTGAAACGTCCAAATAAAATAAATTATTCTCCTTTGATTCTCGGCATTGGAGCTATCTTCGCACTTGTGCATTTTATTCTCTATTTTGAGTCAGATACACTTATTCTTGTACTAAAAGAATCCTCATCCTCTTTACTCGTTTCACTTTTACTCTATGTGATGATGAATATTTTGCATCAAGCGCAAAAAAATGAACAAGAGCAGATTCAAAGAGATTTTACATTCGCTATGGCTTCTAAAATTTCTCAGATGAAAGAGTATATCGGAATGCTCGAAGATAAAATAGCGCAGATGCGAGATGACGAGCACCAATCACTTTTTGGCATAAGAGAAGATATCAAAAACGATCTCTTAGCTCAAAAGCTAATACAAGCCAATCAGGAGAAATTTATACATCAGTTTGAAGCTCTCATGCATCAGGAAAATGAAATACTTAAAACACTGCAACAACTGCCTGAATTAGATCAGATAATGCACAATCATATCGATATTCTTCGTATTTCGGAGCAGGATCATTTTAACCGTATTAAAAAAGCGTTTGATCAGGCAAATGAGAATAGATGTGATATCAAAGATGAGATAGCTGATGTCAAACATGAGATAAATCTTCTTCAATCAATTTCAAAAGATGTAGCAGAAAAGATTATCGAAGCAACTCTTGGGGAACTTTCAGGTGTTATCTTGGAGTTTCAAAGACAGCTCAATACTTTGCGCGCTCAAAGTGAGAGTGTTTCTACTTCACTCTCTGAGGGAGAAAATATACTCTCCAATGCGCGTTCTAAAAGTGAGATGCTGATGAAACAGATCATCCTTTCATCGAACAATATGAAAAACCTTGTAGATAGCAGCCGTTCTCTTACAATGATTTATGAGCCGATAAAAAATCTTATAAGTGAGATACAATCTATTAAAGCTGATTATCAAGCCGCTCATCAAGAACTTGGCGATTTGGCCACTTTACTCACAAGCACAGAAAAAGAACAGATAGAGGTGATGAAAGTAAAAGTAGATGAACTCAGCGAAAAACTGATTGAAAAGATCGATGTTTCTCTTCAAAAGCTTCATACTCATTATCATATTGCTTCAAATGAGGTTACAAGTACCGTTTCAGAACTTGCCAAAAAGGCAAAACTTGGCAGTTATGAAGAATAGGTAACTCCCAAGATCATTTTTATAGTGATTCCTTAATCTTATAAATCAATATATCTTGATATATTATAATTAAACTGTTATAATCCTCAAAAAGGAATAAATAATGAAACGTTTACATATACATATCAGCGTTGGAAGTCTTCAAGAAAGCCGTCATTTTTATACTGCATTATTTGGCAGCGAGCCTACAAAAATAAAAGACGATTATTTACAATGGATACTAGATGATCCTTATATCAATTTTGCGATCTCTTCTGGGCGTGCAGAACTTGGATTGAATCATTTAGGGATTCAAGTAGAGAGTGATGATGCGCTTGAAGTGATAGAAAATAGACTCAAAGACGCAGATATTCTCGGTGAAAAACAAGAAGAAGCACAATGTTGCTACGCGCAAAGTAAAAAATACTGGATCGAAGATCCTCAGCATGTTATTTGGGAAAACTATCATACTTCACAGCAGATAGAAGTGTTTGGCGGAGATCATTTCACAGGAGGAGTTGGATGCTGTCAACCAAGTTTTTCTGCTAATGGTAAATGGTCTACTGGCGGAAGTTGTTCATAACTTCTAAAAATATATTCTTTGAGCTTATATACTCTAATCTTATTCAACTATCTAAAAATGGAGATTGTAAATTATGAAAAATGTTCTTATACTTTGTACAGGTAACAGTTGCCGTTCTATCATGGCTGAAGCGTTAATCAATGCTAAAATGGGGGAGTGTGTCCACGCTCAAAGTTCAGGTGTGAAAGCTAGTGGGAAAGTAAACCCTCATGCTCAAGAACTTTTAGCATCGAAGGGATATTGGAAAGATAGCTATCATTCTAAAGTGATCGATACTGTTCTTGACACGGCTTTTGATCTTGTTGTCACTGTTTGCGATCATGCACATGAGACTTGTCCTATGTTTCCTAAAGCTGTTAAAACAATCCACGTTGCTTTTGAAGACCCAAGTGGCAAAACAGTAGATGAATATGCAAAAACACTTGATCTTATTGAAGAAAAGCTTTTACCGATCATTAAAACGGAACTCTGCGACTAATGTGGCAAAGCGCCGTTGATAGAATTATTTATGAGCAATTAGGGATGACGCATGGTGAAAAATTTGCCGACGCGCTAAATTTTTTCATTTATGACAGTGTTAAAATTGTTTTTTTACTTGTAACGATTATTTTTCTTATCACTTTTTTACGCTCCTTTATGAATGCAGAAAAAGTACGGGCATATCTTAGTAAAAAGCATCCTCTCAGCGCTCATATTTTTGCCGCGCTTTTTGGGATTATTACTCCATTTTGTTCATGTTCGGCGATACCGCTTTTCTTGGGATTTTTGCAGGCGCGTATTCCCCTTGGGATCACATTTAGTTATCTCATCAGCGCTCCGATGAATAATGAGATTGCCATTGCGATGCTTTTTGCACTTTTTGGATGGAAAATCACTGCTATCTATATTGGATTTGGTCTTTTTGTCGCAATTATTGGAGGTTTTATCATTGGACGCATGAAGATGGAACAATATGTTCTTATCCCAGTGAAGCCGATCGAGGGAGAAATAGAAGTCCCAAAAGAGGAGCAAATCAGTTTAAAACATCGCTCACTTCAAGCATGGGAATATACTTATGATTTGATTGTAAAAGTCCTTCCATATGTATTTCTTGGAGTTGGTCTTGGGGCATTTATTCACGGTTATATCCCACAAGAGTTCATCATTGCTTATACTGGAAAAGATAATCCTTTTGCCGTGATAGTCGCCGTAGTACTTGGAATTCCGATGTATTCTAATGCGGCAGGAATCATCCCGATGGTGGATGCACTCACAGCCAAAGGAATGGCGATCGGAACGGCATTAGCCTTTATGATGGCGGTTACGGCTTTAAGTCTGCCAGAAGCAATTATTCTCAAGCGGATTTTACATATCCGTCTTATTGCTCTCTTTTTTGGGATTGTAGGACTTGGGATCGTTGTTATCGGATATATTTTTAATTTTTTAATCTAAAGGGGCCAATCATGAAAAACCTAAATGGCAGTTATAATAAATGTTAGAAAATCTTTTTAGCTTACTTGATTCTCATACATACATCGCATTTTTGGCGGCGTTTATTGCCGGAAGTATTACCGCAGTCGCTCCATGTTCTCTGATCTCCGTTCCCTTACTTGTAGGGAGTTCATTAGCGCTCAATAAAGACCTTGTCGGACGAAAAAAAGCTCTTTACACCTATGCTTTTGCTTCATTATTTGCACTTGGTGTTGGAATCAGTTTTTCTATTCTTGGGTTTATGGTGGCAAAGTTTGGTGCATTTTTTTCTATCGCACCAACATGGGCTTATATGAGTGCAGGAGTTATGAGTCTTTTCATTGCTGCATACGCATATGGCATTATTCCCGTAATGGACAAATCAGGGATTATGAAAACTTTGATACGATTTCGACTTTTTGGTGGTTTGCTAGTGGGATTAGTTTTTGGACTCGTCAGTACTCCCTGCGCTTCTGCTCCGCTAGTGGCCATTATAAGCGCAGCAGCCAATAGCAGTTACACTTATGCCTATGCACTCATACTGACTTTTGCCTTAGGGCATTCCCTCCTTTTACTAGTCGCTGGTATTTCTGTAGGATTTACTCAGAGTATCGTTTCTAGTACAGTTATTAGACGAATATCTGATAGTATTAATACCTCTTTTGCTTTACTTTTGGCAGGATTTGGTTGTTATTTTATCTATCAAGCAGTGTTACAATTTTAAATTCAAGGAACAGAAAATGAAACGATTGATTTTAGTGGGAGCTTTACTTCTTAGTACAACAATATTTGCTTCAGACACAATGCTTAATGAAACTCCCTATAACATTGCCAAGAGTGATATAGGTAAAGGCAAGGCCGTAATGCTGGAAGTGGGATCTGATAAATGTGGCAGTTGTCAGGATATGGGTAGAATGCTCTATAGCGTCAAGAAAAGTTCACCTGATGCAATGATCTTTTTTATCAATGTATGGCAAGAGCACAAGGCCATCAAATTATTGGGCATACAGATGATACCAACTCAAATTATTTATGACGCTAAAGGTAAAGAAGCGTATCGTCATATAGGACCACTCACAGAAGCTGAACTGGATAATGTACTCACGAAGTACAAAGTAAGATAAGGAAAAATTGATGAAGATAGAAATATTAGGAACAGGCTGTTCCAAATGCCGCGAACTTGAAGCAAAAGTCAAAGAAGCTGTTGCAAAAAGTGGTAAATTTGTTCAAATAGAAAAAGTTGAAGATATCATGAAAATCATGGAATATAATGTCATGAGCACTCCGGGACTCGTGATCGATGGAGTTGTGAAATCAACTGGGAAAGTACCGAGCGTAGACGAAATTATTGCGATGATGGGCTGAGCCGATGAGACTACATTCATTGATATGGCTTGCCGCTTTTGGTATTTCGGCTCATGCTATAACACTTGGAGAACTATTTACTTCACTCAAATCCTCTCCTGCAATCATTCAAGATCGACTCAGTGTTGAGGAGTCAGAAAAAGCGACGGAAGTGATTCATGGGTCACTTTATCCAAAAGTGTATGGTTTTGCTTCGATCGAGCATTATAGCAATCCTACTAATTTACGGCCATTTCTTCCAACAGAATCTGCGGCTTTACTGTCACAAAACGGAACTCTGCCTTTTAGTAGAAATATTGCAAAAGTGGGTTTGAAAGGCTCAATGCCACTATACAATGGATCACTTTATGCCTTGATTGATGAGCTTAAAATGACTCATAAAAGTTTGCAAAGCCAAAAGCGTCTTGATATGCTTTCAAAAGAGGCTGAACTTGTAGATAGTAATGCTGCACTGATATATTTAGAACATTTTACAAATGCTCTCGATTCTCAAAATACCTCAATTCAAAAAACGAAAGAGCGCATCGATGTTGGAGTCAAAAATGGACGATATGCCCAAGCAGAAAGTTTGAAGCTTCAAAATGCGCTTTCGTCCTTACGCATTTCTATCGAAGACACTACAGCCAAACGAATGGCCTATGCACAACAAATTAGAGCTTTAACAAATTTAGAAATAACTCAAAGTATCCCGATGAATCTCAAAGGTGCAATTACTACTTCCTCTGAAGATGTAGCATTTCTAGAACCGTTCAAACAAAGAGTTGAAGCAAAAACTTATGCGTCTAAAGTTGCTGAACGATCTTTATTACCGGTAGTTACAGCAGATGCGACACTCTTTCGTGGATGGGGCGAAGCGTATAACAACGAGGATAACTTTCATCAAGACTACGGTGTTGTTGGCATATATGTCAATGTTCCATTATTTGATGCAAGTAATTACAAATCGATCGAAAAAAGTCATCTAGCAACCCTTCAAGCTCAAAATGCATTAGAGCAAAAAAGAATCGAGTTGAGTGCAAAAATCAAAACTCTTCATAGTGATGAAAATAGCCTTATCAATTCTCTTTCCAGTGCCAAAATGCGAGTTGCATCGAGTGATGAGCTTCTTACAATCGGCAAACTTGCCCTACAAAATGGTCGTTTGAGCGTTGAAGAGTATCTTCGTTATGAAGATGCCTTGTTAGACGCAAAAGCGACACAAGCCGCAATTGAATGGAAATTATGGAGAACACGTAGCGCAATAGCAATTATTTACGGCATCGATCTTGCCGACATTATGGAGTAAACTCATGAAGAAGAAAATCATTTTATTGATCTTGGCTATCGCTGTAATAGCTGGTGGCATAGTAGCAATCAAAAACAAAAAAAAGAGTCTTGCCGAACTTAAAACACCATCGCCAGAGATGGTTACTGCCCGTCTTTTTGAACCAAAATTTAAACAGACTCAACTGATAATGCAAGCTCTTGCAGAGGTCAATAGTGATCATGAGATTACTTTTACTCCACGATTTGGAGCGATGGTGGAATCAATTGCACCCATTGGAAGCGTGTTTAAAAAAGGTTCACTTATTCTAAATCTTGACGATACAGATATAAAAACCGATCTACTCAATCTTTCTGCCGATCTGAGCAGTGCTCAAAACGATGAAGCGGCCAAACAAACACAATATGAAACTATTAGTGAGATTCATCGACGTACATTAGAACTCCTAGCAGTGGGAGGAGCTTCTAAAGAGCAGTCTCAAAATGAACAGGCACAGCTTGCTTCTGCTTCTGCAGCACTTCAAAGCGTCAAAAGTCGTATAGTAACCCTCAAAGCAAAAAAAATGCTTGATGACAATCTCTTACGTTATACACGTCTCATCGCGCCGTATGATGGGATTGTCACTCAAAAAATGGCAAATACAGGTGATTTTGCTTCAATAGGTAAACCACTTTTGGTGTTTTCCGGATACGATGGAAAATATTTAAAAGTAAAACTTCCTCAAGATCAACTCTACAGTGCTCTTTTGTATAATAATCAAAAGACACCGCTTAAAGCTTTAGAAAGTTCGCCTGATGGGTTAGCGACCTTTATTGCCCGTCCTTCTAAGATTGTGGAAAACACTGGTGCAAAAATCAACGTTGATCTCATAGCCTATGATGGCAATGCTACATATTTACCTTCTGATACACTTTTACGAAATGCAGATGGTGATCAGGTGCTTGTTTTTTCTGATGGAAAAGTGACTTCTAAAAAAATAACAATTAAAACTTGTAACGCATCTGGATGTATTAGTGATGATCATCTTGAGGGATTAAAAATACTCCAAGCCTCTCCTGATGCACTTTTGCGTGCGCTTAGCGGTACTGCGCTTACGATAGGTAACTAAAAATGTTTGAATATTTTTTCCGACGCAGCTATCTATTATTCGCTCTTGTTGGATTGTTTATTGTTTTTGGGATCGCGGGATTAAAAAATACTCCTAAAAATCTTTTTCCCGATTCCGAGCGTCCTCAAGCAATTATCATTACCCAGATACCTGGTGCGAGTGCGCAACTCGCCGCATCTACCGTCTCCAAACCGATTGAAGAGGAGATGGCACGATTGTCATTGACTCGTCAAATCAGCTCAACGAGTATGAGCGGATATAGTATCGTTAAAGTTGAGTTTGAATACAACAAAGGACTCTCTGGGGCAATTCAAGATGTTTCCAATGCTCTTTCGGTTGTTCGTCCAAAACTTCCTGAAAATGCTTCACCGGCAGTTTACAGTGCAGGTTCATTTACACAGCCGGTCGAAGTGATTGCTCTTTCCCCAAAAAAAGGGAGTTCTCTTACTCTATCACAAATACGTTCACTTGCTGATGGATTGATTAAACCCAAACTTTTAGCTACAGGCAATTTTGGTAATGTCGAGGTATTCGGCGGACATAAAAGTGCCTTTAAAATCGAGATTGATCCAAATAAAATAACCGCATATGGGCTAAAAACAGATGCTGTTATTGCTGCTTTAGCTGCAGTGGACAAAGATACACCGCTGGGATTTAGCAAAAGCAGTAAAAGCTTTATGACGATCACCTACTATGGAGAAAAAACTGATATTACCGCTCTACGTGCTCTCTATGTCGCTCCTAATATTCATCTTGGGGATATTGCACAGGTAAGTTGGAGTGAAGAGGAACGTTTTAGCGGTTTTATGGGAGATGGAAAAAAAGCGATTGCTCTGGCTATTGAACGCTCTCCCGGTGGAAGTGTCCTTTCCGTCAGTAATGCCGCAAGAGAGCAACTTTCAAAGCTGCAAGGTATCTATCCTAACATCGATTTTCAAATCGTTGACACCCAGCGCAATCTGATCGAAACAGCCAATACTAATATGCTTGAAGCATTGCGAGATGCAATTATTTTTACACTGATAGTACTGTTATTTTTTCTAGGTAATCTCAGAGCCGTCTTAGCCGCAGGGCTTTCGATTCCATTAGTATTTTTTGGTACTATCGGGATCATCTATCTCACAGGTGGAGAACTCAACATCGTCATCTACACTGCAATTATCCTTGCACTCGGGATGTTGGTGGATGATGCGGTTGTTGTTTTAGAAAATATTGAACGTCACCTTGAAAAGGCTGAAAATCTTTCCGATGCAATTCAAAATGGCACACGAGAAGTTCTAGCTCCAGTTTTTGCAGGCACCGTTGCTACAATAGCCATTATCGCTCCTTTAATGTTTGTAGGAGATTTCCCTCAAACGATTTATCGTCCTCTTATATCGACGTTGATTATTGCACTGGTTTTGTCATATATACTTTCTATTACATTTATTCCCAAACTCTCTTTTTACCTTTATCGTAACGGTCACAATAAAAACCGCTTTGAACTATTTTTTGAACGCTTCTATGAAAAGAGTTTGGCAAAACTTATGCCAGTCTATCTAAGTGCGTTAACTTTCACGCATAAAAGTGCTTTACGAAAAATTATTGTAACAATCTCAATGGTGATTTTTCTTGTAATGAGTATGAAAACAGTTATGCCGCTTATCGGCAAGGATACAATGCCTCCCATGGATACGGGAATCATAAAAGCCTCAATCGCATTGAGTCCAAATGAAACGACTTCAAGTGCAGAAGCAAAGCTAAAACCATTTTTGGCATGGCTTCATACTCAACCTGAAGTAATCAGTTCCGCGGTCAGTTTTGGTTCTGAGCCAGGAGTATTGTCACTAGGAAGTGGCAATCTTCCAACCGAAGCTACCATTACTATTAACTGTATTAACCGCTTTGAACGTAAGCTAAGCATTTGGCAGATAGAAGAAGAGATACGACATCATTTACGAGAAATACCAGGAATTTCAAAAGCTGATGTATTTGATTTTGGAGCAACAGCTATCTCAACAATTAAAGCACCACTCGATGTTCGTCTGAGTGCAGATGATCCTTCACTGCTTCCCTTGGCAGCTCATGATGTAAAAAAACGTCTCATGAATATCACTGGGCTCAATAGTGTTTCACAAAGCTGGGATGCCAATCAGGCTGAAGTGGAACTCTCGATCAATACAAATAAGGCACTCAGCTATGGGATTACTCCTCTTGGAATTTTCACTCAGCTCCCACTCAGTGGTCGCATCATTGGCTATGCATCCAATCTCACTAGTCTCAGTGCTCAGCCTTTGCAGATTTATATCGATGCATCACACCGTGGGGATGCGCAAAATCTCTCTACCCTTATGATTTCAACCCCAAAAGGGATGGTTCCTTTAGGAGAAATAGCACAGATCAAAACACGTCTCACCAGTTCTAAAATTGAACGAACCAATATGCGCTACACTCTGGATATAAACGGCTACCGTGCAAAAAAAGCAGCAACTCTTCTTACAGATGATGCAAATAAACAATTGGAAGGATTGACACTAAAAGGTATAACAATATCTCAAGAAGGGGATATCGCACAATTAAATGATTCTCTGGGACGAATGCTTAAAGCTGTAGGAATGGGATTAGCTTTGCTGTTTGTTGCATTAATAGCTATTTATGAGTCAGTTCGTCTCTCTGCTGTCATGATTCTTACTCTTCCATTTGCTATGATCGGCGCGGCGTGGGGAATGCTCTTGTTTGATAAACCAAGCTGTATGCCAAGTATGCTTGGTATATTGTTATTGTTTGGAATTCTCATTAAAAACTCGATTCTGTTGATCGATTTTTACAAAGAAAAACGACATACTCATCCACCATTTGAAAGCGCTATGGAAAGTGTTCGTTTACGATTTCGTCCAGTTATGATGACGGCATTTGGAACAATTGCCGGAATGCTCCCAATCGCTTTTGAGTGGGCAGTAGGGTTGGAGCGTTTATCACCGCTAGCAGATGTTGCCATCGGCGGACTCATCGTAGGAACGCTTCTTACTCTCTTTTTTGTTCCGATGATGGCATATAGTGTGGATAAAGAAAAAAAATGAATTTTAAAGCTTGTACCCCTCTGGAAAATGGAGAAACCCTTAATGCTTTTCATCCTGAGTGGCCACTCTTTGAGTTATTGATACGGCTACACTTATTCATACTTATAAATATAAAAATTCTGAGCTAAAATATCAATATGAGTAAGGATAAAAATCAGATGCGGGAAAGTAAATATACAAGAGAGTTTAGAGATTCAACTGTTCAATTGGTGATGAATAGTGAGGAATCAGTTTTACAGATAGCGAAAGATTTGGATGTAAATTCTAAAACAATTTTAAATAAAAGAAAAGAGCTAAAAAAATTGGATTTAATACAAATAGATAACATCAATCATGATGATTTAAGCATATATAAAAAAATCAGGGAAAATGCATTTAGCGATGATGACAGCTTTATCGCGGACTCTCCAAAAGTCGTCAATCTGCTTCTTGAGACTAATATAGAAATCAAAAGTATTTTAGCAACTCATGAGTATTACGCTGAGTACAAATCACTTATAGAACATAAAAATATCAAACATCTTTATGTTGCCAAAAAAGAAGAACTTGAAAAGATAGTAGGGCATAGACTGCATCATAACTGCATGATGCATGGCATTAGACCTGCTTGTGTAAATTTAGAAAATTTGGGTGAAAAAATTATTATGCTGGATAACATTACATCAGCTGAAAATGTTGGTTCTATTGCCAGAAGTGCCGCCGCACTAGGCATCAATAGTTATCTTTTACCAAAAACATCTCCTCACCCTTTTAACAGAAGAGCATTAAGAGTTTCCATGGGTCACGCTGCACTTTTAAATACACTTGTTTATGACGACATCTTGATAACCATAAAAAAATTAAAACAAAACGGCTACAAAGTATTTGCGGCAGAAGTCACCGAATCTTCAACACCTCTTGCAAAAGTCAAAGTTCCTCAAAAATGGGTTTTAATTATGGGACATGAGGGGAAGGGCATTTCATCTGAAATATTAGATATGTGTGATGAAGTAGTGAGTATTGAGATGCAAAAAGGAATTAAAAGTTTTAATGTTGCAGTGGCAGCATCCATTATAATGTACCGTTTTACTACTAGCTAATACTTCTTTATTTGACATAGATCGATTTACAAAGTATAATTCCACAACTTCAATGGCACATGCGGGCGTAGCTCAGTTGGCTAGAGCGTCAGCCTTCCAAGCTGAGGGTCGAGGGTTCGAGTCCCTTCACCCGCTCCATTGAAACTTTATTGCCACATTCAATTCTACACACAGTAATCTATAAAATAATACCTTATACTTCATCCAATTAGATAAATCACAATAAATTGCTACTGGGCACCTCTAAAAACCTAGCCATATTTTAAAAAAAGTGGAAAGCATGATACGTACGAAGATTGCAAAGAATGAAATTGTAACTCCACAAGATATTGATGAAGCAGAACAACTAGCCGAACAATTTATTTATCAGATGCTACATGCTCCACTTGATCAACTTATATTTGTTGAACAGGTAAAAGTTATCATTTTGATGCAAATACTACTATGGAAGTTTTTACAAAGCGAGGAGATGACATAAACAAAAATATTTCTAGGAGCTAACACTTTCTCTTGTATCTATAAAATATAAAAATGCCAGCCATACTCCACTTGCTAGCAACATACTCGAAGATACCCATAATGTCGAACTGCTAAATTGTGAAAACTTCATAATATTGCGAAGCAGGGGGATGAAAACTACAGAAACAAGGATAATACTCACGCCGCCAAGCATGTAAATAATCCAAGGATTTTTTTCTTTTGGAACTGCTTGTATAGAATATGTCTGATTACGATTTGCTAAAATGAGAAGAAATATTGTTAACACAAAGGTGATAAATACACTGATGCGGATTTCTGTGTCATTGTAATGAAAATACTGTAAGAGTAGATCTCCAATTATCAAAATAAAAGCGATACCACCTCCTTGGATAAGTGCAAAACCGATATTTGATAGTGCAAACGGACTCGTTGTGACATCTCTAGGCGGACGGTTCATAATATCCGCAGCAGGCGGTTCTGATTCAAATACAAGCGAACATGCGGGATCGATCAAGAGTTGAAGCAATACGATATGTGCGGGCATTAACAATATAGGCCATTGAAGTAGAGCAGGCAACAGTGTGAGGATGATAATAGGTAGATGCACGGCAAATGCAAAACGTGTGGCTTTTGTGATGTTGTCATAGATACGTCGTCCTTGAGCGATGGCGTCAGTAATACTTGCAAAACTGTCATTGAGTAAAACGATTGATGATGCTTCGCGGGCGACATCCGTACCTCTTTGTCCCATAGCAATTCCGATGTTTGAGGCTTTGAGTGCTGGTGCATCGTTTACGCCATCGCCCGTCATGGCGACTATTTCTCCATCATCTTGAAGTATTTTGACAAGTCTTAATTTTTGTTCAGGTTTCATGCGCGCACAGACAGTAATAGTTTTTAAACGCTCTTTTAAAATATCATCACTTAATGTTGCTATCTCATCTCCTAAAATGACCTGTACATCTTGTGATAAGCCGATTTCTTCAGCTATCGCCCGCGCAGTTGCAGGATGATCACCTGTGAGCATCAAAACTTTGATACCAGCGTCCAAACACTCTTTTATGGCAAAGGGCACCTCTTGTCGGATCGGATCTATAAAACCTACAAGACCAAGAAATGTAAAATCAAAATCGTGCTGACTTTTTGGCCAACTTTCTTCTTTGTTCTGTTTTTTCCACTCTCCACGAGCAACTCCAAGCACACGAAGTCCACGATTAGCCATGACTTCCACTCTTTGTTGGATATTTTTTAGCTCCTCTTGAGGAAGATGACACAGATCTGCCACAGCTTCAGGTGCGCCTTTAGTCGCCAATAGATAAACCAAAGGCTCTTCACTTGAAATAACACGTGTCATAGCCAATATCTCTGCGGATAATTCATACTCGTGTTCTAAAATACTCTCATCATGGATATGTTCGGTGCCGCTGAGATACTTGTGTCCAAAAGAGTGTATCGCTTTTTCCATCGGGTCAAAAGGATCTACGGGAGTTGCCAGGATTGCAAACTCCACAAGGGAGTGAAAATTTTCCTCTAGTTCCTCGTTTGATGTGGATGTAAATGAGCCATTATCTACTGAGAGTTCCGCGACTTGCATAGAGTTTTGGGTCAATGTCCCCGTTTTATCTACGGCAAGGACTGTAATAGTTCCAAGAGCCTCAACAGCCGTAATATTGCGGGTAAGCACATTTTTCTTTGCAATTCTCCAAGCACCTAACGCCAAAAATACGGTAAGAATGACCGTGATCTCTTCAGGCAAAATCGCCATCGCCAAAGTGATGCCCGAGAGTATACTCTGCAACAATGAGTGTTGATTCCATAACCAGTTGATGAGTACAAGGATAAATACCATGACAAAAGCTATGATGATAAGATTTTTTATTATGCCACGTGAAGATTGTTGCAGTCTTGAAATAGTTTCATAGGTAAGTGAAAGTGCTTTGCCTATATTTCCCACTTCTGTAGAGTTTCCGGTTTTTTCCACTACCGCTTGTCCACAGCCCTTTGTCACAATGGTACTTGCAAAAAGTGATGCAGTTTTATCGGCTAGTTTTATGACGGGAACAGATTCCCCTGTGAGAAGTGATTCATCGACCCAGAGTTGCCCCTTTACTAATCTGGCATCAGCAGGTACACGATCGCCCTCATGTAAAACAAGTAGATCACCGGGGACTACATCTTGCCCTGCGATGCGGATCTCTTTATTATCTCGAATAACCAATGCCCGGGGAGCTGAAAGGTCTCGAAGAGATTCTAAAGCGCGCTGTGTCTTATGCTGTTGTATTAAAGTGATCGCGATTACTACAAAGACAAAGAGAAGTAAAAATATCGCTTCAGACATATCACCAAGAGCAAGATAAATGCCTCCAGCTCCAAGAAGCATCAGAAACATTGGCTCACTGATAACGTCGAAAGCCATAGAAAAAACTGTTTTTTTCTGATTATGGGGAAGAAGATTTAGACCATATTGTTGCCCTCGTGCTTTAGCTTCAGCCGCGCTCAGTCCGATGTTTTTAATCTCTTCACTCATGACATTTCCCCTCACATGTAAAGGCTCTACTCATAACTTTATTTTATAGAATTTACTCTTTATCTTTTGTGTCATTACCAAAGGTTATTTCTAAACCATTTATTAGATCTTGCTTTTGAGTATCACTTAGTCTAGCTTCTGGATGGGTTGGAAGATAAAAGATTGGTGGCATTTCACCCTCACGCAGCTCTTTAGCAGCATCTTTCACTTTATTTTTTTTCTGTATTCCTAACATGGAAACATTAAAATGTTCACGACCCTCGGTAACGTCTCTTTCGACTAGCCATGAAACAGGTGCAATACTACTATACCAAGGATATGTTGTTTGATTTGAGTGACAATTTGCACAAGTATTTTTGAAAAGCTCTTTAGTTTGGAGAGAATCCCATTGTGGTTCACTCATAACGGGAGGATTGGTATGATCTTTTCCGTATGGAATAAATTGTATTGCTACTGCCGTCACTGCTAGTACAGCTAAAATTTTCTTTTTCATTTTAAATTTCCTTGAATTGATATTTATTTGTTTATTGTAACTCAATTTTACTGATTACAAATGCTGTATTTGATAGCATATATTTTTAGATTTACAGCAAAGATGTAATAATTAAAAATAAAAGATTAAGTTTTGTTAACATATAATTCGCTGTATCTTACAAAACATAACGAAAACGTAAGTTGCTTCTTTCTTTTTTGACTTTAAGAAACAAAAATGTATTAAATTTTAAGAATAGCAAGTGCAAAGTTTTCATTATATACGCTATATCATTTTATACATAAAGGACTTAAGTTGTCAGCACATGCTATTGATTATTCAAAAATAATGACTTTCACTGCTTGTGGCATGAAAGCATTTCAAGGTGCAGTTGAGATTCCTAGAAGGGCCGATGAGAGGATAGATTTCGTTTTCCCTGCGGTGATATTTCCAAGCAACAAACTATACCTTTCTTGGGGTGAAGAAAATATCCGTAAAATGGTTATGCACCATCATACGCTTCTTAGAAAGAGTTCCATCGGCAATCTTTTTCCAAAAGATGATGCTAAATTTAAATTTGCAACAGCCAAGACGGCAGATTTTTTTGTAGAAGCATTGGGAGGAGGGCAAGTTTATTCATTGATTCACGGCCATCCTGCATTAAGAATGCGACATTTTGCTATGACGATTGATGAAAAGGCTAGAGAGATATGGTTGATGATGTATAAAAAAACGATCAAAGACCTTGCAATGCCAAGTGAGTTTATCAAGGAGTTCTGGAATTGGATAGAGCCTCTTTCCATTCGGATGATCAATAGAAGAACAACTGTCTTGGATATTCCAAGGTTTTTCTATAGTGAAATGTTTGAGTAGATCATGATAAGTTTACAAAGAGAGGCAGAATTGAATATTTTAACATCTATCGTTATATCAAAAAATATATATAGTAATGATAAGCATTTGAACTTCAAATCATTTTTACTCTCTTTGGCTTTACATTGTGCTATTTTCATTGTGGTCTGGAATATGGAATTCATGAAGACAAATAAGCCCATCTTGCTAGATGCTCAGGAAAAAACTATTCAGATCTCGTTGGAAAATATAGCTCCCTTAGCTACAGTTTCACAAAAAACTGTTGCTAAAAAACAAAATAGGATTAAGAAACATAGAGTTCAAATGCCAACTAATGTGGTTGTTAAACAAAATCTTCCGCTTGAAAAAACAGTCCAAACACAGACGCTTCAGAAGAGTGAACCTTTAGTTACTAAAACAGTTCCATCTTCTGAGGCGTCCGCGCCTCAACAACCATCTAAAACAGAGCACGACATAAACATTCCTAACATGGAAGCCAGCTTTTCAAAAGTTATGAATTCTCCTTCATTAAGCAAAGCCCCTCCCAAAAAAGCTCAGCAAAACGACATTGGTAAAGAGCAACTGGCGCGCATTCGCACCATGATAGAAAATGCTTTATGTTATCCCGCGATTGCAAAAAAATTGAGATTGGAGGGTGTTGTCACAGTGTCATTTTCGTTGCGGAGTAATGGCAATGTAGAAAACATCCAGATCGTCTCAAGCAGCGGGAGCTCTGTATTAGATAAGAAAGCTCTACAAACAGTAGCCTCCCTTGATGGGGAATATCCACATTTAGAAAAAAAGGTTGATCTGAGTCTTCCTATATCTTTTTCACTTCATAAATCATAAGGAAAATAAAAATGAATTTTTTACTTCATATGTTAGTTCTGTGTATTCTAACCGCAAACCTTCAAGCGAAAATTGTACTAGATACAGACAATAAACCCGTAACTGTTCCAAATAAAGTAAGTAAAGTATTCGGTTCTTCACCTCCGATGAACTATCTTATCTACGCAATCGATCCAAATAAAATGATCGGTCTTAACTTTGATGCAAAAAATGCAAATAACCAAGCTACAAAGGAGTTTTTAACACCAAAATTTCTCTCTTTGCCTGTAATAGGTTCTTTTCATGGAGGTGGAAAAAATATCAATCTTGAAACACTCATGAAAGCAAAACCTAACCTTATCTTGGTCTGGCAGGATGATATGGTCGTGGGTACTGTAGAAAAAGCTATCGCAAAAACTAAGATTCCGACTATTACCATTCCATTTCGTAAAATAGAAGAGATGCCAAGCGCTATCCGTTTTGCCGCAGATGCACTGAATGAATCAAAACGCGGAAAAATTCTCGCGGATTATGCAACAAAAAAGATCTTACATGTAAGCAACTCGGTTAAAGACTTAAAACCGACACGTTACTACTATGCCGAGGGAACTGATGGTCTCTCAACTGAGTGTGATACATCATTTCACATAGAAGCATTAAATTTTGCAGGCGGACAAAACGTTCATAAATGCCAACAAAGCGGACTTCTTGGACTTGAAAAGATCAATTTTGAAAAACTTCTTGCCTATGATCCCGATGTAATCGTGGTTCAAAGTGATTTTACCTATAAAGCTGTCATGAACAATCCACTTTGGAAAAATCTTCGTGCTATCAAAGCAGGCAATGTCCATCTTGTGCCAATAACACCCTTTAACTGGGTAGATAGACCGCCATCTTTTATGCGAATTGTTGGCATAGAGTGGCTTGCAAATATCTTCCATCCAAAGGAAGTTAAGATTGATCTTGCGTCTGAGATCAAAGAATTTTATGCGCTTTTTCTTGGTGTGAAAATAAGCGATGCAGAGGTGGCAAAGATTACAAATAGCGGTAAAACTCCGCTCTCATGGTCTGGATGTTCCAAGTAACAAAACAATGAATGTATTCTGACGCGCACGCGTCAAGCTTTAGTGGCACAGCGCCCAGCGTAGCTTGGTGGGCCTTGCCCAGTAAGCGTGTAAATCAAATAAAAGGGAAAATAAAAAAATGAAATTACGATACTACATGATATCTTTGGCAACAGCAACAGCGATTTTAGCAAATCCTGTAAGTGTTGAAAAGATAGTTGTCAATGATATACAAACAGATAATGACCAGTTAGTTGCTGATGCAAATAGTACAGCTAAAAGCAATCAACAGCGTTTTGTGCAAAAAAGTCTTTCTACTTTAAGTACTCAGGCAAATATGAATCCATACACGGTTGTGCAATTTTCGCCATCTGTGAACTATACTCCAGTTGATGAAGCTGGCTCTAATGAGCCATCCTATCATGATCCTATTCGCATTCGAGGTAAAATGCAAACGGGTCCGGGAGGAGTCTACATGATAGATGGGATGCCTGCTTCTAGTAATCCAGGCGGTGGAAAAGAGATGCTGGATATGGAAAATATTTCTTCTATTGATCTGTATAAAGGATACCTCGATACGGACAAAAATCTTGGGTTTTCAAGCCTTATCGGAAAAGTAGATATGAATGTTTTAGCACCAAAAAATAAGTTGAGTGCAGATATCTCACAATCAATCGGCAGTGATAATTTCAAAAGAACATTTATCAGAGTAGATAG
>Ga0268283_1000114_pt1 | contig 78638 bp, 82 predicted proteins | sample saktaG_13_FD_190140 | JGI IMG/M metagenome (GOLD analysis project Ga0268283, IMG submission 190140) | Saline water microbial communities from Sakinaw Lake, British Columbia, Canada - sak_2013_06_06_36m | ecosystem: Environmental > Aquatic > Non-marine Saline and Alkaline > Saline ...
GGCACTTTCGATCAAGTAATCGTGGACGCCCTAATGACCATGAAAGGTGCTGATGTCGCTTTCTCTCCTGGTTTCCGCTGGGGAACCACAGTATTGGCTGGAGAGGAGATCACTTTTGAGCACGTCATGGCGCAAACAGCCATTACCTACCCTAAGGTTACGTTAAATCGAATGACCGGACGTCGCATCCACGAGATTTTAGAAGATGTATGTGACAACCTGTTTCATCGAGACCCCTATTATCAACAAGGAGGAGACATGGTACGTGTCGGCGGTCTTGATTACGTCCTCGATCCTACACAGAACATAGGCCAAAGGATCTCTGAGATCCAGATCAAGGGTAAACCCCTAGAGGAAAAGCGGGAATATCTAGTGGCAGGTTGGGCGAGTGTCCAAGAACAGCCAGAAAACTTGGACGACATTTGGGACGTAGTGAGTCGTTACCTGAGAGAGAAGAAACACTTGCGAATAGAACGAGTGAACACCCCGAAACTCAAGAATGTACAGGGGAATCCTGGCATTGCACAGTATTCTGGTCAGATTTTGAGTTAATCAGTGCTTCCAACACCTGTTCTGGAGTGATCGATACCATGCAAGGAAATCGATTCTGGCAGGTGTTGAATTCCGCAATCGCATTTGTGCACATACACGGTTTGCCAAGAATTTTCTCAGCATCAGAATAGAGTGGCGCAGCGTAGCGTACCGAATCTTCCGTTCCGAAGAGTCCGATGGTTTTGACGCCTAGTCCGGCTGCTAAATGAAGTGGTGCAGTGTCTCCGGAGATAACTACTTGAGCTTGTTTTAGAACTGCGAGAAAAAGTGCAAGATTAGAAATGGGTGGCAACGTAAAAATGTCTGGTGCCAAAGATTGTAGGTCTACTAAGAGTTTTTGTTCTCGCTCGCCTGGGCCAGAAGAAAACATCAACTGGTGACTTGCCGCCAGTTGAGAAAACTCAAACCAATGTTGCGTCGGCCATTCTTTTTTAGGTTGTGACGTACCAATGTGACACAAGATTTTGTGGCCTTGCAAAATTTTTTTGGCTTCCTCTGCATGTTTTGGATCTGCTACTACCAGAGTTTTTAGGCATTCTGGAATTGGAGTGTTCCAAGCCTTTGAAATCAAATGAAGGTGTCTGTCTACCCAAGGAATAGGTAAATCTTTAGCGGATACAACTTGCGTGTAGGCAGCCTTTCTTAAACGAGCTACCGAAGGATCGAGTGACGCAATCCGAGTTTTGGCACCAATCAAAAAACTCAAAAGAGCACCACGATCGTTTCCGCAAAAATCTACGGATCGATCAAACTTCTCTCGACGCAAAAGCTGTACCACTGGCCAAGATTCAGAAAATTTGATTTTTCCACGCGTGCGAGGGAAACCCCACACTTTTGTGATCCACGGGATATGTTCCAGAATAAGCATGGCTTCCTGCGCCACTAAAACATGAATCTCCTCTTCTGGAAATTGGTTTCTTAGAGCAAATAGGGCAGGCGTGATAAAAACCACGTCACCTAAATATTTGAATTGAATGGCAAGAATTTTGTGAGCTGACATTGTGTCTGAAATCAAAAATATTGATCTACACCACGGATAGCGCGAATACGGTCACTATTGAGTAATTTGTTTAATAAATCCAAATTTTGAGGAAGCCTAGACCGGTCATTTTCCGGGTGCCAAAGGTGAAGCACGGGAACAGCATATCTCCCATCTTTCAAAAGAGAACCAGAACGAATCAAGCGTATGGCAAAATCGAAATCTTCATTTCCCCAACCGGAAAAGGATTCATCAAAACCGTTAATTTGAAGGTATGCTTCTTTTGATACGCCAATGTTGCATCCCCTAACTCCTTTCCAGCGGTAACGGCGCAATTTTCTAAGTGGAGATAACCCAACACGTAACCACGGGAAAGCACCGTCTATTTTGCCACGTATTTGGTTTCGTATTCTTGCTCGGAGCCACTGAACAGAATTCCAATAAACGCACTCCGCAGGGGAAAGACTAGTAAGCAATTCTTTAGTAAAATTTTGGGCAAGGGAAACACGACTGCCTGCAACGAACCAGCCTGGTTCACTCAATTTCAAATGAAGGCTTACAAAGTCTGGAAAAGGAACGCAATCCCCATCCAAAAATACCAGATAGTCACCTTGTGCTTTTGCTGTGGCACGATTTCGGATGGTTGCTAATCTAAACCCAACGTCCTCTTGCCAAACATGGCGCAAAAAAGTAGGAAAGCGTGTTTTCCAAGATTCGACTAAGGAATGGGTTTCTATCCTAGAACCATCATCCGCTACGATGACTTCCCAATCGGAATGAAAGTTTTGTTGGGATAACCCAATCAACACAGCATTCAGAGCATCGGGGCGGTTATAAGTGGAAACAATGACGGAACATTTCATTTTTTACGTAAAAGATACATGCTTTTCAAATAGCGATAATAGACAACTTCTGCATTGGAGATTGCCAACATCAGCCCTTCTTTACCGTCAAGAAAGCCTACACGAAGAAAGTAGGTTCGAAAAAACGCCCACGCGCCATGACTTAAAGCCTTTCCGAGTCCACCTTGTTTTCCAGTTTTTTCCATGGCCTGTGCGCCCAAGGTGGAATAGCTATTGATCTTGTCTAGTACTTCTTCTAAATCTTTATAAGATTCATGCATGAGTGGAGAAGAAAGAACTCCAACAGATCCATTGATGATTAGCCGTTCATGTACGAGATCATTGCTAAATTGTGCGTAGCCTCGTCGGAATAGTCGAACAATTCGATCTGGAGACCAACCACTATGTCGAATGTATTTTCCACAGTAACTAGATTGCCTTGGCATTGAAAATGCGACGTGACTACCGGGGATACTTAGTTTTTTTTGAATTTCGTTGCGAAGTGTTTTGGAAACCCACTCATCTGCATCTATGGAAAGTACCCAATCTTGACTTGCCAAAGCTAAAGCGCGGTTTTTTTGAATACCAAACCCTAACCAATCGGATTCGATTTTTATTTTGGCACCGTGGGATTGGGAAATCTCGAGTGTACGATCTGTACTACCTGAATCTACTACAATGAGCTCGTCCGCCCAGGAAACAGAGGCTAGGCATCTGGAAATACAATTTTCTTCGTTTTTTGTGATGATAATGACAGAAAGGAACATGAATTAGCTAGAAAACAAATAATCCGAAACTTTTTGGGTCAGTTCTGTACACCCAACCCCACTGATACTTGAAATAACAAAAGCGGGTGCCGTCCAGTTTAGTGCATGTATGATCGCTTTAAGCTGGGCTGCGCTTTCCTCTGGAGGCAACAAATCTGCTTTGTTCAAAACCAGCCAACGTTCCCGAGTGGACAATTCTAAACTGTAGTTTGCCAATTCATTTTCAATGCAACGAATGTCTTCGAGAATCTCTCCGTGGTCAGGCATAATGTCTATTATGTGCAATAGAAGACGCGTGCGGGCAAGGTGTTTGAGAAATCGAATCCCAAGCCCAGCACCTTCTGCAGCTCCTGAAATCAACCCCGGGATATCAGCAATGACGAAACTATGCTCATATCCCAACCGTACTACCCCAAGTTGAGGATGTAGAGTAGTAAAAGGATAATCCGCGACTTTAGGCTGGGCTGCGGTGACTTTTCGTATAAAAGAGGATTTACCAGCGTTGGGTAAACCGAGCAAACCTACATCTGCTAAGAGTTTAAGCTCAAGGCGCAATTCCCTTGTTTCGCCAAGGCTACCAGGAGTCGTCTGACGAGGGGCGCGGTTGATACTGCTTTTGAATCGAGTATTGCCAAGACCGTGGAAACCACCGCGGGCGACACAAAGGACTTGACCTGGATCCACTAGATCTCCGAGCGATTCACCGGTGGCCACGTTGATTACCACAGTCCCAACTGGAACGCGAAGGTAGAGATCCTCGCCACATTTACCGGTTTTCTCTTTTCCGTGCCCGTTTTCGCCCCGATCAGCGCGCCAGATCCGAGCATCTCGAAAATCTACGAGAGTATTAACGGAACCGTCGGCCCTTAGGTAGACACTGCCACCATCTCCGCCGTCTCCTCCGTTAGGACCTCCGCGCGGGGCAAACTTTTCGCGGCGAAAGCTCAGACAACCGTTTCCGCCGTCTCCTGCGATGACTTGGATCGTGACTTCGTCGACAAACCTCACAAGGTTTTTAGTACCACACTCACATACTTACGAGAATGGGGACCTTTGGTCTCAAACAGAACCTTACCCCCAGCTGTTGCGTAGAGAGTATCATCGCCGCCGCGTCCAACGTTAACCCCTGGATGAAAGTGAGTACCCCGTTGGCGCACGATAATAGCACCTGCAGAGACTTGTTCGCCCCCGAATCGCTTCACGCCTAGACGTTTTGATTCTGAATCGCGGCCATTTCGAGTACTACCACCAGCTTTTTTGTGTGCCACTGCATTAACCCCTAAAGATCTTGACCCACTGGATTACGCCGTCACGGGCGAAATGCTAGTAATCTTGAGTTCCGTGTAATTTTGACGATGCCCAGTCACTTTTTGGTAGTGTTTTCGGCGACGGAACTTGAGGATTCGAATCTTATCGCCACGGCCGTGGTGAACCACTGTGGCGGCTACCTGCCCGCCCTCTATGTAGGGAGATCCTACCGAAATCGGCTTCCCTTCCTCGGCGATCAACAAAACCTTGTCGAGAATGATGGACTCCCCCTCAATAGCAGGAAGGGTCTCGACCCTTAAGGTCTCCCCTGGAGTGACTCGATACTGCTTCCCGCCGGTCTTGACTACCGCGTACATACCTTCTCCAATGTAAGCCTACTCTAAAAATTTTAGGTTGCAAATTATACCTAAATTTTTCGGAAAAAACAACCATTCAGGTGTTAAAAGGGTAGTTTGAAACCAGGAGGAAGTCCCAACCCAGAAGTAGCAGCAGACATCTTCCCAGAAGTAGATTCTTCTACTTTTCGGACCGCATCATTGATGGCCGCAGCAATGAGGTCCTCCAACATTTCCTTTTCTTCTTTCATAAGATCTGGCTCAATTTGGATTCTGCGTACCTCGTGTCGTCCGGTCATGACAACACTAACCATCCCACCACCTGATTGCCCGGTCACTTCTAGGGCAGACATTTCCTCTTGAATCTTCCGCAGATTGGTTTGCATCTGCTGGGCCTGTTTCATTAGATTGGCCAAAGGACCTCTCATAGACGCGCTCCTGTGTAATTTATGGGGTGGCTAGTCTTCGAACTGAGTAGCCTTGGGGTTATGCTGAAGGTAGAGTGCCACTGTCTTAATTTCAGAATTCGATAAACGTAGATTCCAAGGATGGCGTTGAACAATGGCACGCTGAATCTCTTCCAATGTTAGCCCTTGATGCCAACCTTCTAAGTGGCAAGACAGACAGTGATCCTGCAAAAAGACCTTCGAAAAAGAACTCGAAAAGGCTAAAAGCTTTTGGTTCTTCTCTGCAGGGAGTTCCATTTGTTGAAAATACTCTTGCTGTCGCAACACGCTCTTTTTTTCTAAGACACTAAGCAGCCACGCACGGCTATTCCAATGGCTGGTGACTTGTTCTTCTTGGACATAGTAGTGGATGCGGTTAAGTACGCCTGTTGTGTAACCTATTCCTGGAAAAGGCCACGCGGGATACAGGATCCAATAAAAAAAGGCACAAACCCAGGTAGCGTAAAACCCCTTTTTCCATTTTTTGGAAATAGGATTATTAAATTCTTGAAGGTCCCCATCCCACGTATATCCCGTGGTTTGAACGACTCTGGAAATGTTGCTCATCGGAATCGCACGAAATAATCTTCTTCGTATTTCCCGAATTGTACCAAAGAACCTAACATTTGTAGGTAGGCCACCAAAGCATTCATCTCAGTGGGGTGTTCCGGGTTTCCGTGGATTTCTTTCACCTCAGCGGCAAGGTTTTCTCGAACTCGCCGAATATCAAAAAGTTGGGCTATGCTGATACCAAATTTCTTTAAATTAGCTTCATACCCTGACGCATCCTCAGTATATGGAACACCGACACGAGCCAAAGCGCGCATTCGGTCTGCCACATCTGAGGTTTCCAAAGGAGTCTTTTGGATCCAGTCATAACTAGGCATAGAAGATCTGCGAACTAAGCTACGCGGAGAAATTAGGTGTTGCACGTGCCAAGAATTAGGAAACTTTCCACCTACTCTGGCCAGATCTGGCCCAACCCTCCGAGATCCCCACTGTGCAGGATGGTCGTATTGACTCTCTGCAGCTAAGGAGTAATGACCATACCTTAACCAGTCTTCTTGCCTGGGCCGTACCATTTGCGAATGGCAAACGTAGCACCCTTCGCGTTGGTAGAGATCACGCCCCAATAATTCTAGTGGAGTGTAGGGTCTTACCCCTGCCACTGATTCCACCGTTTTTTCGATAAAAAAGAGCGGTACAATCTCTACGATCCCACCCACGCTGAGTGCCAACAAAGTAAAGACAGAAAGCAATCCAGCATGGGCTTCAACTTGCTCATGTTTCATGGCACGCGGGTTCGAGCAAACATCAACGATCTACGACCAAGAAAAAACTCTCGTCCTTCTTGACCATGCCAAGCTCCATTCGCCCACGCTCCTCGAGTGCTTCTAATCCAGACTTGAGATCTCGAACCTCTGCTTCTAACGCTTGATTTCGATCTAAAAATGTCTTGTTTTCGAGGGTTTGCATTTCAATTGCCTTGCGCAGAGCTCCCACTTCTTCGAGACTACCTGGGCCATGCCAAAGACGATATTGAAGCCCAACCGACAAGCACACCAACAATGCTGCAATCCACTTCATAGGGGTACTCGCGAATTTCGAATAGGAAACGCATTACGCCCTGCATAGGCAAGGTCAGTAAAAACGCTTTCAAGATACATCAAACGGTTGTATTTGGCCACACGGTCTGAACGGCAAAGAGAGCCAGTCTTGATTTGTCCTGCGCCACAACCCACCGCCAAATCGGCGATAAAAGTGTCTTCGGTCTCTCCAGAACGATGGGAAACCACCGCAGCGTATCCAGCCTGTTGAGCCATGTGAATAGCTTCTAGGGTTTCAGTAACCGTTCCAATTTGGTTTAGTTTAATTAAGATTGCATTGGCAAGGCTAGATTCAATGCCACGACGCAAAATCTGCGTATTGGTCACAAAGAGATCATCTCCTACCAACTGTACCCGACTACCCAAACGATCTGTTAAAACACTCCAACCTTCCCAATCACTCTCGTCCATGCCGTCTTCGATGGAAAGGATCGGGTAACGTGTTACCCAATCTTCATATAAATCTACTAAATCCGAAGCACCCAGTGCGCGTCCTTCTGAAGTTAGGTTGTAACAACGGTCTCGATACAACTCAGAACTAGCAACGTCCAAAGCCAAACCAATGTCTCGCCCAGGGGTATAGCCTGCTTGAACAATGGCTTCTAACACCACCTCAATAGCAGCTTCATTAGAAGATAGGTTTGGGGCAAAACCTCCTTCGTCTCCCACTGCAGTTGATTTTCCGGCACGGTGTAATACTTTTTTGAGTGTGTGAAAGACTTCTGCGCCGTAACGAATGGCCTCTGAGAAGGTAGGAGCCCCCACGGGAACGATCATGAATTCTTGGAAATCTACGCTGTTATCTGCGTGTGCTCCTCCATTTAAGATATTCATGAGTGGAACTGGCAATACGTAAGGACCTTTTCCTAATGTCCGATGTAATGGTTGCTTGGTTTCCGCAGCGGCAGCCTGAGCACAGGCCATGGAAACGCCAAGCAAAGCATTCGCCCCAAGGCGAGATTTGTTGTGCGTTCCGTCCAGTTCTATTAAGAGACGATCGATCGACCGTTGATCTGTAACATCCAGACCTAGCAGGGCAGTGCGAATCTCTCCTGTAACGTGCACTAAAGCCTTGCGCACTCCTTTACCACCATAGCGAGTTAAATCTCCGTCTCGCAACTCGATGGCCTCTCGAGAACCAGTCGAAGCACCAGAAGGCACCGCTGCATTCCCACGAGCACCAGAATCCAATATAACCTCAGCAGAGAGAGTAGGATTTCCTCGGGAATCCAGAATTTCACGTGCACCAATCTCTACGATTTTTGACATATGTTCTACTTCCGATTAGGGAACTTTAGGTGGATCCGAGCGGCGACTAGGCCACTCGCCTTTTTTTGCTTCTTCTGGTGCAAGGCGCAATCCTTGAGAAGAAACTTGTTTGTTCTCACTCAGGTTGATCTTTAATCGCAAATTGTTTTGAGAGTCCGCATTTTTGAGTGCATCATCTTGACTAATGATTCCCTCTTTGTATAAACGATAGAGATCGCTGTCGAAGGTGTGCATTCCCTGCGGTTCTGAGCGTTCCATAACGGATTTGATACCTTCAAACTCTCCGCGCCGAATTAGGTCCGAGATCAATGGACTCGCCAACAGCACTTCAAACGCACCTGTACGGCCACCTCGAATTGCGGGAATCAGCCGCTGTGAAATAACAGCGCGCAAATTCATCGACAACTCCATGAGCAACTGAGAACGTTTTTCTTCTGGGAAAAAATTAACGATGCGATCTAAGGCTTGGTCTGCATTGTTAGCATGTAAGGTGCTGATACAAAGATGTCCGGTTTCTGCGAATGAGATCGCATGGTTCATGGTCTCGCGATCTCGAATTTCACCAATTAAAATAACGTCTGGTGCCTGCCGAAGGGTGTTTTTAAGGGCATCTTCATAACTTTCAGTATCAATGCCTACTTCTCTTTGGCTAATAATTGATCTTCGATTAGGATGCACAAACTCTACGGGGTCTTCAATAGTAATAATATGGCCTGCACTGTTTGCATTGCGATAGTCAATGAGCGAGGCTAGGGTAGTTGATTTTCCGGAACCAGTTGCCCCGACGATCAGGACAAGCCCTCGTTTGAGCATCACTACTTTTGTTAGAACGGTAGGCAGTCCTAAACTTTCTACCGAGGGGATCACGGTGCGAATGTGTCGGATCACCATGGCCACTTGATTGCGCTGTTTGAAAAGATTAACCCGAAACCGCCCTATTCCGAAAAGAGAATAAGCTAAATTCATTTCTGGCCTTCGTTCGAAAGCTTCTATCTGATCAGGCCGCATCAATGGATAGCCAATACTCCTAACGCGGTCAGGAAGTAAAATTGATGGTTCTAAAGGGGTTAAGAGTCCGTCTACTTTGATACTTGGAGGTGCTCCCGTGGTGAGGTATAGATCAGAAGCATTTCTGGATACCATAAGTTTTAAGTAATCATCCAGCTCCATTGACCCTCCACAGGTGGAAAATTTTCAGAAAACACACTAGAATAGCGTGTTGTTCGCTTGGAGATACCTTATGATAGCAAAGTGGAGGGTACTTTTAGGAATATTGACGATATTTGGTTTGTTAGGTGAAGCATTTGGAGAAGTACTGCCACTGCCTCCTGATGAACCAAAACTGGTGCTAGTGGGTGCAGAAGGCCCATTGCCACTACACGAAATTCTCAATTTAGGCACAGCTCACCTCTTTTCTCTTGGGATCGGCATCGTAGCAGGCGTAACCATCATTGCGCCACAACTCGAGATCGGTGAGTTGAGCGGAATTGTGATTGGTGTGATTGCAGGGGATTTAGTCTATCGGCTTATGTTCCCAAAGAAACGCCTTTGGTTCTCTTCTAGTTTGTTCTAGTCAACAACCCGGTGCGTGTCATGGCCACGGCTCGGAACATCGCACGCCCTTTGTTCATGGTTTCTTCCCATTCTCGAGAGGGCACGGAGTCATGGACGATACCTGCGCCTACCTGAAGGTGTAGTGTTCCGTCCTGGATCACTGCAGTTCGGATGGCAATGGCAGTATCTAAGTTGCCTGACCAGCCGAGGTAGCCCACTGCACCAGCGTAGATACCGCGTTTGACAGGTTCTAACTCGTCGATAATCTCCATGGCACGTACTTTAGGCGCACCGCTCACCGTGCCAGCGGGAAAAGTGGCGCGTAATACGTCGATGGCAGTCATGCCCTCGCGTGGACGGCCAGTTACTTGGGAAACGATGTGCATAACGTGAGAATAACGCTCAATCACCATCTTCTCAGTAAGTTGCACACTGCCCACTTTAGCCACCCGCCCAACATCGTTTCGACCCAAGTCAATGAGCATTAAATGTTCAGCGCATTCCTTGGGATCCGCGAGCAGTTCTTTTTCAAAAACGCGATCTGCTGCCTCCGTGGTGCCACGGGGTCGAGTGCCCGCAATGGGACGCACAGTGACCAAATCTTCTTGTTGCCTAACTAGGATCTCTGGAGAAGAACCAACAATGTGGAATTTGTCGAGATCCAAAAAGTAAAGATAAGGAGACGGATTGATTACCCTAAGTGCCCGATAAAGGTCTAGGGGGGAAGCATCAAAAGGCACCGATAATTGTTGCGACAAGACTACCTGCATGACATCGCCTTCTACGATGTAACGTTTGATCTTGTCAACGGCATCCTCAAAACCCTTTCGGCTAAATCTGGAAACAAATTCTTCTTCAGTAGTGGGGATAGAACTTCTATTTTCTTCTTGTCCTGGAACTTCTTGAAAAAGTCGACAAGACAGCTGATCCAGCCGCTGCTGTGCTTGATCATAGCTCCTTTGGACCGAATCTGCATTTGAATCTACTGGCGCGTGGACAATGAGGTACATCTTCCCTTGTAAGTTGTCAAAAACCACGACTTCTTCAGAAAGAAGTAGCAAAATGTCTGGCGCACCAACGGGATCCGGTTTTGGTGGCTGTGTAGAAGATCGGTGTTCTAGCCGAGGTTCAATGTATCTGACCGTGTCATAGCCAAAATACCCAACCAGTCCTCCAGTAAACCGTGGCTGATCTGCCAGTGTCGGCACATGAAACCGTGTTTGGAACTTAGCAATCCAATCCAAAGGATCTGGAGTTTCGACGCACTCGACGACTACACCATTTCTTTCTAAGCTTACTTTATGGCCAATTACTCGAAGAACGGTGCGACAAGGTAAACCGATAATGGAGTATCGTCCCCACTTTTCCCCTCCGAGCACGGATTCAAAAAGATATGAATGAGGGCCGCGTGCCAGTTTTAAGTAAGTAGAAAGGGGGGTATCAAGGTCTGCCAATACTTCACGCACCACAGGGATATGAGTGTAACCCTGTTCGGCAATGGCCTGAAAAGCACGGAAATCCATACCAAAAACCTGCATTAGTTCAGTTTAGCCAGAGCAGCCACTACTTCCGGGGGAGCCTCTTCCCAACGCCCTCGGCGCAACCCTCGAGGCAATAAGACAGACCCAAAGCGAATCCGAATCAATCGACTGACCTTCACTCCTTGAGATTCCCAAAGACGTCGTGCTTCCCTATGGCGTCCTTCCTTGAGGATACCATGATACCAGCGGTTGCTTCCCTCGCCTCCTATTTCTCTTAAGCGTTCAAAACGTGCAGACCCATCCTCTAAGCTCACTCCAGTACGAAGTGCCTCTAAAGCCTCTTCAGAGACAGGTCCAAGAACTCGCATGGCATATTCTCGTTCCAAGCCTTGCTTAGGGTGCATGAGCCGATTGGCCAATTCTCCGTCCGTGGTCAGCAGGATAAGCCCACTGGTGTTTAAGTCCAGACGTCCTACCGAAATCCAGCGGCCGTTACGTACGATCGGTAAATGATCAAAAATAGTAGGCCGCTTTTCAGGGTCTTTTCGAGTACAAACCTCGCCTTCTGGCTTGTGATAAAGCAACACCCGCTGGCGCACCACAGTACGCAAAACGATGGGTTGACCATCAATTAGGATCCGCTCTCGTCCGGTGACCCGTTGCCCTAACAATGCACGGGTGCCATCCACGGAAATGCGGCCCGCTTGGATCCAAGTCTCGACTTCTCGGCGTGACCCAGCACCTGCTCGGGCTAAAACTTTTTGTAGCTTCTCGTCGGTCATGGGCTAGGTAAGTACCTGAACCCCTTTTTGACCCCCTACGATCAAGATATCCGCAGGGCGGCGTGCAAATAAACCGTTAGAAACGACTCCTACAATTTGATTGATTTCACTTTCCCATTTGACGGGTTCAGAAATGGTGAGGCCATACACGTCTAGGATGATATTACCATTGTCTGTGATGGTGCCCATTCGATACACCGGCTCACCTCCCATTTTAAGGATTTCACGGGCTACATAGGATCTAGCCATGGGGATGACCTCGATAGGTAAAGGGAACTCACCCAAGAAACTTACCATCTTGGATTCGTCGACAATGCAAACAAACTTTTTGGCAACCGCAGCCACAATCTTTTCTCGAGTCAAGGCACCCCCTCCACCTTTCAAGAGGTGTAGATGACGAGTAGCCTCGTCAGCACCATCGACATAGACCGCCATGCTATTGACCATGTTTAGATCTAGTACTTCAATCCTATTTTTTTTAAGGCGTTCTTCGGTAGCCTTTGAAGAAGGAACTGCACCTTCGATAAAGTAACTTTTTTCTGCTAGGAGATCGATAAAGTGGTTAGCAGTCGATCCCGTCCCAACACCCACGACACAACCATGGGTTAGGTGTTCTAAGGCCGCTTTGGCAGCAGCCCTCTTCATGTCGTCTTGTGTCATGTGTAAACTTTTCTAGTTCAGAGATTTTTTTGATTGTATCTTAAAAGTCTTCTCAGTGGCCAGTTTTTCGTAAGCTGCCTACTTTTTGGCTAAGTTGTTACAATTATGGTTCTTAACTTTTTGAGGTCTTTTCAGTGAACCGTATCCTATTGGTCTTGCTAGTAGGTAACATAGCCTGTGTTCAGGCCGAAACCAGCCTGCTTAATGTTTCCTACGATCCCACTCGCGAGTTTTACCAAGAATATAATGCCGCTTTTGCTAGTCACTGGAAACAACGTACTGGTGAAACCATGACTGTGCGCCAATCTCACGGAGGATCCGGAAAACAGGCAAGATCAGTGATTGACGGCCTTGAAGCCGATGTAGTGACTTTAGCACTTGCTTACGATATTGATGCAATCGCGGAACGTTCTGGATTATTGCCAAAAGACTGGCAAAAGCGTTTACCAGAACACAGTACCCCTTATACCTCTACTCTCGTATTCTTAGTTCGGAAAGGCAATCCAAAGAAGATTCACGATTGGAATGATTTAGTTCAGCCGGGGGTGGCAGTTATTACCCCAAATCCTAAAACCTCTGGGGGAGCGCGCTGGAACTACTTAGCTGCGTGGGGATATGCGCTGAAACATGGCGACGCTGTGTTTGCTAAAGAGTTCGTAACGAAGTTATATCGGAACGTGCCTGTTTTAGACTCTGGTGCTCGTGGTGCTACAATGACCTTCGTCCAAAGGAAGATTGGGGATGTATTGATTGCTTGGGAAGACGAGGCCCTGTTGGCCATCCATCAATGGGGCAAGGACCAAGTGGAGTTAGTAGCCCCTTCCGTGAGCATTTTGGCAGAACCACCCGTTGCAGTCGTTGAAAAAGTAGCAGACCGCCACGGAACCCGTGCACTTGCCCAAGCCTACCTTGAATACTTGTATAGTCCAGAGGCCCAAGAGATTGCAGCCAAACACTATTACCGTCCACGTCTCGCAGAAGTGATGTCCCATTACCCCAACACTTTTCCGAAAATTGAGTTATTTACCATAGAAACCATGTTTGGAGGTTGGACTAAAGCACACCAAGCACATTTTGCAGAGGGTGCTACTTTCGATCAGATCTACCAAGAACGCTAGTTTTCTTTCTAAACCTTGACATCTCACCTATGTTTCGGTAGGATGCCAGGAGTTGTTGGGGCCATAGCTCAGCTGGGAGAGCGCTTGCATGGCATGCAAGAGGTCGACGGTTCGATCCCGTCTGGCTCCACCAAGAGTACCCGTTTTAGCGTCTTTTCGAGTACCCGCGAAGGCGCGCTTGTCCCCATCGTCTAGAGGCCTAGGACATCGCCCTTTCACGGCGGTAACAGGGGTTCGAATCCCCTTGGGGACGCACTTTTCTTCGGGAGCGTACCCGTGTCCCCTGCTCCCAGTTTTTCCCGCGCTCCACTCATGTTTGCCCTTGGATTTTCGTCTGGTCTACCTTTAGCACTGACCAGCGGAACCCTACAGGCTTGGCTTACCACTTCTGGCGTAGACCTTACCACCATTGGTTGGTTCAGCCTTGCGGGTTTGCCCTACACCTTAAAATTTTTGTGGGCACCCATCATGGATCGCTACTCGCCTCCTTGGTTAGGGCGTCGGCGCGGCTGGATGTTGATCACTCAAGTGTTACTGGCACTTGGCTTTCTAGGATTGGCCAACGTAGATCCCCTTTCTACTCCTTCTATCATGGCATTTCTAGCGTTGGCAGTTGCTTTCAGTTCGGCCTCGCAAGATGTCACCATCGATGCGTATCGAACCGAGGTACTGACAATTCCCGAACGCGGTTTAGGTGCTTCAGTATCTGTTGTGGGTTACCGAGCGGCTATGCTTTTGACGGGTGCAGGTGCTCTTATTGCTGCTCAGTTTTTTGGTTTTCCCATGGTGTATGGACTTTCTGCAGCGTTCTTAATAATAGGCATGTTGGCTACCACTCTAGGCCCAGAACCAGAGTCTGCAGGTGCACCTAGAACCTTGCGAGCAGCAGTGGAAGAACCGTTAAAAGAATTTTTTTCGCGCCCAGGAGCTTTGCTTCTGCTTTCCCTAATTATCCTTTACAAACTCGGAGATGCCTTCGCAGGTAGTTTAAGCACTGCTTTTTTAATTCGTGGCATGGGGTTTAGCATAGGAGAAGTCGGTGCCATTAATAAAGGCCTTGGCCTGGTCGCCGTGCTTCTTGGTGGCTTGGTAGGGGGAGCTTGGCTGGCTCGCCTCGGGTTGTATCGATCCCTGCTTTTGTTTGGGATCTTGCAAGCATTTGGGAACCTCTCCTTTGCTATTTTAGCTTGGATCGGCAAGAGTTATCTTTGGATGGTCGTGGCCGTCGGACTCGAAAACCTTGCCAGCGGCATGGGCACAGCAGCCTTTGTGGCTTTTCTCATGGGATTATGCAATCCACGCTACACAGCTACCCAATTTGCTTTGCTTTCTGCGTTGGCAGCACTCGGTCGAGTCTACGTTGGCCCAGTGGCAGGATTTGCAGTCGAAACGGTAGGTTGGTCAAATTTTTTCCTGCTGGCCGTTGTCACGGCTTTGCCGGGGTTAATTTTGTTAACAAGACTTCGAGAAAAACTTTACGGTAAAATATTGGAACGGTTTTAGGTTTCTAATCTAATTTTAGGATACAGCATCCTGAAAAGCGGAAACTAGCCTTGCTGGCGCAGTGGGATCGATAGAACAACCGCATGTAGGGATGTTCCATGGCTTAAATCGGCGGGGTCACTCGACCTCCCTGTCGAGTTCCATTGCACCCACCGATGCACTGCTTGGCTATCCTTTGACTTTAGGCTCTGACTCGTCACTGCTTGTAGGCATTTTGTGAGCAATGCCTTTATGGCAGTCTATACAAGTCTGGCCTCGTTCGGCTGCGCCTTCGTGTTTCTTCCGAGCAAACTTGTCTTGTACCGCAAAATCCATGTGCTGGATCGAGTGGCAAGTTTTGCACTCTTGGGAGTCGTTTGCTTTCATCTTAGCCCAAACAGCTTCCGCCATTTCTTGGCGACGAGCTTCGTATTTCTCTGGTGTCTGGATAGTACCTAGCATCTCGTGGAAGATGTCTTTACCTGCCATGATCTTAGCTTGCATCTTTTGCAAGAAAGGTTTTGGTATGTGACAGTTAGCACAGCCCGCATGTACGCCAGGTCGGTTCTTCCAATGAACCTTTCCTTCTAATTCCTTAAAAGGGACTTGCATGGAATGGCAAGAACTACAGAACTCTGTGGTACTGGTAAATTCTAAGGCAACACCGATGCCACCGACGAGGGCGAGGGTGGTTACCACAAGGCCTACGGCAGGCCACAGCCATGAACGCCCGCTTGCTGGGCTCGGATTGTGATCTGAATGATCGTGCACGGTTAAACTCCCGAATACATTTTAGAGGATTCAAGACGCAAGAAACCCACCCGAAAACCTCTCGGGTGGGTAGGAGACTTCTAACCAAACATGTCGTGGGCGATATTCTTGAACCAGCTATGGGCGTAATAGACTTCACGCTTCCGCTGAGCCGGAGTAGCCTTGGCAGGAGAGACCCCACCAGAGCCTTCTACGGATTTGATGACACCACCTTCTAAACGATAAACACCTGCAACCGAAATGCCCCAATCTGGGCTAATTAGGCTGTAGCAAGTGTTGACGTAACTAGGTGTGGGCATCGTGGTACCGTTGAGAGAAGCCACTACCGCTGCTGCTGCTAACTTAGCCTGGGAATTAGCGGCGTAGGCTGACTTTGGCATCTCAGCAGCAACCGCTGCATCACCAATGATGTGAATACCTTTGGCTTTGGTAGATTCAAACGTAGCTTTGTCCACCGGACACCAGCCGCTCTCATTGGTTAATCCACTCACCTGCGCAATCTTGCCTGCCATCTGGGGAGGAATAATGGCAATGACATCTGCTTTGGTGGCACCGTCTAGCTCGCCCGAATAGACCGTCATGGCATCTGCATCTACTCGAGTAATCTTGCCTTCTGCAGAAGGTGGTCGCCACTCGATCATGCTATCGGGCGTGCCATAACCATACAACGCAGTCCAACCTTCCGTGAACAATCCCTGTTTAGAAAACTTCTCTTTGGCATCGAGAATAATAATTTTAGATTTGGGTTTGTGCTGCTTGAAGTAGTGTGCAATCTGGCAAGCACGTTCGTAGGGCCCAGGAGGACACCGAGAAGGATCCGCAGGAGCACCAATGACTACCACACCACCGTCCTTCATTGCCTCAAGCTGTTTACGTAAAAGCTCGGTTTGGGGACCGGCCTTCCAAGCGTGTGGGAGCTTTTGGGCAACTGCCTCCGTGTAACCAGGGATGGCATCGTACTTAAAATCAACTCCTGGGGAGAGAACCAGTCGGTCGTACTCCAACACCGTACCACCGTCCAAAGTTACCTTTTTAGCCACGGGATCAATGGCAGTTGCGGTTTTGTGAATGACTTGGATGCCGTGCTTGGCAAAGTTGTCATAGCCAAATTTGAGAGAATCTAGGGTTCGGTCTCCGGCCAAGACTTCATTACTCAGAAAACAGCTGTAGTAGTTTGTATTCTGCTCTACTAAGGTTACTTCGATGCTAGGATCTGCCCTTTTAATGTACTTGGCTGCAACGGATCCTCCAGCACCTCCGCCGATCACTACCACTTTCTTCCCAGCACCCCGGGCAATGAAAGGAAAGCCAAATGTGCCCACCGCAGTCGCACCTGCGGTTAACTTCATAAAACCCCTGCGGGTAAGATCTGACATGCGTGATCTCCTCAATCAGATGCTATTTCTGACCAGCGTAGTACTGAACAACGCTCTCGATGCTACCGGGACCTGCCTCACCGACCATGGACTCAATTGCCTTCTTCATCTTCTTAGGCATCTCTCGAGCACCAGATTGGAAGTCCTCCATCGAGAACCGCAAGTAAGGCAGCCACTGTCCTGCTAGGACGCCAGACCCGTCTTCGTCCTTGCGCCCTCCATCCTCGTGACATCTCTCACAGTGTTCATCGGCCAGCTTTTTGCCAGCTTTGACTTTGGCTGCGTCGACTTCTTGTGGGAACCGCTCGAACTTCTGTTTGCTAAAGTATTCGGCCATCTCCTTGATCTGCTCTTCCGTGTAGCCTTTGGTAAGCCGATCCATAATGGTAGAAGGGCGTGTGCCCGTTCTATAACCCTTCATAGCTTCTAAGAAAGTTTCTACGGACATGCCAGCAATGGTAGGACTCGCGGGGCCTACACTCGACCCGTTGGTACCATGGCAACCCGCACAAGTATCTGCGAGCAAAGAACTACTTTGGCCTTCTGCCCACACACCAGTGCTGACCAGCAGTGCACTGGTCAATGCCCACGAAGAACGCATTTTTCTCGTCATAGACTCCTCGCAAGGAAACCCCCGACCTCAGTCGGGGAAGGAATTGCATTCGTGTTGCTTCTACGTGCATTCTTTTTCCAGTCCTTGGGAACCGCAGCCCAACTGTTTCTGCCAGATAGGGATAGGCAAAGACAGTACCTCTCCTAAAAGCTATATTCCGCTTCCCAATCGAATAACTTAGAATTCGAAAGGTCACAAATTAGATTAGATAATTTCTAATGTTATAGGCTAAAATTTACAAATGCAACTACTCAACTGCACTAGGAAGCCTCATGACTGAAGCATCATCTAGCACGCCAGAAACACCGAGTGCCCTCATAGACCTTCGTTCTCCGAGTCTTTATCTCAATCGTGAGTTGACTTGGCTTTCCTTCAATCATCGGGTATTACATGAAGCACAGGACGCGCGAAACCCATTGTTAGAACGGCTTAAGTTTGTGGCCATCGTTTCTTCAAACCTTGATGAGTTTTTCATGAAACGAATCGGAGGACTCAAACAACAAGTAGCAGCCAAGGTTACGACGCCTGGCCCAGACGGTCGGACTCCCGCCCAACAGATTGTTGAGTGTCAGTCTGTAGTGCGTGATTTGGAAGTAGAAAAACAAAAAACGAAAACAGAAGTTTTACAGCTTTTAGAAGCACAAGGCATTCGAATTTGCCGCTACCAAGATTTAGGAGAAAACGATCAGGCTATTCTCCGCGAACAATACTTAAACAATATTTTTCCGTTGGTTACGCCTTTGGCAATGGATCCAGGACACCCTTTTGCATTTATTTCTAATCTTTCATTAAATCTCTTGGTGACTCTCAGATTCCCTAATGATACCGAAACGTGTTTAGCTCGGGTCAAAGTCCCATTACGTTCTGGAGTAGTGCCGAGGTTTTTACGTGTGGGAGAAGGGTATATCTACGTTACATTAGAAGAAGTCATGATTCATAACCTGGATTTATTGTTTCCGGGAATGAAAGTTCATGCCTGCGAGTTGTTTAGGGTAACACGAAACTCTAACGTAGAAAGAGACGAAGAGGAGGCCGATGATCTATTAGAAATGATTGAATCTGAGTTGCGAGATCGGCAATTTGCACCCATCGTTCGTTTAGAAATTCTGCAAGGCATGAGCACAGTACACAAAGGTATGTTGGCTGCTGAGCTTGGATTAGATGAAGCTGCAGATGTGCACGAAGTAGCCGGAATGATGGCACCACGTGATTTGATGCAGATAGCTTCTTTAGATCTGCCAGAATTGCGAGACATTACTCACCATCCGATTGATACCCCGCGTCTTCAGGATCCGAGAAGTATTTTTTACATCATTCGGGATGGCGGTCCAATTCTGCTTCAACATCCCTACGAGTCCTTTGCTACTTCAGTAGAACGCTTTTTAAGAACGGCTTCCGAAGATTCGAAGGTCATGGCCATTAAAATGACCTTGTATCGAACCTCTTCGGATTCAAGAATCATTGCCTATTTGATCAATGCAGCGCGAAATGGAAAACAAGTTGCCGTGTTGGTAGAGGTCAAGGCAAGATTCGACGAAGCAGCCAATATTCAATGGGTGCGCCGTTTAGAAATGGAGGGGATCCACGTTACCTACGGTGTAGTGGGTCTAAAGACTCATAGCAAAGTTATTTTAGTAGTTCGCAAAGATTTTGACCGTCTACGTAGATATATTCATATCGGGACAGGAAATTACCACGCTGGAACAGCACGTTTGTATACTGATTTTGGATTGCTCACTTGCGACCCTGCCATTGGTCAGGATGTGACCGAACTTTTTAACTTCTTGACTGGATATTCTCCGCCGAGGAGTTATCGCAAGATCCTAGTAGCTCCATACACTTTGAAAACTGGACTTTTAGACCGTATCAAACGGGAGATCAAGGCGCACAAATCGGATAACCCAGGTCGTATCCAATTCAAAATGAATGCGCTCGAGGACCGAGACATTGTGGAAGCGTTATATCGTGCTTCTCAGGCGGGCGTTAAAATAGATTTGATCGTGCGAGATACTTGTAGACTTTGTCCGGGCATTCCTGGTGTGAGTGAAAATATACGTGTGCAAAGCATCGTGGGAAAATTTTTAGAACATAGCCGCGTTTTCTATTTTAAGAATGGCGGCCATGAAGAATACTACATCGGTTCCGCAGATTTCATGAAACGAAATTTAGAGAGCCGAGTAGAAGTAGTTGCTCCCGTGGAAGATCAAAACTTACGTGAGGAATTGCGGTTTATTTTAGACACGCAACTCAACGACCCAAGGAACGCTTGGGACATGAAGTCGGACGGCACGTATGTACAGAGGTTGGTAGGCGAAGGTGATTTTTGCAGTTCTCAGGATCAGTTAATTGATTTTGCCAGTCAGCGTTCTAGGGCAGTAGCGAAACGAAAGAGAAAGAAATTTAGGAGCAAAGTACTCCATCATAAATAATGCGTTGGATAGTATCCAAAGCAGAGATCGCATCGACGCCGATAGTGTTTGGATCTATGTCGGCGTTGGCAATCATCCTGGCACTTACGCAAATGCGTAAAGCACAGATTTCATGTCCTTTATGCTGACCACAAAATACAGGTTGTCCTAATTGGAAACCTAAACGCTGTAAACTTTCGTAAATTTTCCGAACACCTACAGAATCTAAAAAACTCTTATGATTGTCACGAATCAGAAATGGGAAGATAGTTTGTGTGGTATCCCAAGAATCGTATTCGTGAAGTGCCTGTCTTTGAAGATCTAAGACAGATAATGCTTCAAAATATGGTGTTGAATGCAGTTGGTCGAGTATTTTTTTAGAAAAAATTTTTAAGTAGTTTTGAACTTGGATCGTCGGTATAGAATGGAATCTTCTCAACTCTTCAAGTGCTGCCTCCCAGCGTAGTAATAATCCAAAATTGGTCACATTGGGAAGCGTGTTCCTAAATGGCCAATCCGCCGAACTAGAGTATGATTGGATAGTAGGGCAGGAGGACTGATATCGATTAGATACCTCCTCTGGAATAAACAGTGCACCACAAAACATCGGGCCTGAAATAAATTTTGATCCAGTAATTGCAACCATGCACCCGTTGGATAAATAGGCTTGAATTGTTTCGGGTGCTAATCTACATTGGCAGGCATCTATCAAGATTTCCAGATGGGGTTGCCATTGATTTTTTAATGCGAGTGCCGTTTCAACACTTGGAATCAGTAACCCAGTTTTGCTAACATCCGTTAGAATGAGCAAAGTTTTTTTCTTTTCCGTAGCGTTTTTAACAAAAACATAATCTATTTCGGATAAACTTCGTATTCTTCCGGTATCGTCTCGAGCTGGAATAGAAATCCATTCTCCTCTCCAGTCGCTTATCCAACCTTCTAAATTATTTGCGTAGGCAGTTTGATTGCTGAAGTATTTTCCTTGGATTGCTGAAGGGAGTCCCCTTCCGGTTTCTGGAGCAGAAATGCTCAAGATTTTTTCTGGTCGAATCCATTGGGATACAATGGCATGTATATCTGTTCCGGATGCTGCAAACGCAATTCTTATCCGTTTATCCGAAAAACCAAAAAATTGAGACAATTCGGATCGAATTCGCTCCATGTGTAACGCATACACATTACTTTCTGATTGGTGTTGACATTCTCGCTCGCAGAGCTCTCTCAAAATAGATGCTTTCAAAAAAGCAGTTTCTGAAATAGTAGAAGCAGTTGAGGAGCCAAGTTCTACTAATCTTGGGTTTGGAATTGGTAAAATACCATGACGGGATTTTTTGGAAACAGAATCGATTAAAATACGATCGTCACCACCAGAAGTAAGTAATGATTCGAGAGGAGGTAACAAAAATTTTGCATCCTGCATGAAGGGGTGAATTAACAAACACTTTTAATCATTGAATGAAAAGCACCAAATAATTTCTTCATTGCGGGTTTTTTGTATGGATATAAATCTTCAGAATCCATATTATGCACGACCATTGCATTATCCACTTCAAAAATAAGCAAGTCCCCAGAGATTGTCTCTGCACAATCGATTCCAAAATAGGGAAGGCAAATTTTCTCTTGAACTCTCTGAAGTGCATTTGTATGTTGTGCTGCAAATACTTGATCAAAATCTTTCATACACTTTGCCTCTTCATTCCTCCGTTCAATGTTTTCCGACATGCCTGCGTTTAAGTAATGAACCATCCAATGTTCTGAAATGGCCATGTGACAGAGAAATGGCTTTCCGTTGATCATTGCAATTCGATATTTTCGAAATAAACCATCTTTGCTTTGGTATGGGACAAAAGGTGAAACGTAGAATTGATCCGCCAGAATATGTGTTAAATATTCAAACAAATTTTGAGGATGATCTAGCTTTTTCAAACCTTGTCCTGCATGAGAACCACAAGGACGAATGATGATTGGAAAAAGATTTTTCAACTGTTCTTGCAGTTTCTCTCTTTCAATTCGGACTGTTTTTGGGATGAATAATCCAGGAATGTTTTTTAACGAGTGGTACACTTTATCTCGAGAAAGCATGACAATCTCTTCTGGGCGATTGATAATTGGGCGTGGCCACTCGTGTACATATTCAACCAAACGTTTCAAAATGGGTTGGTTTTGATCGGATTCTGCTACTGCCACTAGCATTGCATCATGTTCTGGTAGTTCTTCTGGCCAAGCTGCATCCAATGTTAAGTAAAAAACTTCTAATTGAATATCCAAATCTTCTACTAAAAATTCTATTGGAGTATTGGCCATGAGATCGCCCAATCCCATGAGTACTAATAGTCGAAAATTTGTTTTCCTACTCTTTGGAAAAATAGTGTAATGCTGTTGAATTCTAATGGCTTCAGACTGTACTGCCAATGCGTGTTCGCGCTGTCCTACCAACTGTAAAATGATCGAAAAATCCAAAATTGCGTTCGTATCTTCTGGATTTCTAATAGCACGGTCTAATAAACGCTCTCCGATTGAATTCAAGTTTTCTCCTAAAAAAGCAAGACGTGCCCATGGGGCTACTCCAACCAGAGGTGCAAAATCACTAATGTCAGGTATGTTCATTTTTTTCCTGTTCTGAATAAAATTTTCCTCTTTCGAGAACAGAGGATACCAAAGTATCCATTTCTGAAAAAGAGGTGCGATGGTTAAAAATAGCAGCACGAATGGCCAATTTTCCGTTAATCCTAGTGCTAGAAGGGGCTACATGTCCTAATTCTTGTAAGTCCATCACAATGTTAGCATTGATACGATCCGAATTTTCTGCACGATAACGAAAGCAAACAATATTGAGTGAAACAGGTACCAATATTTCTAAATGATCTTCTAATAGGATTTTACTTTCTAAGTAGCGTGCTAAATTGCAGGTTCCAGAAATCACTTTTCCTAGTGCCTCAATTCCATAGACCTTTAATGTAAACCAAGTTTTAAGTGCCCGAAATCCACGAGATAAATCTGGACCAAAATCACAAGGCCACGGAGAATTTCCTGCGAGGCCGCGGATTTCACGTTGTAGATAATTGGCTTGCGTAGAAAAGGTATTCCAATGTAACATTGGATCACGCACTAAGACAAAACCTGCGTCATAAGGTACTTGTCCCCATTTATGAAAATCTAACGCAATAGAATCTGCAAGCTCAATTCCTTTTAAGCGAGGTATTATCTTTTCTGCTAACATTCCTAAAGCACCGTAAGCACCATCTACGTGAAACCAAATAGACTCGCGTTTTGCAATTTCGGCGAGGATTTGAAGATTATCGATAGCACCCGTATCTACCGTTCCAGCAGATCCAATGATTAGAAAAGGCTGAAAACCTGCTTTTTTGTCTTGAAGAATTAAAGACTCTAATGCTTGAATATCAATTTCGTATTTTGCATTAAGAGACACTTTTTTTAATGAATTACTGCCGAATCCTGCAAAATCCATTGCACGAGATACACAACTATGTACTGCCTGAGAAGAATACGCTGTCCATAAAGATGTTTGCAAACCAGTCTGGCGAACATGAATACCTATTTTGGAAGTCCGTGCTACTAAAATAGCAATATAGTTGGCCATAGAACTTCCTGTTACGAATAAGCCACTAGCATTCTCTGGAAAATGGAATAATTCTCTCATCCAGCGGACAATTTGTCGTTCTACTTCCAATGGAATTTGATTTCGCCCACCTACATTGGCATTTAATCCTGCGGCTAACATTTCGGCGACCATACCCACTGGGGTACCTCCTCCATGTACCCACCCCATAAACCCTGGATGCACGTTTCCCACTGAATAAGGCAAGATGCTTTTTAAAAAAATCTTGTGAATTTCTTGTAAATCAGTAGGCAATATTGGCAACGGTTCTTGGAAAGTTATGCAAACCTGCTCAGGAATTGGTTGCCAGACTGGACGAGAACGAATATTTTCAATATAATCTATCATATCGTCCAGCATTTGGTGACTATTTTTCCGAAAAACCGACCAGTCTTCTGGATCTAATGAGTGTTCAGGGTCGTTTGGCATACAGGATACTTTCGATGGCATCATTACGTGACTACTTATTTACCTTACCACAATATTTACTCCCACAACATTTCCTCTCTCGAGTTGTACATAAACTCACACGAATGAATTGGAAATCTGAAGTTTTCATTCGAACGTTCCTTCGTTTTTATTCCGTTAATCTTTTAGAAGCTTTAGAGATGAATCTTACTTCGTATCCAAATTTTAATTCATTTTTTACACGTGCGCTCAAGCCGGGTGCGAGAAAGATTGATGCCGAACTAAACTCTATAGTTTCTCCGGTAGACGGCAAAGTAAGTGTCTTAAGAAAAATTTTAGAAAACACTCAATTCCAAGCTAAAGGACATAATTTTCGGCTACCCAACCTTTTAGGTGGTGATCAATCCGACTTTGTTTCATTCTTAGATGGAGATTTTATCACGATATACCTTTCTCCCAAAGACTACCATAGAATTCACATGCCCGTGGCAGGCCAATTACGTAAAATGATCTACATCCCTGGAAATCTCTTCGCCGTAAATGACTACGCGGTACAAGTGATTCCTAATTTGTTTTCAAAAAATGAAAGGGTCATTGCTATTTTTGATACCGCTTTTGGTACAATGGCACTTGTTTTAGTTGGCGCGTTGTTTGTAGGCAGCATTGAAACTATTTGGGCAGGTGAAATTACGCCCCCACCTCGGAAATCCTCCAAAACTTGGATCTATCCTTCCACCGGAGCAAGCTCCGTCTTCTTAGAAAAGGGAGAAGAAATGGGAAGATTTAACATGGGATCTACCGTCTTGGTTTTATTTGAGCCTAATATAGTAAAGTGGGAGAGATCTCTCAAAGAAGGAGAAATCGTGCGCATGGGTACAAAAATTGGGTATTCGAGTGCAGTTTGAAGCTCAAAAAAGCTGAGTTACAATAGCCACGGGTTTCTAGCGTACCTTGCACATCGGCTACGCGGTAGGCACAGAAGTAGTGCGCGTAGAGGGCGACAACCACCAAATGCTGGCGGTGAGGATGTCATCGGGTATATCATCCTGAGAACTGAAAACTAAATTTACGTGCGTAGAAAGCATCACGGATGATTCTTGACTGCGTACTCGGATCAGACTCCAATGCAGAAAGAAAATTCCAAGGAAAAAACTATGATAAGAATTTGTTTTTCTTTGATTTTGCTTGTTTTTTCAGTAAACAGTGCAGAGGCCTGTTGTGCCACAAATTGGCAGTGGGCAAATCCACTACCCCAAGGTAATCCACTGCGTAGTGTAGCTTCTAATGGCAGTGGTACTTACGTGGCAGTTGGTGATCTTGGCACAGTTCTACAGAGACTAGATGGTAGGCCATCTTGGATGGTACAAAAGTCTCACACTAAGAAAGACCTTCGGGGGGTTACCTGGGGGAATTCTCGGTTTGTTGCAGTAGGCGATATGGGTACCATACTTACCAGTCCTGATGGAATTGGTTGGACACTACGAAACTCTTCAACACGACAAACTCTTTTTGGTATTACTTGGTGTGGCGCACAATTTGTTGCCGTTGGCAGTAGTGGCACTATTGTCACGAGTTGGAATGGCATCACGTGGACAAGTCAATCTAACAGTACTACTGCAGATTTATATGCCGTTACTTGGGGCAATGGGCAGTTTGTTACTGTTGGAAGCAATGGTACCGTGTTAACCAGCCCCGCTGGAGGTAACAACTGGACAGTACAAAATTCAGGTATCAGCGATGGAAAAGGTCTTTCCGGTGTCACTTGGGGTAATTCGGTATATGTTGCCGTAGGAGATTTGGGTAGAGTCTTGACAAGTCCTGATGGAATCCATTGGTCAGCACAACTCATCAGTCAAATCAATTATTTCACGGCAGTTGCTTGGAACGGAGCACTGTTTGTTGCCGTAGGTAATGAGGCAGGTTGGGATGGTGGCGTAGTGAGCAGCTCGGACGGAATTAATTGGACAAAGCAGACTCCAGGGATTCCAAATATTCTCGGCGGCGTGACCTCCAATGGTAGTACACCACCGAAGGCAATCTCGCAATTTATTGCGGTAGGTGATGCAGGCGCAGTGTTTACCAGTAATGATGGACTCACGAACTGGACGCAAAAGATTGCCGGTACCGACTGGGGCGTTAACGCGGTGGTATGGGCTGGCAATCAATTTTTCGGTGGGTGGAATAGTGGCCTTGTGGCGACCAGTCCCGATGGAAAAAACTGGACACGTAGAAACAACGGGACAGGACTTCATATCAACGCCCTCGCTTGGGATGGCAATGACACATTAGTGGGCACACAATGGTTCGGCGGTACGGTATCGACAAGTTCTGACGGTGGCCAGAATTGGGTTGGGTATGCTACCGGTGTTGGCGATGTCAATATACATTTCAGAGATATCGCTTGGGGTGCCGATAAATTTGTGATCATTGACGATCATGGTAGTGTGTTGACGAGTCCCGATGGAAAAATTTGGACACCGCAGGCTTCCAATACAACACAGCCTCTTGCAAAAGTCATTTGGAATGGCACGCAGTTTGTCGTCGTAGGCAATAACGGTACGCTCCTAACGAGTTCTGACGGAGTTACTTGGACAAAGCGTTCGTCTAAGACCACAAATGATCTCTGGGATATTAGCTGGAGCGGCACGCGATTTGTCGCCGTAGGTAATAACAACACTGTAGTAGCTAGTCTTAATGGACAGAACTGGTTCCTGAAAAACAGTGGTAGAAAAATTGAACACCTGATCTGGACGGGTGCTCAATTCCTTGGTGTAAGCACGTATGACCATGCAGTGTTAACTAGTGAAGACGGAGTGATTTGGTACCCTTGGGTCTCTTCGTCTTTTGGTGTTTCCGTTGATTCTGCTTATCTCAGCTGGATAGCAGCATCTCCGTCTGCACTAATTACCGGAACTGGCGGTCCAACCATTTTGAGTAGTGACCGTGTAACTCTCAACGTCGCTACTGTGGGTTCTGGCACAGGTACTGTAAAAAGCCGGAATTCTGTCATTAACTGCGGCAATAGCTGCTCAGCAAGCTATGCAAATGGCACTGGGGTAACACTCACTGCAGTACCAACGAATGGTTCCACTTTTTCTGGTTGGACCGGCGATTGTAGTGGAACGGGCACTTGTCATGTGTGCTTACAAACCGTGAAGAATGTAACAGCGATCTTTGCCGCTCCTAATTAAACAGGCATTGCTAAAGAAACTACCAGGAGCTATGTAGAACCTGCCCTTTTTCCGAAAGCAGTTTGCAGTTTTTTAGGTCTCAGGATAAAATGGTGATTGGTTCTCGGGTACCCTAAACGATCGCAGGCATTTCCTTGGAGACTTATTAGATGAAAAAACCACTTTTAGCATTGCTTTTGACTTTGCCAGTACACGCTTATGCTTTTGATTACTTGAAGTTTGCTGTGGAAGACACGTTGAAGTGCGCACACCCCACCGTGGACAACAAGGCAGCCAAAGCCGAAACCGTTTCCCAGAGCCGCCAGGGAGACAAAGAGACCGCCCGGGTCAAGATCTTCTACAAGGGACTCTTTAAGTCTAATTCCATGCAGGTCGAGTACACCATCATGGATGCCTCTACCAAAATGATCCAAGCCAAAATTTTGGAAGACACTAGCGGAACTCCTGCTTTGGATTGCCCCTACTTCGGCAGCTGGCAAGAAGTAAAGTAAGGAAACCACACGGCGAGATCTATTTAGACCAAATCTAACCAAAGCTCCATGGTCTCGCCGTCTTCTGATCTCTGTCGGTGAAAATCAAATTTTTTGGCAAGTGCTTGCATTGCGACGTTTTCCATCAAGGTCACCATGTAAACCCGAGGAGTACCCTTAGATCGGCAGTAGCGTAGCATTTTGTTCATCAGTATCGTTCCCAAACCTTTTCCCTTCAAATCTGATCGCACCACCAAAGCAAACTCTGCGTGTCGGTTATCCGGATCGATGACGGTTCTTACTTCCCCTAAAGTTTCTGTAATGCCATTTTCTTCTCGAGTTGAGAGGATAAACGCCATTTCTCGGTCATAGTCAATTTGGGTGTAACGCGCCATCTTAGCGTGGGGCAGCTCTCGAAACAGGCTAAAATAACGTAGACGAATGTCTTCTGGGAGAAGACGTGCTAGAAAAGCATGGTGCGCAGGTTCATCTTCTGGGCGGATCGGCCGAATCACAGCCCCTGGGTAATTTGGCAAAGAAATGTGTTCTTCTAACTGTTTTGGATAAGGATGGATCGCGAGATGTGAACCACAGGTGCTAGTAGCAGGCCGAACTCGCATCCTAGCATCTAACGCTAATACGCCATTTTGATCTGCAAAAAGTGGGTTGATATCTAATTCTGCCACTTCTGGCAGGTCTACGACAATTTGTGCTACTTGAATTAAGGTCAACTCAATAGCATCTAAATCTGCCGCAGGCAAACCACGGTACCCTGCTAAAAGTTTAGAGATCCTCGTTCGAGAAATCAGCTCTCCCGCAAGATTCATGTTCAGTGGTGGCAGAGAAACCGCACGATCCCCTACCACTTCGACGGCAAGTCCTCCATGACCAAACAGAATGACTGGTCCAAACACTGGATCCGAGCTTGCACCCACGATCAATTCATGTGCACCCGGAAGACGCGCCATTTTCTGAACAGAAAAGCCATTGAGACGTGCAGTAGGCATCAGTTCCAAGACACGTGTTGCCATTCCTTGGGCAGCAATCAAGACCTGTTCTACGCTCTCAAGATCAAGGGCAACCCCACCAACTTCGGTTTTATGAATAATATCAGGAGAGAGAATTTTGAGTGCAACGGGAAAATCAAGATTTTCAGCAATCCGCACTGCTTCTTCTGGCGTCTTGGCAATATGTGTTTCTACCACTGGAATACCATAGGCTGCCAAGACCGCTTTGGCTTCTGGTTCGGAGAGTTGGTCTCGGCCTTCGGCAAGTGCATTTTCTACTATGAGCCGAGCTGCTGCGGTAGCGGGCGTAAACTCCTCATGAATCGAATGAGGAGTTTCCATGAGCAGTTCTTGACTCCTGCGGTATTGCACTAAATGCAAAAATGCTAATACGGCTTGTTCGGGAGTGTCATAGGTCGGGATACCCTCAGACCGAAACACCTTGCGTCCCAGTTCTACACTTTGACCCCCGAGCCAACAGGTTAATAGGTGATTTCGTCGAGAGATTCTGAGGACATCGGCTACTGCTTTGGCTTGTTCTTCTGCAGGTCCGATCGCTGTTGGGGAGTGCATCACCAACAAAGTGTCTACTTCCGGTGCCGCGAGTAAAACTCGGACTGCATCGGCATAACGGCTTGGGGTTGCATCCCCAATGATGTCGATTGGATTGCCTCGAGACCAATACTTTGGCAATACGTGATCGAGTGCTTCCAAAGTATTTTTCGAGAGTGTGGTGAGTGCGCCACCATGAGACATGAGATAGTCAGTAGCCATGACACCAGGCCCACCACCATTGGTCAAAATGGTGAGGTGGTTGACTTTTGGCAAGTTTGCACGAGCAAGAGTCTCTACGGCATCAAATAGTTCTTCGATTTCATAAACGCGCAAAATGCCTGCGCGTGCCATAGCGGTATCATACACATCATCTGCACCTGCTAAGGCACCTGTGTGTGAGGTGGCAGCCCGAGCACCTTCCGAAACTCGTCCAGCTTTGATTGCAAGAACAGGTTTATTTCTAGCAGCAGTCCTAGCAGCCGACATGAATTGTCGTGCTTGGGTAATCGATTCAATGTAGAGAAGGATCGCAGAAGTAGAAGGTTCCGTGGCTAGGTAGTCCAACATGTCCCCAAAAGAAATGTCTCCTACGTCCCCCATGGAAACAAAATGAGAAAAACCAATGCCCCTTCCTTTAGCCCAATCGATTACTGAAGTACACAAAGCACCAGATTGGGAAACAAAGGCAATCTTTCCAGGAAGGATGTCAAGATGAGCAAAGCTCGCGTTTAGATGAGACCCTGGTACAATGACGCCAATGCAGTTAGGGCCCAAGATCCTCAAACGTCGCCGCCGAGCTTCTTCTAAAACTATCGAACTTAATGTTCGACCAGAAACATCCGTGATCGCAGAGAGGCCAGCCGTCATAATCACGGCTGCTTTGGTACCTCGTGCGCCCAAATCTGCAATGATCTTCGGAACAGTGGCAGGGGGCGTAGCAACGATGGCCAAATCTGGAGTCTCTGGCAAACTCTCCACACTTGGATACGCAAACACTCCAGAACAGGCTTTATGTTTTGGATTAACCGGCATCACCGGTCCCTTAAAACCTCCCATCAATAAATTGTGCATCACGATCTGGCCAACGTGACGTGGTGTGTTCGAAGCACCAATGACCGCGATCGATTTTGGACGAAACAGTTGTTCTAAGTGTTTTAGTCCCACGTCAATGGCTTAACAGGTAAGCAAGGGCAAGAGAGGTTTCCGAGTCCGAAAGATTTGGGTTTCCCCCGCGCGCGGGCATACCCTTAAAACCTTCTAACACATGAGACGTTAACACCTCCACGCCTTGGACGATTCGTCCACCCCAAGCCACTACGTCACCACGAATAGGACTACCAGAAGCCCCTGTCTCGTGGCAAGCAAAACAATGCGCAACGTAGGCTTCTCTAGCTTTTTGTGGATTAAAAACTGGAACTACTGGTTCCAATGCTACGGGAGTAGGGGTTTCCGCCACGGGAAATGCTACGCCCGAGACTTGCGAGGTGTCCACAAGAGCTACTGGAGGAGGTAGTGTAGGTACCACGGCAACAGGTGGCTGTGGAGTCTCTGGTACAGCCTCTACAACGGGAGGAGTCTCCGGGTGGGTACGCTCTAGTGGCCCAAGCGTTCGAAAGGGGTCCTGCACAGGATGTGTTCCTAGATTGGGAGGACTCGTGATCCAACTGGCTATCAACACTGCCGCTACCAGCCCTCCTACACCGAGTAGGGCTACTGTAAAATTATTCATAGACTCCTCACAAGGAAACCCTCGATTTTAGTCGAGGTGGTTTACTGCTGATTGTCGAGACTTAAGCTCATTTCGACAACGTAAAGGTCTTGAGCACGGCTAAAGTCGCAGCGTCCCGAATCTGGAGAATGCTCACACCAGTTGATTTCTTTTCAAGCACAGAAATCTGTACACCTACTGCAGTCAAAGCATTGGGTTTTATGTTTGCCGCAGTGCCCAACACCACTTGTTTTAATTGTTTTCCAGTTGCACCGTTAATTGTTCGGAGGTAATATCTTCCCGCTCTCATGACCAATACGGCTTGGTCGATGATTCCATCGCCATTTACATCTGGTATACCTGCGACATCAAGATAATCGGACTCAATCGCAGTAGATGTAATCACTGCATGTAAAGGAGTACTGCCAGCACTATATCCCTCACCAACCGCGAAATCTATGGTAGTGCCAACGGACACTTCTTCTACGAGAGAAAAAGGACCATCCGCATAAGTATTGTGTAGTTCAAATATTGGCGTTGCGCCATCTTTGTATACAAAATAACTCATTATACCGCTATGACCAGCACCAAAATAACCATCTATTTTAACTTCTCCAGTCATGGGAGACGTCCACCGAATAACACTGAACTCACCATTAGGGCCAGGATGTATACTGACTTCTCCAGGTTGGATACCATTGCATAATTGGCCAAAAATATTATTTTTTGCAGCCAATGGAGGCAAAGAAATACTGGTGTCATACCAATTCGTGACTCCACTACAACTGCCTGAACCTCCCGCATCAGTTTTGTTATACAAACTAAATATTCCACCAAGAGTCGGCTCCCAACCATAAGAATACGGGCCGTTGGGATTAGCGGTTAGGCTAAAATCATCTTGGACATTCCACGTAATAGCGTAAACAATAGGCATTTCTATTGCGCTGAGAAAAACAAGGCAAGAGAGTGCGCGGCTTACAGTTACTCTCATCGAAATACTCCTATTGGGAAACTAAAGTTTTCTATATGCTAACACTCTAACAAAACCCTAAAAAGGATTCCAAGAAGGCGTTTTAGTAAACCGTACATACCCAACATTGGCACCCGTCTGCATTCCCACGCCCACGCGAATAGGCGTTAATACGATCCCGTCACTTTGCAAGTAGGTAATGCCTGCCCCCGCAAAGTAGTAAAAACTACCTTCGATCCCTGGAAAACGTTGGAAGATCGCCTCAGACTTGGGTAAATGATAGACTAGCGTGAATACTTTTGCAGCATGAAGGCCTAAATCAAAACCAAGTGAGGGCCCTTGCCAATACACCCGTTGTACTGCACCTTCGTAGGTAATGAGGTTTCCATCTCCGTACCGTACTCCTACAGTCATGGCAACACCGATCTCTTGACCTTCAATGTAGGCATTGGGGCGTCCGTTCTCTTGAAAGCTCTTTTCAATGGCTTTAGCCAGCCCTTCTGTGGTGTCCCCAAAAAAGGTGCTTGCCCTTTCGATGATAGTGGGTTCATCGTAGGTAGGTTCCTCCGCGCAGGAGGTTGCCAGTGGAAGTATTAGCAATAAGGATAGGAGACGCACGGTGCAGAACCTCAAAAAACACACTACCTTGAGAATTGTACACAAAAAAATGAAAAAAACCGCTATTTCCTTTCGAGTAGGACTTGCGCTGCTCGGCCTTTTGGCCTCAGAACCCGGAAACACTACCCAAGAGTTTCGACTAGAAAACGGGCTTAAGATATTGGTCAAGGAAGATCATCGCGCTCCAGTGGTAACCTCACAAGTGTGGTACCGAGTCGGTTCTAGCTATGAACAGTCCGGATCTACTGGGTTGTCTCACCTCTTAGAACACATGATGTTCAAAGGAACGGAACGACATCCCGCAGGAGAGTTTTCCAGAATAGTATCTGCCAGCGGAGGCACCGAAAACGCCTTTACCGGACGCGACTATACTGCTTACTTCCAGAGCTTGGAAAATACCCAACTCGCAGTCAGTTTTGAGTTAGAAGCAGACCGAATGAAAAACCTTCTCCTGCCACCAGAGGAGTTCAAAAAAGAACATCAAGTGGTCATGGAAGAGCGGAGAATGAGAACGGAAGACAACCCACGTTCGTTAACCCAAGAACAACTAGACAGTGTTGCCTTTGTAAGCAGCCCTTACCACTGGCCAATCATTGGTTGGATGGAGGACATAGAATCACTCTCTGTCGAAGATTTGCGTGCTTGGTATCGTCGTTGGTACGTGCCTAACAACGCGACCTTAGTAGTAGTAGGAGATGTGCAACCAGAGAAGGTTTTCAAACTAGCCAAACAACACTTTGGCCCAATCGCTCCAGAACCTTTGCCAGTACAAAAAGTACGCTCGGAACCTGCACAAAAGGGCGAGCGGCGGCTAATCGTTAAAGCACCAGCCAGATTGCCTTACCTACTACTAGGGTATCACGTTCCAAATCTTCGGAATGCTGCATTGCCTTGGGAACCCTACGCACTGGAAGTCTTGTCCCATGTTCTGGATGGGGATTCGAGTGCTCGTTTTTCTCGGGAGTTAGTACGTGGTGCTGAGATAGCCTCCGAAGCAAACGCAAGTTACGATGCTTTTTCTCGATTGCCTGATTTGTTCACAATCGATGCCACTCCTGCCCAAGGAAAAGACATCAAAACCTTAGAGCAAGCCTTGCGAGAGCAAATACGTCGAGTGCGTGAAGAACTAGTTGACCCCGCGGAACTAGACCGAATCAAAACCCAAGTGGTTGCAAGCAACGTGTACCAAAAAGATTCCGTGTTTTATCAAGCCATGCAGATTGGGTTTTTAGAAACGGCCGGTTTAGATTGGCACCTTGCAGACGAGTATGTAGAACATGTTCGAACCGTGACTCCAGAACAGATTTTAGCAGTAGCTAAAAAGTACCTGATAGATGACACTTTGACAGTTGGTATTTTAGATCCTCAACCCCTAAACCCTGGATCACGGGTTTCCGAAAATGCTTCGGGAGTTGTTCATGTACGCTAAATCCTTTTGTAGTCTTGTGTGCATTGGTTTATTCGTTTGGGGAGTTAACGCAAACGCGATCCCAAAGATACAACATTGGCAAACGGAAAATGGAGCCAAGGTGTATTTCGTAGAAGCTCATGAGTTACCAATGGTAGATATCGAGGTTGTATTTGACGCGGGCAGTGCTCGTGATGATGCCCATCCAGGGATTGCGGCTTTCGTGAATGGCTTATTAGATCAGGGCGCAGGACAATGGAACGCCGACACCTTGGCCGAAGGAGTGGCGCGGTTAGGTGCACGGCTCGGCAATGAATCAGGCCGGGACATGGCTACTGTGAGCCTACGTTCTCTCTCTGCGCCACCTACTCTGTTAGCTGCTGGAGATTTCTTCGCAGCGGTGCTCTCAAAACCAACCTTTCCACAAGACGCCTACGAACGAGAACGCTCTCGTACACTCACTGGCATCGAAGAAGAAGAGCAATCTCCGGCCAGTGTAGCCAGTAAAGCTTTCTATCGGGTTGCCTACGGAGATCACCCCTACGCACATTCTCCTTTGGGCACACGAGAGAGTTTAACTGCCATGACTCGACAAGATCTGCTAGATTTTTATCGACGTTACTACGTAGGGCGAAATGCAGTGGTCGCACTGGTCGGAGACCTATCTCGATCGGGCGCGGAATCATTGGTTTTTCGGGTGGTTGGGGAATTACCTTCTGGGGAAACACCTGCTCCATTACCAGTAGTAAAGAACTTATCCAAGGGAATGGAAGAGGCTTTGCCTTTTCCGAGTGCACAAACCCACGTTATGTCAGGCCAACCAGTCGTGTACCGTGGAGATCCAGATTATTTTCCTTTGTATCTCGGAAATCACATTTTGGGAGGGAATGGCCTAATTTCTAGGATCGCCGACGAGGTGCGGGAGAAACGTGGGTTGGCTTATTCAGCCTACAGTCAATTTTCGCCAATGCGGCTCGCAGGCCCTTTCGTCATGGGACTCCAAACGCGCAATGACCAATCAGAGGAAGCACGTCGCGTTTTGCAACAAACGCTAGAAAAATTTGTCCAGGAAGGGCCTTCTCAAAAGGAACTGCAAGAAGCACAAAAGAATGTTTCTGGTGGATTCGCTTTGCGCATCGATAGCAATGGCAAGATTTTGGGTTACCTAGGCATGATCGGTTTTTATAATTTGTCTTTAGAGTACCTAAATCAATTCCGAAGCAATATTGAATCAGTGACTGTTGACCAAATTCGGGAGGCTTTTCAGCGTAGGCTCAATCCTGCGTATCTAGCTACAGTGGTCGTGGGTGGATCCGTCAAAAATGTTAGCCCTAATCCAGAGCTGATCACTGGTCACTAACTATCAGAACCAAGGAAATGTATGTCACTAAACCGCGCATTCTTAAAAGAGGCGACGAAAAACGGAATCATTACTGCTCAACAAGCAGAACAACTTTTTGATCTTTTAGAAAAACGGCACCAAAATTCTCCAGAGTTTCGCACTTCGAACGTTTTATATTATTTTGGAGGCATGATTGCGATTGGTGCAATGAGCTTATTCATGACGCTTGGTTGGGAAACATTTGGCGGCATGGGTTTATTTACTGTTTCCGTTGTGTACGCATTGGTTGGCATTCTTCTTACTGAGTTCTTCTTAAAAAGAAAAGAACTTTACATCCCTGCAGGGATCTCGGCAACCTTCTCATTAGTCCTAGTTCCTTTAGCAATCTACGGTCTTCAAGTGGCCATGGGTGCCTGGGCCGAGGGAAGGGTATACCGTGACTACCACATATGGATTGACTGGCGTTGGCTCTTGATGGAACTTTCTACCTTGGCTGGTGGCGCAATCTTGTTGTGGCGATATTCTCTCCCATTTTTGGTCATGCCCATTGCCGTTACACTTTGGTACATGAGCATGGATCTCACACCTTTTTTGTTTGAAGATTCTTTTGAGTGGCGAGCTTTTGTCTCGATTTGGTTCGGTCTTTTAATGATCGTAATTGCTCTTTGGGTAGATCTTCGTACTAAAAGAATCCAAGATTTTTCTTTTTGGCTCTATCTGTTTGGTGTATTGGCATTTTGGGGTGGGCTTTCCTCAATGAATTCAGACAGTGAGCTAAACAAGTTTTTTTATCTGTGCATCAATGTAGGGATGATTCTGATCGGAGCCATGCTTTCACGTCGCGTCTTTACCGTTTTTGGCGGATTGGGTGCTTCAGGATACATTGGCCATCTTGCTTACGGGATATTCAAAGACAGCCTCCTGTTTCCTTTTGTGCTAACAATGCTTGGATTTGGCATCGTTTTCTTTGGCGTTTTTTGGCAACGCCATGAGGAATCGTTTAATAGAAAACTGAAACAGTTACTACCAAAAGAGTGGCAAGAGTTGCTGGACAGGGAATAGGACTGGACTAAGGTACCTTTATGAATCAAAAAGAATTATCTAAACGTCGGCGTCGTTTTCTGAAGTCTTTAGGTAATCATTCTGTAGCGATTTTAGCTACGAACGAAGTGCATATTCGCAGCCGAGACACCGAGTATCCATTTCGACCTGACAACGATTTCTACTACCTTACCGGTTTTCCGGAACCAGAAGCATTAGCAGTGTTTATTCCGGATCGCCCAGAAGGCGAATTTATTTTATTTTGCCAAGAACGTAATCCAGAAAAGGAGGTTTGGACTGGAGCGCGAATTGGTTTAGAAAAAGCAAAGGAAACATATGATGCCAATGAAACCTACGCGATTGGTCGCCTAGAAGAGCTTATGCCTTCTCTGCTCGAAAACCGCACTAGGATTTATTGCAATCTTGGACAAGATTCGATCACGAAAGTAGTAGGTTGGATCCAACAAGTAAAGAAGAAATCGCGTGACGGGATACATGCTCCTACTGAAATTGTAGAGCTTGGCCGAATCTTGCATGAACATCGTTTGATCAAGTCTTCGCCAGAACTCAAACGTATGAGAATAGCGGCCAAAATATCGGCAGCTGCCCACATGCGTGCCATGCAAGTTTGCAGGCCAGAAATGTATGAATATCAATTAGAAGCAGAACTTTCACATGAATTTTCTCTGGCGGGAGCACGTGCTAATGCTTACGCACCCATCGTCGCTGCAGGAAAGAATGCTTGCACGTTACATTACACGGATAACAATGGCCTAATCAAAGACGGTGACTTAGTCTTGATCGACGCTGGTTGCGAATGGGATTACTACGCCGCAGACATTTCCAGAACTTTTCCGGCTAATGGTAAATTTAGCGAACCCCAACGACGGCTTTATGATTTGGTCTTACACGCACAGCGGGTTGCCATTTCAGAAGTTCGTTCAGGAAAACGTTTTGACGAACCACACGAAGCTGCAATACGTGTTTTGGCTAAAGGGTTGGTTGAGCTTGGATGGTTAGAAGGCAAAGTTAGCGATTTGGTAAAGGAAGAGAAACACAAACGGTTTTACATGCACCGAACGAGTCACTGGCTTGGTATGGATGTCCACGACGTAGGCGAGTACAAAGTAAACGAGAAGTGGCGCGAACTCAAACCTGGCATGGTACTGACCATCGAACCTGGGATCTATGTGCCTTTTGAATCTGAAGGAGTTCCAAAAGAGTATTGGGGCATCGGAATCCGTATTGAAGATGATTGTCTGGTTACCGAGGAAGATCCAGAAGTGTTAACGAAATCGGTGCCCAAGGATCCGGAAGAGATTGAATCGATCATGCAAAAATCTAGTACTCTGTCGAATTGATACAAGGAATACGAATGTCATCTATCAAAAAAGTAGTATTGGCGTATTCGGGAGGTCTGGATACCTCGATCATCCTACAATGGTTGCAGGAAGAGTACGGATGTGAAGTAGTTACTTTTACTGCCAACATTGGTCAAGGAGAAGAACTAGAGCCCGCACGTGCGAAAGCAGAAAAAATGGGGGTTCGGGAGATCTACATCGAGGACCTGCAAGAGGAGTTTGTACGGAATTTTGTCTTTCCGATGTTCCGTGCTAACACGGTGTACGAAGGCGAATACCTGTTAGGAACTTCCATTGCAAGGCCATTGATTGCTAAACGTTTGGTTGAGATTGCCACCGAGACCGGAGCAGATGCGATCTCTCACGGTGCCACAGGGAAAGGCAACGACCAAGTTCGTTTTGAGCTTGGGGCATACGCTTTACGGCCAGATATCCAGATCATCGCCCCTTGGCGCGAATGGTCTTTGGCTTCACGTGAAGACATGTTGGCCTATGCTGAACGACATAACATCGCCATTGAGCGAAAGCGTGGCGCGGAGTCTCCCTATTCGATGGATGCGAACTTATTGCATATTTCCTACGAGGGAGGCCCACTGGAAGACCCTTGGATCGAACCTGAACCCTCTTTGTGGCGTTGGACTCGTGCTCCTGAACAAGCACCCGATATGCCACGCTACGTAGATATTGAGTTTCAACAGGGCGATGCGGTATCGATTGATGGCGAAATGCTGAGTCCTGCAAAACTATTGCATCAACTTAATCTCTTGGGTGGAGAACACGGAATAGGCCGCCTAGACTTGGTAGAGAACCGTTACGTAGGAATGAAATCCCGAGGTTGCTACGAAACCCCCGGCGGAACATTGCTACTCAAGGCACATCGTGCACTAGAATCCTTGACCTTAGATCGCGAGGTGGCGCACCTAAAAGATGAGCTCATGCCACGTTATGCGAGCCTAATCTACAATGGATACTGGTGGTCTCCCGAACGTAAAATGCTCCAAACAATGATTGATGCCTCCCAAGATCGAGTCAACGGACGGGTGCGCCTCAAACTATACAAGGGCAGTGTATCCGTAGCAGGACGAGCTTCTGAAGACAGCTTGTTTGATTCAAAAATTGCTACCTTCGAGGACGATCGCGGGGCCTATGACCAAAAAGATGCTTCTGGTTTCATTCGACTCAATGCATTACGGATGAGAATCGCTGCACGACGCCAAGGTAAGTAAGCTAAAACTCACTGCTCGCGAAGCATGGGCAGAAGAAGCCAGGATCGATCATGTCTGATAAAACCTTTTCATTAGAACGCCCGCCATTGGATGAACCGCTATTAATTGGTGTTCTGAGTATCCTTTTGCTTGGTTTGGTCATGGTAGGTTCGGCTTCTATCGGCATTGCCGCAGACCACTCTGGGAATCCTTTTTATTTCCTAATTCGCCAAGGGATCTACGTAGGGCTTGGGTTAGCTTTGGCTTGGCAAGCCCTGCGATTGCCTTTGCGTTTTTGGGAACAGTCAGGCCCTTATCTCCTATTGTTTAGCATGGCATTATTGATTTTAGTGCTCATTCCGGGGTTAGGTAGAAACGTCAACGGAAGTTCACGATGGCTAGGAGTAGGCCCCCTCACTCTTCAGCCCTCTGAACTAGTTAAGCTATTTTCGATTGTTTACTTAGCTGGTTATGTAGTTCGACGAGGTCAGGAGGTTCGTCGATCAGTTTGGGGATTCGTAAAACCACTCTTAGTGCTTGGACTCATAGCCTTTTTATTGTTATTAGAGCCTGATTTCGGGACATCGGTGGTCGTGTTGACCACGAGCATGGGGGTTTTGTTTCTCGCAGGGGTTCGAATTTGGCAATTTGTGGTGCTTTTGATCCCAGTCATGTTAGGCCTAATGGGACTGGCTGTGGTCGCACCTTATCGTTTGCAACGGGTTCTCTCGTTTTTAGATCCGTGGCAGGATGCTTTTGGCAAGGGCTACCAGCTTACACAAGCACTGATTGCCTTTGGTCGTGGCGAATGGTTAGGTGTTGGGTTAGGGGGTAGTATCCAAAAGTTGCACTATCTACCTGAAGCACATACTGATTTTCTCTTTGCAGTGTTAGCAGAAGAGTTGGGGTTAGTAGGAATTCTTGTAGTGGTCGGGTTGTTTTCTTTTGTGATTTGGCGTGCTTTTGAGGTTGGGCGACGAGCAGAGGAGGCTCAGAATTTTTTTGCAGCTTATTTATGTTACGGCATTTCTCTTTGGATTGGTTTTCAGGCTTTTATCAATATTGGCGTTAACATGGGTATTCTGCCTACTAAAGGTTTGACTTTGCCACTTATGAGCTACGGAGGCTCTAGTGTCATGATTACCTGCGTGGCCATGTCTTTATTGTTGCGCGTCTCTGGGGAACTTCGTGCAGCTGAAAATTTAGGGTCTCCACCCGGAGAAGAAAATTTATGAATACCAACGCTAGGGTAAAACGAGTTTTAATCATGGCAGGAGGCACGGGAGGACATGTCTTTCCAGCTTTGGCCGTGGCAAATGAATTACGCTCTCGTGGAATTGACGTGGTTTGGATGGGAACACGTGCTGGTCTCGAGGCTCGCTTAGTTCCAGAGGCAGGTTATCCAATCGAGTGGATTCCGATCTCTGGTCTCCGAAAAAAAGGAATTTTACCCTGGCTTTCTGCCCCTTGGCATTTGATTCGTGCCTTTCTGGCAGCACGAGCAGCAGTTCGGAGGGTATCCCCGAACGTCGTTCTCGGCATGGGGGGTTTTGCCAGCGGCCCCGGAGGATTAGCAGCTTCGCTCTTAGGTATTCCGCTCGTCATTCACGAACAAAACTCAGTATTAGGCCTAACCAATCGATTATTAGCCAAACGCGCCACCAAAGCATTAGAAGGTTTTCCAGATACTTTTCCTCCTAAAATACAGGCTATTTACACTGGAAATCCGATTCGCCCTGAAATCGCATCCCTGGCCACACAACCTCACGTATGCACTACACGTTCTCCAGAAGAAGGAGAACCCCGTTGGCACCTTTTGGTGTTAGGTGGAAGCCAAGGTGCAGTAGCACTAAACACCTTAGTACCAGAAGCACTGGGTAAGTTGCGTCCTCGTGCTCGACCTGAGGTTTGGCATCAATCTGGTGCACGTTTTAATGAGCAGACCCAAGCTGCGTACCGAGAAGCAGGGGTCATTGGAAGAGTTGAACCTTTTATCACTGATATGGCAGCAGCCTACCATTGGGCTGATCTTGTGGTATGTCGTTCAGGTGCCCTCACAGTAGCAGAAGTTTCCGCGGCAGGCATAGCCTCGATTCTAGTGCCTTATCCTCATGCAGTAGACGACCATCAGACCACCAATGCACATTTGTTGTCGCATGCAGGTGCGGCAATCCTCCTTCCTCAACAAGAAGTTACTCCAGATGGACTCGCTAAGATTCTCCGCGGTCTTTGTGAAAACCCAGAACGGTTAGAAAAAATGGGTCGAGAGGCTCATGCCGTGGCACGACCTGCGGCAACAGAAGAAGTGGTTACCCACCTACTCTCTGTAGCAAAATAGCAAAAATATAGTTAAATCAATATATTATTGATGTTTTTACATAGAAACTAAACGGATTCTCTTAGAGAATCCGTAGGAGAATGTTTTTTACGAGGAAAAATCGTTAGTCAGGATTCACAAACAAATTGTAATTGACTGTTCATACTTATAATTTGTACAATATAGCCACAGTCAATTTTGCAATTAAAGTGATTTCTAACATGACACCATACCCTACTCCCCCATCCATGAGGCGCGTTCGCACCGTTCATTTTGTGGGGATCGGTGGTGTGGGCATGGGCGGCATTGCCGAAGTCCTTCTTAATCTCGGTTATCAGGTCACTGGGTCAGACATTAAAGAAAGTGCAATGACTCGGCGTCTGTCGGGTCTAGGTGCAAAGATCTTGATCGGACACGATTCAGCACAGGTAGCCGGTGCCGGTGTGGTCGTAATCTCCAGTGCCATTTCTTCTGATAACCCAGAAGTGCAAGAGGCCCGTGCTCGTCGCATTCCGGTGGCTCCTCGTGCCGAGATGTTGGCGGAACTCATGCGTTTCCGGCAAGGCATTGCCGTTGCAGGCACCCATGGTAAAACTACTACCACTAGTTTGATTGCTTCGGTTTTGGGTCGCGGTGGACTAGATCCCACTTTTGTGATCGGCGGGCGTCTCAACAGCGCAGGCACCAATGCCCGACTGGGTACGGGACATTATTTAGTTGCAGAAGCGGACGAAAGCGACGCTTCCTTCTTGTACCTAACTCCTGTTATCTCTGTGGTCACGAACATTGATACAGACCACATGGAAACGTATGGCGGTGATTTCGCAAGGTTGCGTGGTGCTTTCCTAGAATTTCTCCACCATCTTCCTTTTTACGGATTAGCAGTGTTGTGCGTAGATGATCCTGGGGTTAGGAGCATTTTGGCAGAAGTAACCCGTTCGGTGGTGACCTATGGTTTAGAACAGGGTGCCGATTTCTGGGCTAAAGGTATACAACAAAATGGCATTCGGACTCAGTTCCAAGTCATGCGCCGAGAGGAACAAGAACCTTGGCTAGAGGTGACTCTCAATTTGCCCGGACGCCACAATGTGTTGAATGCTTTGGCGGCCATTGCTGTGGCCAAAGAAGTTGGAGTATCTGATGACGCAATCCAAACGGCCTTGGCTTCTTTTGACGGGATTGGTCGCCGGTTTCAACGCTACGGGGAACTAAGAACACCCACTGGTCGTGTTTTGTTGATCGACGATTATGGTCACCATCCAAGAGAAATAGCTGCGACCATTCAAGCCATTCGGGCTGGTTGGCCTACTCGACGATTAGTAGTTGCTTTTCAGCCGCATCGTTATACCCGAACACGAGATCTATTTGAGGATTTTACTGCGCTTCTCTCAGAACTAGATGTGTTAGTGCTCACGGAAGTGTATTCGGCAGGAGAGTCACCAATCTTTGGTGCAGACGGACGAGCACTGTCCCGAGCAATTCGCGCACGAGGGCGAGTTAATCCTGTTTTTGTAGAGCGGGTTTCAGAAGTGCCACATGCTTTAGAAAGCCTTTTGCAGGACGGAGACATTGTGTTGACCCTCGGAGCCGGAGACATTGGCACAGTCGCAGCTAATTTGCCCGTGCGCTGGACGTTGGAGGGTTGAACATGTCCTCAGAAACTCTGCGGGGGGAGTTGAAACATCAAGAGCCACTGGCTGGATACACCACTTGGCGAGTCGGTGGACCCGCAGATCGGTTTTATAGTCCTGCGGATGTTACGGATTTAGCAACTTTTATGGCCCAATTACCAGCAGAGGAGCCTTTGCTCTGGCTTGGATTGGGGAGCAATTTGTTGGTCCGAGATGCTGGTTTCCGTGGAACGGTAATTGCTCTACGAGGAACACTTACAGAAGTAGAGTTCCTTTCGGGTTTTCGAGTGCAAGCGGGAGCAGGGATCACCTGCGCCAGACTAGCACGCCTTTTAGCTCGTCAACAGTTGACCGGAGCGGAATTTTTGGGAGGTATCCCAGGGACCCTTGGCGGGGCATTGGCTATGAATGCCGGTGCTTTTGGTGGCCAAACTTGGGATCTAGTGGAAGAAGTTACCACTATTAACCGCTCGGGTCAGCTTCGAACTCGGACCCCAGAAGATTTTTCAGTGGGTTACCGCGAGATAAAAACTACTACCCAAGCTAGAGAGGAGTGGTTTGTCGCGGCCACGCTTCACCTTCAGCAAGCCAAAGACGAATCAGGTCAGGAACGGATCAAGGTTTTGTTAGAACGTCGGTCTCAAACTCAGCCAGTAGGCATGGCAACTGCGGGTTCTACTTTCCGAAATCCAGAAGGGAATTACGCAGCAAAATTGATTGAAGAAGCAGGGTTAAAGGGATTGAGTGAAGGAGGAGCTTGCGTATCCAACATACACGCCAACTTTATTATCAATACAGGAAATGCCACTGCTTCGGAGATCGAAACGTTAATACAGCGCGTTCAGTCTCGCGTTGAAGAGACACAGGGTGTACGACTGATCCCTGAGGTGCATATGGTCGGGGAACACAACCTCCCCATCAAGGTGAGTTGAAACATGAACCTTTTTTCACGTTTTGGACGAGTTGTTGTGTTAATGGGAGGCACCTCTGGAGAACGAGAGGTTTCCCTAAAAAGCGGTAGTGCGGTATTAGCAGCATTGCTCCGGAAAGGAGTCAATGCAGTGGGTTTGGACGCTGGTGCAGACTTACTGGACCGTTTATCCCAAGAAAAATTCGATCGCGCTTTTATTACACTCCACGGCCGAGGCGGTGAAGATGGCACAGTACAGGGTGTATTGGAACTCTTAGGTCTCCCTTACACAGGCAGTGGTCTTTTGGGATCGGCACTAGGAATGGACAAGTGCAGAACTAAGCAACTGTGGGCAGGTGTGGGGTTGCCTACTCCAGCATTTCAGATATTAAGTCCAGAGACCAATCTTGAATCAGTGGCACAATCGCTTGGGTTTCCACTTGCCGTTAAACCATCGCGAGAAGGATCTAGTCTAGGGGTCGCCCGAGTGGATAGTCTCTCCGAATTGGCAAGTGCTTACGCCTATGCTGCCTCTCTTGATCCGGAAGTGGTTGCAGAACGTTGGATTGTGGGTAGCGAATACACAGTGGGTATCTTAGGAAAAGAAGTGCTACCAGTGATTCGGTTACAACCGGCTCGCGGGTTTTATGACTACCATGCCAAGTACGAAGCCGATGATACTTTGTATCGATTGCCCTGTGGGTTGTCTGCTGCTGACGAAGCAGCCATGCAAGCCCTTGCACTTCGCGCTTTTACGAGCCTAGCCTGTAGTGGTTGGGGTCGCGTTGATTTGATGCAAGATGCAGAAGGCAATGCGTGGCTTCTGGAGGTCAATACTTCTCCAGGAATGACAGATCATAGTCTTGTGCCCATGGCAGCTCGGGCAGCAGGAATTGATTTTGATAGTTTGGTTCTCCGAATTTTGGAGGCCACGCTTCATGGCTAGACCGGTTGAGCACGGTTGGGGCGTGGGAGGGGGGCTTCGTCTTCCTCCTGGGGGCATTGGTACTTATTCTGCGCCTTCTACCGCTAGATCTAGCATTCTTCGCCGTCGTCGTCAGAATCGGCGAAAAGGTCTTGGAGTCCTCCTTCTATGGTGGATTCCTTTAGAGTTGGCTTTAGTGGGCTTGGTAACTTGGGGCATTGATACCGGAGTTCGGATTTTGGCAGATCCAGAAACTTTCCCCATTACTAATTTGCGCGTAGTGGGTGATTTGCATCACGTGGATCAGACTACTTTAGAACGTGTGACCTCTCCGTCAGCCAATGGAGGTTTTCTCCAAGTGGATATTCGAGAGGTGCGCCAAGCTGCACTTTCTTTGCCTTGGGTAGATGATGCCCACGTACGGAGGATTTGGCCAGATACATTGCGGATTTTGATTACGGAACAAGTTCCTGTGGCGCGTTGGCGTTCTGGAGGATTGGTAAATGCACGCGGAGAGATATTTTCTCCAGATCCAACTTCTTACCCAGAGGTTCTACCGGAACTCGGTGGCCCCCAAGGACATAGTGCCGACATGTTGGAACATTTTCAAAGACTAAACAAAGCTTTTTTACCACTTAAACTGACGCTGACCACACTTCAAATCGATGATCGGCGTGCCTGGAGTTTTACTTTGAATAATGGAATCCAAGTCTTACTTGGAAAAAATGACTTAGAAAATCGGTTGGCTCGCTTGTTGCGGATCTACCCAAGAGCATTGGCTTCGCAGGCTGATCGTATTGGTCGGGTTGATTTGCGTTACTCCAATGGTTTTGCAGTGGGCTGGAAATCATTCCCACCCCAGGACAAATCTCATGTCCAGAAAATCTGAAAAGAAACTGGTAGTCGCTCTCGATGTTGGTACCTCACAAGTGGTGGTTCTCGTTGGCGAGGTAGACGATGAGGGCTCCGTTGAGCTTTTGGGCGTTGGTAAACATCCTTCCCGTGGTTTGCGGAAAGGAGTAGTCGTCAATATAGAATCAACAGTCCAAAGTATTCAGCGAGCCATGGAAGAAGCTGAAATTAAATCAGGTTGCCAGATTCATTCTGTCTTCACTGGTATTACTGGGGGGCATATCCGTAGTTTTAATTCACACGGAGTAGTCCCGATCCGTGAGAAAGAGGTGACTTCCCTAGATGTAGAGCGAGTAATTGATGCAGCACGCGCGGTAGCGATTCCTGCAGATCAAAAAGTGTTGCAAATTCTTCCTCAGGGATTCATCATCGATAAACAAGAGGGGATTCGGGATCCAGTAGGCATGTCGGGCGTTCGATTAGAAGCGCGAGTCCATATTGTCACTGGTGCCACGAGCGCAGCGGAAAATATCGTCAAATGTGTACAGCGGTGCAACCTAGAAGTAGATGATATTATCTTGGATCAAGTGGCCTCCAGCCAGGCCGTTCTTTCTGAAGATGAAAAAGATTTAGGGGTTTGCTTAATTGACATTGGCGGTGGAACCACGGATATTGCTGTCTTTATCGACGGATTTATTCACCACACAGCAGTTATTCCCATTGCAGGGGATCAAGTAACCAATGATATTGCAGTGCACCAACGTACACCTACTCAAAATGCAGAGGAAATCAAAGTACGTTATGCGTGTGCCTTATCGAGTTTAGCCGATCCTGAAGAAATGATTGAAGTACCTAGCGTTGGCGATCGACCTCCGCGGACACTGCCCAGACAATCCCTCGCAGAGGTGGTGCAGTGGAGAATGGAAGAGTTATTGAAGTTGATCCAATCTGAGTTACAACACAGTGGATTTGAGGATATGATTCCTGCAGGTATCGTGTTGACCGGGGGAACTTCCCAAATGCAGGGGTTAGTGGAATTGACAGAACAAGTTTTCAAAATGCCGGTGCGCCTTGGCTCTCCGCAACAGGTAAAGGGAAGTACAGAAGTATTAGGCAATCCTGCTTATTCGACATGCGTTGGTTTATTGATGTTTGGTGCGACGGCAAGAACTGTTGTCCTTCCAGAACCGACTCCAAACACTGGAATGCGTTCTGTTTTCAAACGCATGAAAGGATGGTTGCAGGGTAATTTTTAACCAAGACAGTTTCCCAAGAATTCATGAGGTCACAAAATTATGTTCGTAATTGCAGATAGCCAAAATCAGCAAGATGCTGTTATTAAAGTAATGGGCGTAGGTGGTGGTGGTGGGAATGCCGTCCAACATATGGTTTCCTCTTCGGTGGAAGGTGTTGAGTTCATTTGTCTGAACACAGATGCCCAAGCACTAAAAACATTAGATAAATCCGGAGCACGGACTGTACTCCAGATTGGTGCCAACTTAACTAAAGGACTAGGAGCCGGTGCCAATCCAGAAATGGGTCGTCAGGCGGCTACCGAAGACCGCGAAGCCATCATGTCTAGCATTGAGGGTGCAGACATGCTCTTTATCACCGCTGGCATGGGTGGTGGTACTGGTACTGGGGCGGCTCCAGTGGTAGCGCAGTTGGCTCGAGACATGGGTGTTCTCACCGTGGCCATCGTGACCAAGCCTTTCAATTTTGAAGGCAAAAAAAGGATGGCCATCGCCGAAGAAGGGATTCGCCAACTCACCCAATACGTCGATTCTTTGATCGTTATCCCCAATGAGAGATTGCTCTCGGTATTGGGCAAGGGTGTCACATTGCTAGAGGGCTTCAAGGCAGCTAATAATGTGTTGCTTGGCGCAGTGCAGGGTATTTCTGATCTCATTACCCATCCTGGTTTGATTAACGTTGACTTTGCAGACGTCCGTACTGTGATGGCCGAAATGGGCATGGCTATGATGGGAACAGGCCGTGGAACTGGAGAAGATCGTGCTCGCTTGGCTGCAGAGGCTGCAGTGGCTAGCCCGTTGCTTGATGACATCAATCTCCGCGGTGCACGTGGTGTACTGGTCAACATCACTGCAGGACTAGACCTCTCCATTGGCGAGTTCGAAGAGATCGGAAATATCATCAAAGAGTACGCGTGCGACACCGCAACCGTGGTCGTGGGTACTTCATTAGAACCCGATATGAACGACGAGATGCGAGTCACCGTAGTAGCTACGGGCCTCGGTCAGGAGCCTGTTGCTAAGCCTCACATCGTGATCGATAACCACGCTGCCAACCACAGTCACAGCCGCGAACGTCAACACGAGCGTCCGAGTGGTGGGCGTCGCGTCGGCAATGATCGCTTGAGCGTCGTACAGGCAGAGACTGGCAATAAGAACATGGACTACTTGGACATACCTGCTTTCTTACGCCGTCAAACCACCTGATGGAGGATCCCGACATGACCATGTCGGACCGAGACGGTGTTATCTGGTTAGACGGAGCGTTGGTACCCTGGCGAGAAGCCAGGGTCCACGTTCTAACACACTCCCTACACTACGGATTAGGCGTGTTTGAGGGTGTTCGTGCCTACGAAACAGAACAAGGTGCGGCAGTTTTTCGATTAGAAGATCATACGGCTAGGCTGTTCCGGTCTGCACACATCTTGGGTATGTGTATTCCCTATTCGCCCGAGGTGTTGAATCAAGCACAAAAGGTCGTAGTGCGCGAGAATGGACTTCGTTCTGGGTATATCCGCCCCCTTTGCTTCTATGGCTCAGAGGGCATGGGACTGCGCGCCGACAATCTCCAGGTTCATGTTATGGTGGCTGCTTGGGAATGGGGTGCTTACCTCGGCAAGGAAGCTTTAGAAAAAGGGATTCGGGTACGCACCTCTTCTTACACTCGACACCATGTCAACGTCACGATGTGTAAGGCAAAAGCCACTGGCCACTACATCAATTCGATGTTGGCTTTGCAGGAAGCATTGGCTTGTGGATGTGAGGAAGCTCTATTACTTGACGTAGATGGATTTGTGGCAGAAGGCAGTGGTGAAAATCTATTTATTGTTCGGAATGGAGTGTTGTATACCCCAGAATTGACCTCCGCTTTAGAGGGTATCACCCGTGATACAGTAATTCAGCTGGCACATGAGATCGGCCTTGTGGTTCGAGAAAAACGGATCACGCGGGATGAGGTGTACTCTGCTGATGAAGCATTTTTCACAGGCACCGCCGCTGAAGTAACGCCTATTCGCGAATTAGACGGCAGAAAAATCGGAGTATCTTGTACACATGATAGCCGTGGCCCAATCACGGAACAGCTACAGAAGCTCTATTTTGACCAAGTACACGGAAGACGACTTGATCGAATGCCAAACTGGATTTCTAAAGTTTAACGGAGGCACCCTATGCACGAAGCACACGCAACTCCCACTACCGCTAAACAAGAAAAACTTGCTATCCCTAATGCGGAATGTCTCTACAAAGTCACCAGATCCGACCTACCCATCCGCTGTCCAATGCCTGGTGCTAGTCTCTGGGACTCACACCCGCGAGTATTTCTCGCACTGGAAAAAGCAGGACGGGCAAAATGCCCTTATTGCAGCGCGGAGTACCTTTTAAGCCCGGAATAACACCTACCCCTAGTGCTATTAAAGTGCGCTAGGGGTTTTTTGGTGAGTTGCGAAAAACATTACGCAGAGGCGTGAATTGCGCCTGGGGCACCGTCGCTGTACCCATCTGAGTGCAGACTCATGGTAGATTCTGAGGAAGACGAGGCAGGTTGGACTGGCGTCGGCAATAACTCCCCAGAAGTTTTCGGTTGCTGGCGTTGCGCGGCCTGGGGATGCGCGTTCGGTTGCAGACCGTATGTTTGGTATGGGTTCGCCCCCGAAGAAATTCCAGAAACAGATGACATACAATTCTCCTAACTGATCAAATCAAGCCGCCTCGTGGCGGAGTTTTAGAATTCGTGCACTGCACAAGTTGCGCTATCTCAGGCACTTGGCCCCGAGCTTCCTTAGAGCACTACGCAATGTGAATTGCGCCTGAGGCACCCTCGCTGTAGCCGTCTGCGTGCAGACTCATGGTAGATTCTGAGGAAGACGACGTAGGTTGGACTGGCGTCGGCAACAAGTCCCCAGAAGTTTTCGGCTGCTGGCGTTGCGCAGCCTGGGAGTGCGTGTTCGGTTGCAGACCATATTTTTGGTACGGGTTCGCCCCCGAGGAAATTCCAGAAATAGATGACATACAATTCTCCTAACTGATCAAATCAAGCCGCCTCGTGGCGGAAATTTAGAGTCCTAGGGTGCACTGATAAACTCCGGTCTCTCTAGGCACTCTGGCCCCGCGCTCCCTTATCGGCACTTTTTTCAAGACCTAAATTTTTGTTGTGCTCCGAGATCAGGCATCTTCACAAACTCGCCATTTTACAGGATACTATGCCTAGTGGGCAGTGGCTACCCAGAATAGAACGAGAGGTTTCCGAGCGACACCATGACCGAACAAGACACCCGAGAAGAAGTAACTATCGAACAAGCTGTTGAAATTCTGTTAGCAGAAGTAGAAATGCTGCAAACACGGTTAGATCAAATCGAGAACACTTTTACCACAGCAGCTTCTACTATTTCGCCAGAACAGTCGTTTTCTGTTACTTCTGAGCGAGGACGTCGCCCAAGACACTTGTACTATCGGCCAGATCCTTTTCATGGTTTATTTGGGTATTACTTCGTGCTTGGGATGCTCTTATTAGTTTCTCTAGGAGTAGTGCTGTCTCTGACCAACAGTGACTCGCTTGCTTCTGTGGGCTGGTGGAGCATCGGTATCCTGAGTATTTTTCAGCTTTTCTTCTTGATGCTCGGTGTTTTTCAAAAAGATCGACGCACTTGGATGAACGCGACTATTGGTTTTGGAATCTCTCTACTTATTGTTGTCGGGATGCTTCGTTGGGTTCCATTCTCATCCTAAAAACACACATCATAGCAATAGGAAGTCTCTATCATGTCTTCTCCAGAAAAACCAGCAGCTGACCCCGCCGCAGGCGGGAATATGAAGATGCTAATTCTCTTTGTAGCAGTAGGTCTAATCGCAATCTTGGGTGCAGTGGGGGCTACCCTGTATTTTACGGACTTTTTTGGAAAATCAGGTAGCGGAGGTGGTGAACACGAACCGTCTGAGCATTCAAGTGCAAAAGGACCACCAACCTATCTGGAGCTCAAACCTGGGTTTATTGTTAACACTATGGATAAGGGTACGTCACGCTTCGTGCAGGTTGGTATTTCGGTAATGTCTCGGAATCCAGAAGCACTAGATGCAGTAAATGAACTAATTTTTGCTGTCAAAAATGACCTTCGAGAGGTTCTGAGTAGTAGAAGTTTTGCAGAAATTACTGTCAGTGCTGGTATTGAAGCGTTACGTGCAGAATCTGAAGCAGCGATTAATAAAATCCTTAAAGAGAATCACAAACCCTCGATTGATGCATTGTACTTTACTGCTTTTGTGGTCCAATGACGAATAGGCTGTTAGCTATCTCGACCGAGAGCGTTCCTAATGGTAAGTAACTTACTTAGCCAAGAGGAAATTGATGCCCTCATCAGCGGCGTTTCCGGTGGGGAAGTAGAAACCGCTGGAAACAGGGAAGAGCAAGAGGTCACCGTTGCAATTGGTGGAGAAGGCGCGCGACTCTACGATTTCACTGCACAGGAACGAATTGTACGTGGGCGAATGCCCACGTTGGAGATGATCAATGAACGTTTTGCCCGTCACCTCCGATTGAGTCTTTTTAACATGCTAAGGCGTTCCGCGGATATTTCCGTGGGCGCAGTCCAAATGAGTAAATTTGGGGAATATGTCCACAGTCTTTTCGTTCCTACTAGTCTAAATCTAATTCATATAAAACCCCTTCGCGGCATTGCTTTAGTTCTTTTTGATCCCAAACTCGTTTTTATTTTAGTAGATAATTTCTTCGGAGGCGAAGGTAAATTTCATACTAAGATCGAAGGACGTGATTTCACACCTACTGAGAACCGAGTCATTCGTTTACTATTAGAACTTGTATTCAAAGAGTTGAAGGATGCTTGGGAACCTGTCATGAAAGTGGCATTTTCTTATCTCAGTTCTGAAGTTAATCCTCAATTTGCCAACATTGTCGGCCTCACCGAAGTGGTCGTTATTTCCCCTTTTCATATTGACCTAGAAGGGGGAGGTGGTGATTTTCATATCACCATGCCCTATTCAATGCTCGAGCCAATTCGAGAATTGCTTGACGTCGGCACTCAAAGTAATCGAGATGATGGCGACGAGCGATTTATGATGGCTTTTCAAGATGAGGTCAAGAATGCCAAAGTAGAATTGAGTGCCACACTCGCAGAAGCAACTCTCAGTGTGCGTGAAGTCGTAGCTCTTCGAGAAGGAGACATGATTAGTATTGATCTTCCAAAAACTGTCATGCTACATGCAGAGGGTATTCCTGTCTGTCGAGCTTTCTACGGAACTTCTGCAGGAGGCAAGATGGCCTTAAAGGTTAAAGAGTTTATCAAGCGACCTGTTTATGGCATGACAGAAGGGGAAAGATTAAAAGAACTAGCAGAAACTAAGTCTAAAGAAAAGATTCCCGAGATACCAGAAAAATCAAAACCTAAAGAAAAAGTACCTCCTCCAAAAATAAAACACAAACTTCAACCTCCTACTACCCCAAAAGAATAACGGTGCACTATGGACGATTGGGACGATGCTCTGGAAGAACAAACACGAGGACGATCAGGTAGAGGCGGGCAGGATCGCCATTCTGAATACAGTGAAACGGAAGAGTATGAAGAAAACACCCAGGAGCATGGTAGAAATTTAGATGTCATTTTAGACATTCCAGTCACTATTTCTATGGAGATCGGACGTACTTACATCACCATACGGAGCTTGTTACAACTCAATCAAGGTTCCGTAGTAGAGCTAGATCGCGTGGCAGGTGAACCTATGAATGTCTTGGTGAATGGTTGCCTAATTGCTCATGGGGAAGTGGTCGTGGTCAACGAAAAGTTTGGGATTCGTCTCACGGATATCATCAGTCCAATGGATCGTGTTCGAAAGTTACGTTAGCTGTCGGAAATCGCGTGTTTTCCGTAGTGGCCAATTTTCCGTTATCTCTCAATAGTGTAGGAGTGTCTCCGACTAGAGTCCCTGATACTGGGGATCTGCTCCAAGTGACCTTTGCATTAGTCGTGGTCTTGGCAGTCATTGCCCTTATTACTTGGTTATTGCGTCGTTTTGGCAACATGAATGGTCCCCTAAACGGAAAATTGAAGGTGTTAGGGGCTATTTCTTTGGGTGCTCGAGAACGTGCTGTTCTGGTGCAGGTCGGGGAACAGCAAATTTTACTCGGAGTAGCACCGGGCCGCGTCCAAACTTTACATGTTCTTACTTCCCCTTTGTCCGAAGCTCCTACCCGTTTGTTTTCTTCCGAATTGAAAAATCAAGGTAAAACACTGGAAAGCTAGAAAGTATCTACAAAATTTTGGAGGGTAAAAGATCAAGGTCTATGAGCACGCACGAAACCGATTTCTATTCTTGGACACAAGAACAAGCGTCTCTATTAAAACAAGGACGATACATGGAGCTAGACCACGAGCAGTTAATAGAAGAATTAGAAAGTATGGGTGTCAGCGAACGGCGCGAACTTACTAACAGGTTAGCAGTGTTGTTAGCGCATCTGCTGAAATGGAAATATCAACCAGAACGACGTGGTAGTAGTTGGAAGGCTACTATAAAAGAACAGCGTCAAAAAGTTGTACGGGTATTGCTTCAGAACCCTAGCTTAAAGAAAATCGTAGGAGAAAGTCTAATAGATGCCTATAGTGACGCCATTCAAATTGCAGTTAGAGAAACTGGTTTGGAAGAAGACACGTTTCCCACAGACAATCCTTGGCACTTTGAACAAATCTCAAATGCAGAATTTTGGCCTAACTAATTTCTTCTCTGCTCAACGCGGTTTTTTTGCCTTTCTTAAAACCCTGTTGTTTGTTTTTGCTTTTCTAGCTATTTCACCATTCAATGCTTGTTTTGCTGAACCCAGTTTGCCACTAATGTCTGTAACTAATACCCCCGGGGGAGGACAGACATACACTGCAAGCGTGCAAATCCTTTTTGCCATGACGGCATTAACTTTCATCCCAGCCGCGCTCATGATGATGACGGCGTTTACTCGAATCATTGTCGTTTTAGCCATCCTTCGCCAAGCACTCGGTACTGCTCAAACTCCTTCTACTCAAATCCTCGTCGGTCTTTCTTTGTTTCTCACCTTTTTTATCATGGGGCCGATTTTTGACAAAATTTATCAAGACGCCGTGCAACCCTATTTGCGTGAAGAAATCACGGCCTTACCTGCGGTTCAAAGGGGAGTAAAACCTTTACGTAGTTTCATGATGGCGCAAACTCGGGACACTGACTTAGCGGCATTTGCGAAAATTGCAGGCCAAGAGAGTTTCAAAGAACCAGACGATGTGCCACTTCAATTATTAGTACCTGCTTTTGTCACTTCTGAGTTAAAAACTGCTTTTCAGATTGGTTTTTTGCTCTTTATGCCTTTTTTGGTGATCGATTTAGTAGTATCTAGTGTCCTCATGGCCATGGGCATGATGATGTTATCGCCTCCGATTATTTCCTTTCCTTTTAAGTTAATGCTCTTTATTCTAGTAGATGGCTGGACACTGGTCATGAGCACTTTAGCGGGAAGTTTTTACATACCGACGTGACACCAGAAACTATTTTAACAGTAGGAAAGCAGACCATTGAGGTCACCATACTTTTGTCTGCGCCACCGTTGCTCGCAGCCTTGATCATTGGTTTGCTCGTGAGCTTGTTTCAAGCAGCCACGCAAATCAATGAAATGACTCTGAGTTTTATCCCGAAACTATTGGCACTGGTATTGGTGATTTTGATCGCGGGTCCGTGGATGTTGATGCAGCTTATCGACTACACGAGACGCTTGTACGAAAGTATTCCTTCCTTAATCGGATAGTGCTCGTGCCACCTCTCACGGGCGCGATCGACCTTTCTACTGAGCAGGTAATTACTTGGGTTAACGCTGTCCTATTGCCGTTTTTTCGCGTAGGGGCATTGATGATGACAGCTCCCCTTTTAGGCACGCGAGCTATTCCCATTCGGATTCGAATGGCTTTTACTATCTTAGTCACCTCTGTTATCGCGCCAACACTTCCACCGCTCCCTCCCCTAGATCCTTTGAGTCCAGAAATGGTGCTCACTATTTTTAATCAGATTTTGGTAGGGGTGGCCATGGGTTTTACTCTGAAACTTGTATTCACAACGGTAGAACTGGGTGGACAAATCGGAGGGCAACTCATGGGGCTTGGGTTCGCCTCTTTAATGGATCCCCAGAATGGGGTACCTGTCCCAATCGTTAGCCAGTTTTACAACCTTTTGGTTACGCTACTTTACTTAGTTTTGAACGGTCACTTATTTGCACTGGAAGCGTTGGCAGAAAGTTTTCGTACTTTGCCAATCGGGCCTATTGGTCCGGTACCGGAAACCTGGTGGGACGTGACCATTTGGGGTGGCATCCTTTTCCATGGGGCTCTGCTCATTGCTTTGCCCGCGATTGGTGCCTTGCTTTTGGTCAACGTCATTTTTGCAGTGGCTACGCGTGCTACTCCTGCTTTCAATGTGTTTGCCATAGGTTTTCCAATCACACTAGGTTTGGGTCTTTTCCTGATTATTGAAACTTTACCGATCCTCGTAGAACAAGTAGGGCATCTATTACGGGATGCGTTTGAAGTGGTGCGAGGCCTGCCCATGCTGCCGAGCAAACATGGCTGAAGATAGCGACCAAGAAAAAACTGAAGCCGCGACCCCTAAGAAGGTAGAGGAGGCGCGGCGTCAAGGCCAAGTTCCAAGGTCTCGAGAATTAAACACCCTCGTCGTTACTTTAACGGCTTCCCTTGGTCTATGGATCTATGGTCACTCTTTTGTAGCCTCCTTGAGCGATCTCATGCGTCGAGGTTTTACCCTGACCAAAGAACAGGTTTACGACCCACTTTGGCTAGTGCGAATGTTTCGCGAATTAGTTTTGACGGCCCTATGGGATTTGACGCCTCTACTGCTCATGTTGGTGGCTTCGGCAATCGTTGCGCCACTTTTAATTGGAGGTTGGTCGTTTAGTATGGAGTCGCTCGGATTCAAATGGGATCGGATGAATCCCTTAGAAGGGCTCAAAAGAATGTTTAACTCCCATGGCCTCAAGGAACTTGGCAAAACCTTGCTCAAATTCACCTTGATGGCATTGGTAGGTTTTTGGTTCTTAAGACGTTATTCGGAAACTATTGTTGTACTGGGACGAAAGGACCTCTTCACAGCCGTCGGCGAAGTGGGAGATCTATTGACTTGGGGATTTGTGGTGTTGGCCATTGCCTTGGCAGTGGTCGCCATTGGGGATGCTCCGTTGCAACTTTGGGAATATGCCCAAGGTCTCAAGATGACTCGGCAGGAAGTTCGGGACGAAGTCAAAGAAATGGAAGGACGACCTGAAGTCAAGGGCAGAATACGCCAGTTACAGCGAGAAATGGCACAAAAAAGGATGATGACGGAAGTGCCAAAGGCAGACGTCGTCCTCACCAATCCGACTCATTATGCAGTTGCTTTGAAATACGACATCGACAAAATGGGTGCCCCCCGTGTAGTGGCCAAAGGAGCAGACCTCGTGGCGAAACGCATCCTAGAAATTGCTGAAAAAGGAAAAGTGCTTCAGGTGATCGCACCAGCATTGACCCGAGCCCTTTATTACAGCACAGAATTAAATCGTGAAATTCCCCAAGGTTTGTACCAAGCAGTAGCTCAAGTCTTGGCATTTGTGTACCAAGTCCGGAAAGGGAAACCTGCGCCAGGGCCCAACGCTTTTGACGATGTCCCCATTCCGGAAAAATTGCGGCGGTGAAAGCTAACGTCTTTCGTGGGTAACTCGTGTGGTTTCCCCATTGCCTAAAATTCGGACTCGATCCCCAACACGGAACATTTCGTCTGCTGCTTGGGTAATCGCAATCTTCTTACCGCTGTCCAACTCAATGGTGATCTCCAGTCCTTCCTCTTTCGTGAGGGCTGCTTCCGCCATCTGACCTGCGACTGCTCCTAATACAGCACCGCCAATCGCTGCTGCAACACTTCCTTTACCCTGGCCAATCTCACTGCCGGCCAGCCCTCCCAAACCCGCACCTGCCATGGCACCTACTCCACTGCGCGTTCCTTCAATCTTGACTGGACGCACGTACTCCACAACGCCTGCTCGGATGTGTTGTTCTCCACGTGCCTGTGTACGTGAATAATCTGCATTTCCTAGCCCTTCCGTTGCGCAACCTCCCACACTTAGTAGTGCAACAGTCGCGACCGCAGGCAAAGAAACCTTTAATATCTTAACCATGATACGTTCTCCTGATTCTACCTAATTTCATGAAACTTCTATGAATACACACACACGAAATATAACACCCGCCTTCCTTCGACAAATGAAGGAGACGGGCAAAAAGATTGCGTGCCTAACTGTCTACGATGCCAGTTTTGCAAAGATATTGGAAGAAGCAGGAGTAGAAGTACTCCTAGTGGGCGATTCCTTAGGCATGGTAATTCAAGGCCACTCCAGCACCTTGCCAGTAACAATGGATTCGATGGTGTACCACACGAGCTGTGTTGCTCGTGGTGTCCAGCACTCATTGCTTGTAGCAGATTTACCCTTCCTAAGTTATACCACACCTGCGCAAGCCATAGAGAGTGCCGGACGGCTAATGGCCGCAGGAGCACACATGGTAAAACTAGAAGGAGGAGTTGCTTTGGTAGAAATTGTCCGCTGTTTGAGTCAGTGGGGAATTCCCGTTTGTGCCCATCTCGGGCTATTACCACAGTCTGTTCATAAACTCGGGGGATACCGAGTGCAGGGTCGCTCCACAGAACAGGCAACCGAAATTCTCGATTCTGCCAAAAAGCTAGAAGAAGCCGGTGCCGACCTTTTAGTAGTGGAATGTGTGCCTACATTTCTTGCGCAGCAGCTTGCCGAAGTGCTGAAGATTCCAGTGATTGGCATTGGCGCAGGATCAAAGTGCGACGGTCAAGTTTTGGTACTATACGATTTACTAGGTGTTTCTTCGGGAAAACGCCCAAGATTTACTAAGAACTTCTTATCCGGAAATGATAGTGTTCATGATGCAGTGTTAGCATTTGTAGTGGAGGTAAAAACAAGTTTGTTTCCTGGGCCAGACCACAGTTTTTCTTAATACTAAACACTCTACTAACACAGTATGTTAGAATTGCTTCGAACTCTTGTGAGTTTCTCTTCACTACAGTGACGCGGTCTTGGTTATTCACGGCATTTGACCTAATTGTGAGGATTTTCTTCCATAACACAAAAACCAAAATGAAGCGAGAAACTGCTAAAGCACCACGAAATCGTACCATCATCCTTTCTGCAGATGATGTTGTGCGTCTGCGAGCCAAGTTACTGTTAGAGACTTCTATTCGCAGTGATAATAATTTAATGAATAGAACAATTCACGGTAATTCTTTAACACTTCTTCCGATTCTCCCGAAATCTATCATTGATCTTTTGATTATTGATCCACCGTATAATATGACAAAGTCTTTTAATGGTTCAATCTTTAAAAAACAATCTGTACATAAATATGAAATTTGGTTGCGTTCGTGGATAGAATTGTTGATACCAATACTAAAAAAATCCGCATCCCTTTATGTATGTAGTGAATGGCGCTCTTCTGGAACAATCCAGCGAGTCTTAGAAGAATATTTTCATATTCAAAATCGGATCACATGGGAGCGTGAAAAGGGACGTGGTGCTTTACATAATTGGAAAAATTGTTCTGAGGATGTTTGGTTTTGTACAGTTTCAGGAGAATATTTTTTTGAAGTGGAGGCAGTCAAACAAAAACGTAAAGTTATCGCGCCCTACCGTGATGAATTAGGAAAACCCAAGGATTGGAAGAAAGAAGAAAGTGGAGATTTTCGTATTACTCATCCATCCAATATTTGGACAGATATTTCTGTGCCGTTTTGGTCAATGCCAGAAAATACTGATCATCCTACTCAAAAACCTGAAAAATTAATTGCAAAACTTATACTAGCTAGTTCAAAAAACGGTGATCTAGTGCTTGATCCGTTTCTCGGTTCTGGCACTACTTCAGTCGTTGCTAAAAAACTTGGGCGAAAGTTTATTGGAATTGAACTCGAAGAGAATTATTGTTTACTCGCAGAACGACGACTTGAATTAGCTACTTTCGATACATCAATTCAGGGCTACTCAAATGGCTATTTTTGGGAACGTAATACACTTACTATTCAGAAAAAAGATCGTTTGCAAGTGACGTCTGTGCCAGTTACTCAATCATCTTTATTTGAGAAATATCAGTGAAAAGTAAACTGTTTCATACAAATGATTATCTCTTAATTCAAAATCGTGTTTTAGATCTTATCAACAATAGTACAAATTTCCTTTCTAAAAATACAGCGCAAAGCCCAAGAGCTGCTGGCGATGCTATCGAAAGTCTCGTGGCAGAATCATTTGAAAGTATTCTTGGAGAATACTGCGAAGAGTATTCATCAAATTTTTCAAGAAGAGCAATGGCTGACCTTGCATTTAAAGACCGCGAAGGAATTTATTACATTGTAGATGTAAAGACACATAGAATAGACACTAAGTTCAATATGCCTAATTTAACATCAGTAGAACGGCTAGCTCGATTCTACGAGGACGACAGTAATTTTTTCGTTGTCCTAATGGTTAGCTATGAGGTTCAAAGCCCAAAAGTCCAAGTATCGGATGTTAAATTTGTTCCAATAGAATTCTTAGGATGGGATTGCTTAACAATCGGTGCGCTTGGATGGGGACAAATACAAATTTCAAACTCCAACTACATGACTATTAATCCTGGATACTCACGTAAAAAGTGGATGCTAGAATTTTGTGACATAATGCTCAAATTTTATCCGAAAGAGATTTTCAAAATTGGTGAGCGAATATCTCGATTCGAACAAATAGGTACATTTTGGAATAAGAAAATAGAATTGTAAATATGGCAGTGAAAGTCATTCAAAAAATTCTTTTTACATAGGTAAGATCTGTTCACAGTTTAAACACCAGTGTTTTACATTCCCCATGAGCACATTAAAATCTCCTATCCAGAAAAAACAGAAAAGTTACGAAAAAGACTGCCGAAACCGCTATGGAGAAAATTCAAAAGCCAGTAGAAAAAATATTCCCAGAGCAAAACAACGCAGCCACATGGCCGAAAGACGTGTTGTTGGGGAGGTGTTAAAAGGTCTTCACTGTTTTGCAGAGATTTCTTGCGTAGAACAAGTAGAAGCAGATCTAAGAAGCAAAATACGGCTCAAACAGGTTAAAAGTTTCAAAAAGAAACCCGATCTTCCATTAGTAGAAGTCATTAGGCGAAAAAAAGTGCGATTAGATCTTCAAAATTCGTAGAGGAACTAGAGTACAATGAAGAATGATTTTGATTTTTTAGAGGTTTAACCATGCCATTGTATTCAGAAGCCCTTGCCCATTTTTCAGAAGTATATGCACGCGCTTTGGTGTTGCCCGTTTCAGAACCTACTGCCGTAGTATTAGCCACTGCCGACGCAAAAGGTCGCCCGTCTGCTAGAACTGTCCTTCTCAAGGATTTTAATCAGGACGGTTTTGTTTTTTTTACCAACCAACATAGCCGAAAGGGCACCCAACTTGTAGAAAACCCCTTTGGGGCACTGTGTTTCTTTTGGCAAGAATTTATGGAACAGGTACACGTCGAAGGTGAGATAGTTACCGTTTCTAAAGAAGTGGCGGATAACTATTGGAACTCGCGGCCCTGCGCCAGCCAAGTAGGTGCTTGGGCTTCGTTACAGTCTCAACCGCTTGCGCACCGATCAATCCTAGAAAAGCGTTTTTCCGAATTTCAAGCTCGTTTTCATGGTAACAATGTCCCCCGTCCCCCCCACTGGTCTGGTTATCGTTTGATCCCAGACCGCTTAGAATTTTGGAAATCCGCTCCCTATCGCTTGCACGAGCGGACTTGCTACCAAAAGCAAGAAAATGGTTGGGAAAAGGGCCTGCTGTATCCGTAAACGGGAACCTCCGGCCAAAGTCGGAGGCCGTGGCCAAATCTTAAGTTCCAGAGTGTTTCTTACTTTAAGGCTGTGGCTACCTCATTCGCGATCTGCTGAGCCAGCATTTCCACTTGGTTTGCATCTTCTCCTTCCACCATCACACGAACCAACGCCTCAGTGCCGGAAGGACGGAGCAGAACTCGTCCTTTTCCCGCAAGGGCAATTTCCGCAGATTCAATACCAGCCTTAATGATGGGAATTGAAGACAAAGAAGCTTTGAGAGTATTATCTAACTTGTTTTTGAGCGGAACGTTGACCATTTTCTGAGGATATTTTTGCATATCTTGTTTGAGGACATGCAAAGGTTCCCCTGATTTAACCATGGCGGCCAATACCTGAAGCGCGGAGACAATGCCATCCCCTGTGGTCGTGCGGTCTAAACACAAGAGATGTCCAGAGGATTCTCCACCTAGAACCCAACCACCAGATTTCATTTTTTCCAGAACGTAACGGTCCCCCACCGCTGTGCGTTCAAGCGAAAGGCCAATCCTAGACAAAGCCTGTTCTAAACCCAAATTGCTCATGACTGTACCCACGACGCTGCCTCGCAACGCCTCTCGGGTATATCTAATCTTGGCAATGATGTAGAGGAGTTGATCTCCGTCGAGGACTTCTCCACGGGCGTCTACTAAAATGACACGATCTCCGTCACCATCCAAAGCAATGCCAATGTCTGCACCGCGCTGGAGTACTTCCCGTTGCAGCATCTCAGGATGTGTAGAACCGCAACCATCGTTGATATTGAGACCATTCGGCTGAACGGCAATCGGAATGACACGAGCTCCTAACTCTTGAAAGACACTTGGAGCCACCCGGTACCCCGCGCCATGGGCACAATCTACGACTATTTTTATGCCCTCTAGCGAGATATCGTCAACAGAAACGGTATTTTTACAAAACTCAATATAACGCCCTCCTGCATCAAGAGTCCGCTCTGCTTTGCCTAGTTCTGCAGAGTCCACCGTTTCCATCGGTTTTTCTAATTCTGCTTCAATGGCCTTTTCTACCTCGTCAGGTAACTTAGTCCCCTTCGCAGAAAAGAACTTAATTCCATTATCATAATAAGGATTATGAGAAGCACTGATGACGATTCCAGCACGGGCATGCAATGCTCTGGTCAAATAAGCAATGGCCGGCGTGGGCATAGGCCCCAACAATCGGACGTCAACCCCGGCAGCTGACAATCCCGCTTGTAAGGCAGACTCGAAGAGGTAACCAGAGATTCGTGTATCCTTCCCAATCAGAACGTTTCCCCCACGAGCGAGGATACGTCCTGCTGCCCAACCTAACTTAAGCATAAATTCTGCAGTGATAGGTGACTGCCCAACTTTGCCACGAATACCATCTGTTCCGAAGTACTTTCTCACACATGACTCCCAGTGAATTGCTTTAGAGTAATAATGCGCTATAATAATAGTTAGAAGCGATATCGATTGTAAATAACTTCCTATTATCAAAGAGTTACCACGCAACCTTTAGGAGGGCATGGCTTCCTATTTTCATGGTAGGTTTTGCCGTGTGTACTTGAGATGAAAGCGCGAGTCCAATGGGTAGAGAAGAGCATGTTTGTAGCGGAATCTGGCAGTGGACATGCCATGGTAATCGATGGTCCTCCGGAGACCGGAGGGCAAAACCTTGGGATGCGTCCCATGGAAATGTTGCTGTTAGGCATGGGAGGCTGTACCGCGGTGGACGTGCTTTCGATCCTCGAAAAAGCACGCCAAAAAGTGAATGGCTGTGTCGTGGAACTGTCTGCAGAACGCGCAGAACAACCTCCTAAGGTCTTTACTCGCATTCACGTACATTACAAAGTTTCCGGTCGAAATTTAGGAGATGCCCAAGTGGCGCGGGCTATCCAGTTGTCTGCTGAAAAATACTGTTCTGCTTCGGTGATGCTTGGCAAAACTGCCGAGATTACCCATGACTACGAGATCCTTTCTTCATGAGCATCGCCGTAGATGATGAAATCCTGCAAGACTTCTTAGTAGAAGCGGGAGAGTTATTAGAGCACCTGGGTGAACAACTGGTCGAATTAGAGCAGCGTCCCCGTGATGCAGATCTTCTAAACGCGGTCTTCCGTGCTTTTCATACTATCAAAGGAGGTGCTGGTTTTCTAAACCTCCATAGCATGGTAGCGATTTGCCACCGTGCAGAAGACGTTTTTAACTGTTTGCGCCAAGGGGAACGGATCCTTGATGCAGGGATGATGGATGCCGTGCTGCAAGTGGTCGACATCCTAAACGGAATGTTTACGCAACTCCAACAAATGGAGATGCCCTCTCCTGCCGATCCAGCACTCTTAGAACGACTTCATTCCTTAACCCAACCAGTATCTGCAGCACCACCTCCTCCTGTTCCTGTTGCTGCACCGCCGCTTCCTCCGCCGCCCTCTGCTCTTAAAGAACAAAAAATATTACCAGAAGGTGGTTCTACAGACGACATTACGGATGACGAATTTGAAGCACTTCTTGATGCTCTGAATACCCAAGAGGAGCTCTCGTCAGGGGGAAAAATACAGATTGTTCAGCAGGAAGTAGTGGTAGAAGAAACCACTGGAGAAGACATCACAGAGGCAGAATTTGAAAACCTCCTCGACCAATTACATGGGCAAGGTCGTTTTCGCGGGCCACCTAAGTCTTCTTCAAAAGAAACTCCCCCATTGCCTACTCCAAAACCAGGAGAACGATCTGCGCTTATGGTCGCAGTGCCTGTTACTCCTACTCCTTCCGTTTCTAGGGCTTCAACATCACCACCACCCGCTGCTGCGCCTGCTCCTACGGATTCACACGAAACACCTAAGGCAGTCAGTGCTGAAACTACTGTCCGAGTAGATACTCGTCTTCTCGATAACATCATGAACATGGTGGGAGAGTTGGTTTTAGTTCGAAACCGACTGGTAAATCTTCAGAATGGCCGTGTAGACGACGAGACGTCAAAAGCAGTAAGCCACTTAGATTTGGTGACGGCCAATCTGCAAAACGAGGTCATGAAGACCCGAATGCAGCCAATCAAAAAAGTCTTTGGACGATTCCCCAGGGTAGTACGAGACTTAGCTCGTTCTCTAAACAAAGAAATCAATTTGGTCATGGAAGGTGAGGATACTGACCTAGACAAAAACCTTGTTGAGGCATTGGCAGATCCTCTTGTTCACTTAGTTCGCAATGCCGTAGACCACGGGATTGAATCTACTAAGGTTAGGGAAAAATCAGGAAAGTCGAAAGTGGGTACGGTGGTCTTGTCTGCAGCTCAAGAAGGAGACCACATCTTGCTAACGATTGCCGATGACGGGGCAGGCATGGATGCCGAAGTGTTACGACGTAAAGTGGTAGAAAAAGGCCTCATGGATCCTGAAGTAGCTGCACGTCTTGATAATCGCGAGTGTTTTGATCTGATTTTTTTACCCGGATTCTCTACAAAAAGCGAGATCTCCGACGTCTCTGGGCGCGGGGTCGGCATGGATGTCGTTAAAACTCGCCTTAACCAGTTGAACGGTAGCATCGAGATCAACTCGCGCCTTGGTGCTGGGACTACCTTGTCTATGAAGGTACCACTCACGCTCGCGATCTTGCCGACCTTGATGGTGGTTCTCCGTCGACAAATCTTTGCTCTTCCACTCGTCAATGTAAGCGAGATTTTCCATTTGGATCTTGCTAAAACAAATGTAGTAGATGGCCAACGTGTAGTAATCGTCCGAAATAAACCACTTCCCCTATTCTATCTACGACGTTGGTTAATCCAAGACGATGAGGAATATGACTTCGGAAAAGGGTTCGTCGTCGTGGTAAACGTGGGCACCCAACGTTTTGGATTCGTGGTGGATCAACTAATCGGCCAAGAGGAGGTCGTCATCAAACCCTTGGGAGCCTTACTTCATGGGATTCAAGGTCTAGCTGGTGCCACCATCACCGGAGATGGTCGCATTTCTCTAATCCTTGATGTACCCAGCCTGATTAAAACCTACAGTCGTCTGCACTAGGGAATAGGGAATCTAAGCCATGCCTGTTCGTGTCTTGATAGTAGATGATTCTGCTTTTTTTCGTCGACGGCTCACAGAAATTTTGTCGCTGGATCCACTGATTCAAGTAGTGGGAAACGCTTCTAATGGGCGAGAGGCGGTTGATCAGGTGCTTGCTTTACAACCCGATGTCGTCACAATGGACGTAGCCATGCCGATCATGGACGGAATCTCTGCCGTACGTGAGATCATGCATCGGCGACCTACACCAATATTTATGTTTTCTTCGGTCACCACGGGAGGAGCAAAGGCAACCCTAGATTCACTCGAAGCCGGAGCCATGGATTTCATGCCAAAACGGTTTGAAGACATTTCCTCCGATCGTGAGCAAGTCTTCAATGAACTGCGGCAAAGGGTTGTGATCCTCGGGACACGCGGTGTTCGCACTTTTCGTAAACCACTCGCACCACTACCTTGTGCGCCACCTCAGTGGTCCCCAACAAGACCTCGGCGTACCCTTCGCCTAGTCATGATTGGCTCTTCCACTGGAGGGCCTGTCGCCCTGCAGGAGATTTTAACTCGACTCCCAAAAGCGTTTCCGTTGCCAATCCTGTTGATTCAACACATGCCGGGTACGTTTACTTCTGCTTTTGCAGCACGTTTGAACCAAATCTGTCAAATTGAAGTTCGAGAAGCAGAAGATGGAGATCTTTTGACTAAAGGGGTAGCACTACTCGCACCTGGCGGCAAACAAATGATCTTAGATGATCGAGGTATTCGAGTGTTGATACGAGAATCAGAGCCAGGACTTTCTTATAAACCCTGCGTTGATTTAGCATTTTCTTCTGCCGCAAAAGCATTGCCGGGTCAAGTCTTGGCTCTAGTTCTCACAGGTATGGGAGCAGATGGTCGAGAGGGAGCACGTGCTCTCAAGCAAGGAGGCTCTACCGTTTGGGCACAAAACGAGGCAACTTGTGTGGTGTATGGCATGCCTATGGCGGTAGTAGAAGCGGGTCTTGCAGATCAAGTCTTGCCTATTTCAGACTTAGGACCCGCTTTGGTTGCTGGTGTGTAAATTTGCATGGACTACCTAAGTTTAGGTGGTGTTCTACTCGGGATCGGTGGTGTCCTACTGGGGCAAGTTTTAGAAGGAGGACACATTGGAAACTTATTCAATTTTCCTGCCGCCTTTATCGTTCTCGGGGGTACTAGTGGTGCTGTTATGCTTCAGTCTCCGATGCATGTTTTTTTGCGCGCGTGGCACTTGCTTCCACAAGTTTTTAAGAGGCCGGTCGATCACCAAAAGTCCATGATTGAAACCTTGGTAAAATGGAGTGCGATTGCTCGAAAGGAAGGACTGCTAAAATTAGAAGTTGCCTCTGAATCAGAAAAAGATATTTTCATTCGAAAAGGACTACAGCTTCTTGTAGACGGAGTAGAACCAGCAGTCATTCGATCTGTACTCGAACTTGAAATTGAGACTAGAGAAGACCGAGATCTTCGGGCAAGCAAAGTTTTTGAAAGCATGGGGGGATATAGCCCTACCATTGGTATCATTGGTGCCGTCATGGGCCTCATTCATGTCATGAGTAACCTTTCTGATCCGAGCTCGCTAGGCCCAGGCATCGCTACCGCTTTTGTAGCCACTATTTATGGTGTGGGTTGCGCCAACCTCTTATTTTTACCGATTGCGAATAAACTTAAAGCGATTGTTCATGCACAAAGTGAGGTCCGTCAGATGATCGTAGAAGGACTCATTGGGATTGCCGAAGGTCAAAATCCGCGAATTATTGAAGTCAAATTAACTGGATACATTCACCAATAGTCATGGATGACGAAGATTTAGGAAAAACCAAAGAATTTTCACCTCTGGGATTCACCGCTGCTCCAGTCTCAAGATACGGAGGTCACAGACAAAGGACGTCCAAAACAGAACCAGTGTCCAGAAAAACGCGCAAAAAATGTACTGAAGAACACGAAAACCACGAGAGGTGGTTAGTCTCTTATGCGGATTTTATTACCCTATTACTTGCCTTTTTTGTGGTTATGTATGCTATTTCTTCAGTAAATGAGGGGAAATATCGTGTGTTGTCGGATTCGATGGTCGCTGCCTTTCGAGCACCACCAAGCGATATCGTACCGGTTCAGATTGGACAACCAATGCGATCCCTTGTCGTTAGCAAAGTAGAGATCCCAAAATCCCCGGCCATCCGACCTGATCTCGCTGCTACCCAAAATATGAGTGACCAAGTGGAGTCTGATCCTACAGAGCAGCGTGCCTTAGATCGAATCTCTCAAGAAATTCAAAACAGTTTTTCAGATCTGGTAAATAAGGATCTGGTCACCTTGCGCCGAGACAAACTTTGGCTAGAAGTGGATATTAAAACGAGTATCTTATTTCCGAGTGGGAGTGCTGCTTTAGAACAAAAGGCTTTGCCCATTTTGACCAATTTGGCAGAAATCTTAAAAAAATTTCCAAACCCTATTCAGGTCGAAGGGTTCACCGACGACAAACCTATCAATTCCGTGATTTTCCCTTCTAACTGGGAACTGTCTGCAGGTCGGGCTGCAAGCGTTGTACATTTGTTCAATAAACTTGGCGTCAAACCTGAACGAATGGCTGCGGTTGGTTATGGAGAGTATCGACCCACTGCGGACAACTCGACTCCAGAAGGTCGTAATAAAAATCGTCGGGTCGTTCTTCAGATTCTTGCGCACTCTGATGCACGAAAAGTTCTCGGGATCGTGAAGTAAAACAGCGAAAGCCAATGGCCTTTCGGAGACTGGGATGATTGTTTGGACTGTGGCCAATCAAAAAGGGGGCGTTGGCAAAACGACTACTGCGCTCATGCTCGCAGCGTGGGCGGCTGTAAGAAGAGAATCTGTCCTTCTCGTTGATTTGGATCCGCAAGGTTCTCTCAGTTCTTATTTTGGTTTTGATCCAGAGGGCTTAAGTCTAAGCGTGTACACCTTGTTCCAATTCGCAGTCCGTGGAGGAGATCTTCCACCTGGGCTCGTGCGTGCTACTGGTATGTCAGGGTTATCTTTGTTGCCGGCGGCAACGGCCCTTGCCACATTAGATCATCAACTTAGCGGGCGAGATGGTTCAGGATTGGTACTCGCGCGCGCGCTAGCAGGCCCTCTTGGGCAATATGACCGTGTCGTAATAGATTGTCCACCAATGCTAGGAGTACTCATGATCAATGCTTTGGCTGCTGCGGATCGCTTGGTCATCCCAGTACAAACCGAACCATTGGCTTTGCATGGCATGGAGCGCATGATTCGCACACTAAAGATGTTGAATCGGACGCGTCGTCCTCCATTGGCGTGTTTTATTGCGCCTACTCTATACGAACGGCGCGCGCGAGTCTCTCGGGAAACGTTAGGTATATTGCAAAGTCGTCAAGTGGTGCCACAAGAAGGAGTCCCTGGCCGCGTGTGGGAAGGTGTCGTACCAGTCGACACTCAACTATGTGAGATCGGCCAAATTTGTGGATTAAAAACACAAGTAGCAGAACCAGGCCCAGGGGCTATTGCTTATCGAGACCTTCTGGAAGCAATCGATGCTGAAAGATTTTCTCAATCTAAGATTTCGTAGCGTTCTCTTGAAAGAGTCATTAAATTTAGATTTCCCGCACAGATGATTTTGCACTTTCATATAAATCCCCACCGTGCATGTCATTAATAACCACAGCCGGGAAATCAATCACGACTAATCTGCGTACTGCCTCTGGTCCTAAATCCTCGTAGGCAATAATTTCTAATTCAAGGATTGATTTCGCAATAGTCGCACCTGCTCCGCCGGTAGCACCAAAATAGACACACCCAAATTTCTTCATGGCAGCTTTTACCGCTTCCGTGCGGTTCCCTTTCCCAATCATGCCACGAAGACCTTTTTCAATCAGTAACGGAGAATAAGGATCCATTCGATAACTGGTGGTCGGTCCAATCGAACCCACTGGTTTTCCTGGCCGAGCAGGTGAAGGCCCAGCAAAATAAATTACCTGTCCTTCTATTTCCATGGGAGCTTCTTTGCCATTCAGGATCGCCTCTACGATCCGCTTATGGGCTGCATCGCGTGCGGTATAAATGACTCCAGAAATTAAAACTCGATCTCCTGACCGAAGGAACTCAATATCTTGTTTCTGAAAAGGAGTCTTTAATTGAATTGCCATTGTCTCGTCCTAATCGGTTACAGAGTGATTTCCTGATGGCGCGCAGAGTGGCAGTTGATGTTCACAGCCACGGGCAAACTAGCAATGTGGCAATAAGTGAGTTCAATGTGGACGGCAAAAGCAGTAGTGATGCCACCATAGCCCGCAGGACCAATGCCTAAACGCTCTATTTCCTCAAGAAATGATGATTCCATGGCTGCAATTTCTGGATCTGGATTAGGTGCACCCATTTCCCTCAGCAGTGCCTTTTTGGACAATAACGCTGCCTTTTCAAAAGTTCCACCGATACCTACTCCTACCACAATGGGTGGGCAAGGATTTGCGCCGGACTCCCGAACCCGATTGACCACGAACTTCTTAACGCCCTCTATTCCTTCCGCAGGAGTGAGCATCGTGACCCTGCTCATGTTTTCGCTTCCCCCGCCCTTTGTGGCTACTTGAATCCGAATGGACGATCCTCGGACTACTTCCATGTGAATAACAGCAGGGGTATTGTCTCCGGTGTTTTTTCGAGTAAAAGGGTGGCAAACAGATTTTCTGAGGTAGCCTTCTCGATAACCTTGACGTACTCCCTCTTGAATAGCCTCCTGTAGATCTCCTCCAATTAAATGTATTTCTTGGCCTAGTTCAATAAAAACAACGGCTAGTCCGGTGTCTTGGCACAATGGAAACTCTTCCTGCGCAGCAGTTTTTGCATTTTCACGAAGTTCTGAGAGAACCGCTTTGGCAACGGAGGTGGTTTCTCTTTGTTCGGCCTTTGAAAAGGCGTGCAGGATGTCTTCACCTAAGTGATAGTTAGCATCGATACACAAGCGTTTGACTGCATCGGTAATTTTTGCAACTTCGATCTCACGCATAGTATTTAACTGGATTTGGGAGAATTGGTCAGAGAGAGTAATTCTTGAATACTCTTTTGAACCGCAGCGGCAGATCTATGTACTAACTTCTCTTCTTGTTCATTCAACGCTAATTCAAGAACTGTTTCCGCGCCATTAGCACCAATCTTTACTGGAACGCCAAAATAAATATCTTTGAAACCATATTCTCCATTCAGGTAAGCAGAACAAGGAAGAATCCTCTTTTTATCCTTAACAATCGACTCCACCATCTGAATCGTAGAAGCGGCAGGAGCGTAATAAGCACTGCCTGTCTCTAAGAGTTTTACGATTTCTGTACCACCATCTGTAGTCCGAGACACAATTTGTTGAATTTCTTCTGGAGACATCAATTCAGAAAGAGGAATGCCAGAAACCGTGCAATATCGTGGCAAAGCTACCATCGTGTCTCCGTGCCCGCCTAAAACAAGTGCGTGCACATCTTCCACAGACACATCTAAAGCCATTGAGACAAAAGTGCGAAAGCGAGCAGAATCTAAAATGCCTGCTTGGCCTAACACGCGATGTCCCGGAAAACCACTCACCTGTTTTGCAAGATAAGTCATCGTGTCCAAAGGATTGGTAACAATGATGAGAATTGCATTTGGAGATACTTGAGTACAAGATCGAATAACAGAAGTAAGGATCTCTTTGTTGGCTTTTAACAAATCTTCGCGACTAATGCCTGGTTTTCGGGATACTCCAGAGGTAATGACTACCACGTCAGAATCAGCAGTGTCTTGATATTGATTCGTGCCGATTACTTTACTGTTAAAAGACTCAATCGGGCCAGCCTCTAACAGGTCTAAGGCCTTGCCCTGTGGGACACCCTTGATGATATCTAGTAGGACGATATCTCCTAGCTCTTTGATAGCTGCCCAGTGGGCACAGGTGGCACCGACGTTTCCTGCACCAATGATTGAAATCTTAGTTCGTTTCATATCGTCATGCCTTCTTAGATTAGTTTGTCTTCTCAAGACTCTCTCCGGTCCCATTACCGTGGTTTTGGGACAAGGTTCAAACGGTAAAAAAAGATGATATGAGTATTCCCGCCTTGACCAAAAGATGTCAATAGGACTTTAACAGGAGTGCACTAAAATAGGATGTCATCATGGTGTGCCTTCGGATCGAACCTTGAAAGTGCCCTCGATCCAAGTTTTTACCTCTGCGTTGATCTCATCAGCACGACGGCCAACAGTCGAAATCGGGGGGCCAACCACGACCCGTATAACACCAGGCATCTTCAGGAAGGAGCGTTTTCCCCAGTATTCTCCGGCATTGTGGGCGATGGGAACCACGGATACACCAGTTTTTTCTGCGAGCATTGCACCACCAATGGCATACCGACCGGATTGCCCTGGTGCGACTCGGGTGCCTTCCGGAAAAACGACGATCCACCTACCCTTCGCAAGTCGTTTTTTTCCTTCTTTTAGAAGAATATGGAGGGCTTTACGTCCTGCTTTTCGGTGAATAGCAATAGGTTCCAAGAGAAATAAACACCAGCCAAAAAATGGAATCCAAAGAAGTTCTCGTTTTAGGACCCATGCCATGGGGGGAATAATTTGTTGTAGAAAGAAGGTTTCCCAAACAGATTGATGATTTGAAAAGACAATAGCAGGACCAAAAGGGAGGTTCTCTAATCCCTCGACTTTGTGGGTCAGGTTACAAGTTATCTTTAACCACCACAATACGCTACGCGACCATTGTCGAATCAAAACATAACGCCTTGGATAAGGCAAAACATAGGCTACAAGAGCAACTGGAGTGAACAAAACGAGCGTAACTACCGCACCTACTGAAAAGAGCACACTGCCTACGTAAATTTTTACTGAGCTTAGTTGATTTGAAATCGAAAACATGGCTACTTTCTCGAAAACTGTAGCTTGACTATTGCTGCGCGTCCTTTTCTGACCACACCAAGATCTATTTCAGAGGCATCCCGCATGCTTTGCAACACTTGTATTGCCTTTAACGGATCATCTAGTGGGATTCCATTAAGACTAGTAAGAAGATCATTGGGTTGTAACCCGTACTGGTCAAATAATTGTTCTCCTTCTGGGCCGGGACGAAGCCGAAAACCCTCTAAGCGTCCTGATTTATAAATCGGTTGGGTTCGAACAATTTTCTCTAAAGTGTTTGGGTTTTCTAAGATGCGGCTACGATACTGATTGAGTGACACTTTATTGCTTACTGAATTTTGTGTTTCCTCTCTTCTGTCTCTTTTTCTTTCATTTTTTCCGATGTTCCAACCAAAAAAGTTAGGTATAAGTTGTCGGCCTAAGGAAAGCGTAGTTAACTTTCCCCCACGGGATAAGATAACTTGATCCACTTGTATTTTCTGAATGACAGACCCATCTGGAAGGTTTCTACCATCTACTTGAAGAAATCGATCAGATTCTCCTGGCCAAGAAAGAATTGCGCTTGGAGGGTCGCCCGCCATGATACCTCGCAGTGTAAACTTGATCGCTGCTTCAGAGGTTTCGGAAGTTAGGTTGCGAGTAGGTACTGGTACAGAAGCAACAGGTACGGGAGTAATTTTTGCTACTTCAGCCACCTTTGTTTTTCCAAATAAGTGTGTTTGAAGAACGGTATCTACGCTCGGACCTTGGGTTGTATGTGTCTGCATAACCGTTGACAAGCGCGCAGGTGGCAATGGTTGGGTAGGAGGAGTCCAAAAAAAGTCCCAAGTAAATTGGGCTAAACTCTCCGCTAAAATCAAAGTCAACAATCCAGTAGCTGGGGTAGATAGATTCCTGATCAACCAAGTCGAGAGGCCAGAAAGGGTAATTCCACGCCAATCTAGGAATCGATCAAAACTGATCATGGTCTAGTTGTAAGTGCCTACACGTGCCTTTGATTTAAACCCTTGGTACAGCAGTACCATTTGTTTATGCCACGGCCCGGGTTTGCCATTCCCTACCGTGTTACCGTCGAGAGTAACTACTGACACTATCTCTCGAGTCGAAGAGGTTAACCAAACCTCTTCTGCGGTCTGTAATTCTTCGACACTGATGGGGGCTTCTTGTGTATCCACTCCATATTCAGAAGCAAGTTCTAGCACGAGATCTCGGGTAATGCCTGGTAACAGCATGGGTCCTTTAGGAGGAGTGACTAGCTTTTCCTTTCGCACTACGAAGACGTTACTTGCAGCTCCTTCGATAACCTGTCCGTCTCGGACTAAAATAGCTTCGAATGCACCAACATCTATAGCCTGTTGGCGGAGCAAGACATTGGCAAGCAAGGTGATGCTTTTTACGTCGCACCATGCCCAGCGGATGTCCTCTACCAAAATTGCAGAGACTCCCTTTTGGTATTTTTCTAGCGAAGTCAACGGTGTGGCCATTGCGAACACCGTAGGTTTTGAATTTTCTGGAAAGGCGTGATCCCGATTGGGCCCTGCTCCGCGGGTAATTTGAAGATATACCGAAAGGTCACCTGCACCATTTTGTGTCACGAGGTCTTGTAGGAGATCTGTCCACTGTTCCCAAGAATAAGGATTGGCACAACGAATGGCAGACAAGCTCGCCTCTAGCCTCTTCAAATGTTCTGCAACCCGAAACAATCGGCCGCCATAAACAGGAATAACCTCATAAACCCCATCCCCAAAAAGGAAACCCCGATCTAGCACTGGTACTTGAGCTTCCTTTAAGGGTAAAAATTTTCCATTTAGGAAGGCAACAGGTAATCTTTGAAGTTCAACCATTTTCATCATCCGCGTACTGGCTCCATGACTGCGTCGAGGTTCAGTTCGTCACAAAAATCTATAAATTCGTCTCGTAAACGGGCAACGTGGAGATCTGCTGGAATAGCCAGTGTTAGATTTACACCAAACATGGGTGTACCCGTGTGGGCAGCGGCGTAACTGGTGGTTGACATTTCTTCGATGTTAATTGATCGGATAGAGAAAAACTTTGCCAGCTGATGCACAATGCCAGGATGATCTAAGGCGACTACTTCCACGTGATAGGGAAGCATATTGCCCATTGGTGCTCTTGGCTCAGTACGTCTCGAAGTAATAGTCAGGCCAAGACGATTTTGGAGCGCGCCAACTTGGTTTTCGAGTTTGGCAACTGCGTTCCAAGGGCCAGAAATCAACATGAGGAGCGAAAACTGCCCTCCTAGTACGCTCATTCGACTGTCTACAATGTTGCAGCCTGCTTCTAAGATCGCCATAGACAGTTCATTGACCAGCCCTGACCGATCTTGGCCAAGGGCTGCAATTACCAAGTAACTCATTTTGGCTGTTTTCAAGGAACGCTCCTCCGAAGATGTAGCGACGGTAGCCTCTACTCGTAGTATAGGCGCGTGCCCTGACTTCGCCAAATTTTCTCGTCTTGAGCGGCTAAGCCCTCTAAATCAGCTGGTGTGGCTTCGCTGTCATCCACCCAATGTCGAAAAATCTCACTGCCTTGAATGACATCAATGGCCAGTCGATTTTTTTCGTATTCATATGGAAAGTCGCGCCACAAAGGATAGTCAGGCCGAATTTTTCGCAATGCCTTAAAAACCAAGGCTTGCAAACGCCAAGGTCGGAAGTGACCGTGTTGGTAAGCAGTATCTTCTACGTGAATCTGAACTCCTGCACATAGTTGTCCTGCGTATTTATGAAAGGTTGGCTCAAACCAACATTCTCGCAAACGGCAACCTACCATCCATTCTGGTGCAAGGTTAGCCATGGATTTCAAAAGGTAGCGCGGTTCTAAATCAGGAGCACCGAAAACTTCTAATGGGCGAGTAGTTCCCCTTCCTTCTGATAAGGTAGTTCCTTCGAGTTGCACAGTACCAGGGTAAGCACGCGCCATCCAAAGGTTGGGCGCATTCGGACTTGGATTTACCCAAGTACGCTCTCCCAATGGCCAACCATAGCCCGGCCCCTCCTTGGGTTGCCACCCCAACATTGGTACTACGTAGTAATCGACATCTAAGTGAAGATATTGAATAAACCAGTGTCCCATTTCACCCAAGGTGAGACCATGGCGCATGGGCATCGGGCCGGCTCCTACAAAACTCTCCCACTCGGGACGTAATAAAAGTCCTTCAATTGGACGACCCACTGGATTGGGGCGATCTAGTACCCAAACGCTCTTACCGTGGGCTGCACAGGCTTCTAGGACATACCTTAGCGTGGTAACAAAGGTGTAGATCCGACATCCCAAATCCTGAAGATCTACTAACAAAACATCAAAAGTATCCAACATAGCCAACGTGGGGCGACGCACATCCCCGTAGAGGCTAAACACGGGAATCTCTAGCACTGGATCTACAAAATCTGGGGATTCCTTCATGTTGTCTTGTTTGTCGCCGCGAAGGCCGTGTTGTGGGCCAAACGCAGCCTGAAGATCAATGTCAGGCAAAGCAGCAATGGCATCTAGTGCGTGGGTTAGGTTTGCAGTGACAGAAGCAGGATGTGCTAAAAGGGCTACGCGCCGACCTTTCAATGGACGTCGTAACGTAGCTTCTGTTAAAAACCGATCTAGCCCGAATTGCATGTTCGTTCTACCTGTAAAACGAAACTGCTGGCCTGGTGAAAATCTGGACGACTAGAAGCATGGTGTAATGCCCAATACGACAAATTTCCCTTTTGGTCCTCGATCACGGCACACAACCCAATGTGGAGAACCTTTCCAACAGGTAACATTGTACTTGGAAGCCCTATTTCAAGGTGTAAGAGACCATCTAACATGCAAAGTAGAGTGGGTTCCACTTGTGAAATTGGGGTTTCCAGTGGTTTGCGATACTCCTGGAAAGCATACCTTTGCCAAGAGCCGTTGGGTGAAAAATTGTATTCTACGTAGCCAGGCCCTGCACTTAAAATAAAGGCTTCCAAGCAAGTATGTTTCCAAAGGTTGTCTTCTCGGCCACTAGTAGTTCCCTTTGGAAGAAGTATCCGATCCAGGTTGCCTCGTATCCAATACACCAAAGACAAATCACCATTGGGTAAGAACTCTGCAGCACCCTCCACCTGAAAATCTGCAGGCGTATTGGGATGATGTTTTAATATGTGGCGAGTAGACATGCACCTAAGGTACCACCATGGTTTGTACTTTAGAATACCAACGTGTTTTCCTATTCCAGCACAGATTTTGCAGCTTGCGATTTGTAGAGTACCAACTATAATAGCTCCGCGTTTTTAGTGTTCTTTAGCGTCGGCTACGGGTACCCAAAAATAGTGCGCGTGTGCGGTGTAGGTATACGGATTCCAAGTTCGAAATTCGGAGTAGTAACCATGAAATTTTCTAAGGCAGTTCTTGGCTGTTTAGCAGCTTTAATTGTTACACCTGTCCTAGCAGAGGACGGAGAAGCATTGCTCGCGAAGTATGATTGCTTAGCTTGCCACAGGGTGGATGCCCGTTTGGTTGGCCCTGCTTACAAAGAAGTAGCTGAGAAGTACAAAGGAGACGCAGGGGCTCCTGCAGCATTGTTGGCCAAGGTGAAAGCTGGTGGTGCTGGCAACTGGGGCGAGATCCCAATGTCTCCACACCCAGATGCTTCAGAGGAAGATCTGAAGAAGATCATTGCTTGGGTTTTGTCTCTGTAAAACGGTGTTTCCCCATGGCTTTTGTCGTGGGGATATTCACGAAGGCTTCAAGGGTAAGTAGACTGTAAACCTTGCTCCCTGTGCATCCTCGAGATTACTGGCTTCTACTCTTCCTCCGTGAAATTCGGAAATAATTCGGACAATATAAAGGCCAATCCCTAGGTGTGGTTCATTCTTACGCTGGGGGCGAATCGAAACCATAGACTCAAAGAGGCTGTCGGCCATGTGTGCTGGCAAGGGTGCTCCGTAGTCTAATACTGATAGAAAGACGTAAGATTTTCCCCTCGTAAGATGCACTTGAATGGGTGCACTACCCGTGCTGAAATCAACTGCATTGGAAATAAGCTTATCGAGCATTTGTGCAATCAATTCAGGCACTCCTCGGACGCGAGCAATTCCCAAAGGCAAGTCGAGCGTAAATTTTTTAGAAGGATAAGCACCACGGTAGCCTTCTACACATCCTGTAACTACTTCCGATAGGTTAAAATCCTCCGTTTCAGAGCGTTGTAGTGTCTGTTCTAGTCTGGAAGCTTCGCTCATGCTGCCAAGGATCGAAGACAAACGCGACACACCTTCATGTGCACGTTGCACGTAGATTGATAGATCCTCTGGAAGAAGTTGCATTTCGAGATTTTCAACAGAAGACCTGACTACCGCGAGTGGTGTCCGCAACTCGTGTGAGAGTCGGCTGGCCATGCTCTCCAAATAGCGTGTGTATTGGCTAATGCGATCCAATAGAGTTGAAAAACTACGAGCCAGATCGCCCACTTCGTCCCAAGCAAAAGATCCAGTAATTCGTCCTTGTACCTTGCCATCAGGGCCAATAGCCCGTTCGGCTTCATCCCGAAGTTTGAGAATGCGACCCGAAAATTTGGAGGCAAACCAAAGCATGAAGAAAGTGACTGCGCAAAAGACCACCAATGTAACCGTAAAAAGATTTTCTAACGCCCGATTTTGAAGGCTTAAAATAGTATTGCTGGTTTCTTCTACGACCACAGCACCACTTACTTTGTCATCAGTTCGCACTGGATGGGCCGCAGAGAGAATTGTTGTGCGGCGATCTGGGGATTGTCGCCATCGGATTTGAGGTGTGCCAGAAAGGGCCATTTCAATCTCTTGACCTTCGAGGCGAGCTGCACCATAGAGATCATCGTCAAAACTAGTGCTGGGCTGGGGGAGGATAAGACGATAGAGAGCGTGCATCCAACGTTCTGCGGGCTTACGATTGTCTTCTCGTGCTAGAGGCTCTTCGTGCAGGCTGCCCGCCAGTCCGAGTACTCGTTTGTTGTAGTCTACAACCCACATGCGATCTGTCCCACGCTCCAATTCTTTTAGGATTCGCTCGATTTCGGGCGAAGGAACAATGACTACTCCAAGTTCTTCAATGCGGCGTGTTCCAGCAGTACCAATGAGTGTCTTGATTTCACGGGTTTCCAAACTGTCTACATCCGCTACGGCGAAGGCTATCCGAGAACCCACCATCGACATTGGAATCCTCATTTCGAGAATATAACCTTCCGGCGTTTCGCGCCATGCACCTTTGATCCGAACTTCTGGCCGGACAGGCAATGGGTTCATAGGATTGTCTGGCATTAAATGTGCGTTTACCCAACCTGGAGCTTGAGTGGCAAGCCAGTAGCGGTAAAATTTGCCATCAGGCCCTTGAAGCGCAATTTGAAGGTGGTCACATTGGTCTAAACGATAGCTATTGGGTGCTCGGTACACAACTTTGTTGTCTTGAACAATAAAAACAGCGTATAGATAGCGTTCATAAGTGCCGAGCATCTGTTGAAAAGAAAGTGAATGGGGGTCGTACGTTCCTTTACTTTCGAGAACATTATCAGCTGCGTAGGTACGGGCCTGCGGCAAATAAGGTTTCCAATCTTCTAATTGTCCATCCAAAATAATTGAGCTACGTAACATGGGAATGAACATTTCCCGCTCTGCCTGTGCGGAACGCAAAAGATCAGCGTGTCTTTGAAACAACTCAGGACGATTGTGGAGGACTGCAGCTACTGCTCGGGCGGTTGCGAGTAAGGAGTGTTCTTGTCCCTGTTGTAAAAATACCTC
>Ga0268283_1000117_pt1 | contig 75893 bp, 57 predicted proteins | sample saktaG_13_FD_190140 | JGI IMG/M metagenome (GOLD analysis project Ga0268283, IMG submission 190140) | Saline water microbial communities from Sakinaw Lake, British Columbia, Canada - sak_2013_06_06_36m | ecosystem: Environmental > Aquatic > Non-marine Saline and Alkaline > Saline ...
CCACAAACAGTGTAGCTGAATCGTTTCGTTTTAGCCCGAAAACAGATCGTTTTGCCATGAGCTGTTGATGCTTTTGACAGTGATAGGGGCAGTATTTTCTAAACAGGTAGCATTTTCACGGTAAAGTTGCAGTCATCATTCAATGATGGAATCAAAATATTTCCATCGAGGGGGGCTCCTGTCAATTTTTCTTGATTTTCAGAAAATATCCACATATTGCATGAAGCATGGCTCGGACGTTACGCAGATAGTTCCTGACTACCCTGGCTGCCCCCAACAAAATACCACTGGGAGCGTGGGCGTCCCGCCCGCAACTGGCAGGCGGTACACTTGCGAACCCATTGTATTTTTACTATAATCTGAATAATTGGCATGATATCTCCCGAATTTATGAAAGCAATGGTCATTACCGGCATCACCGGCGTTTCTGCGGGCAGCAGGCCGCTTGCACAGATGGAACTTGCCGTTCCGGAACCCGGGGACGGGGAAATCTTGATCCGGGTTGCAGTCTGCGGTGTCTGCCATACGGAACTGGATGAAATCGAGGGACGCACGCCCCCGCCCCGATTCCCGGTCATCCCCGGCCATCAGGTTGTGGGCCATGTGGTGAAATGCGGGCCGACGGCTTCCCGATTCCATCCGGGTGAACGGGTCGGAGTGGGATGGATATACAGTGCCTGCGGAACCTGCGATTTCTGCCGGAACGGCAATGAAAACCTGTGCCCGTCTTTCAGGGCAACCGGAAGAGATGTGAACGGCGGTTATGCCGAATTCATGACGGCCAGGGAAGCTTATGCATTCCCGGTTCCCGAGTGTTTCAGCGATGTGCAGGCAGCGCCCCTTTTGTGCGCCGGTGCTATCGGGTACCGCTCGCTTCGGCTGGCAAATTTACGTAATGGACAATCTCTGGGACTAACCGGTTTTGGCGCATCCGCCCATCTGGTGCTGAAAATGCTGAACTACCGGTTTCCACAAAGCAGGTGTTTTGTGTTTGCCCGAAGCCGTTCCGAACAATCCTTTGCGCGGGAAATCGGGGCAGTCTGGGCCGGCGATACCGAAGAACCCCCTCCGGAGTTGCTGGATGCCATTATCGATACGACGCCGGTATGGAAACCGATTGTATTTGCGTTGCAGCATCTGAAAAGTGGCGGCAGGCTGGTCATCAATGCGATTCGAAAAGAGCCGCTGGATCAAAATATTCTGATGAGCCTGGATTATCCCCGTCACTTGTGGATGGAAAAGGAAATCAAAAGCGTGGCCAATGTCGCGCGTCAGGATATCACCGATTTTCTGGAAATTGCATCCCGGATCCCCATCGTTCCGGAAATTCAGGTATTTCCGCTGGAATCAGCCAATGATGCCCTGATTGAGCTGAAAGAACGAAAAATCAGGGGCGCAAAAGTGCTGCGCGTTTCAGAAAATCCTTCATGACAGCTTCTGCTTCCCGCAGTTCTTTAATGGAAGCAAATCCGGATCCGAGTTCCTGAAAAATTCTGTCATAAGGAGACGGTTCAGCGCCGATGGCTGCATAAGTCACCGGCGTTCTGGCATAAAGCCTGTCGTTGAAAAAATAATGGATCAGTCCGATGGCGTGATCCGGGCGATAAGGCCAGCAGCGTTTTAAATTCATCAGTTCCCGCATGATGTCCATAAAATGGTCCGGATCGGGGGTTGGCCCTTCCTGGCGAAAAGTCGCATTCCCGGCGGCGTCAAGAACCGCCTGCACCAGGGACGCTTCGGTAATTATCAACCCATACTCAAACCAGTCCCGGGCAGCTCTTTGAATCTGGATTTTAATGTTCGCGGAAAGGCAATCATGGGTCGGACAAAAATAAGCACGGCAGGCAAAGCCTCCGTAATCGCTGATCCCCCGCAAATCAATGCCGCTATTGCCCAGCGGGTGAAGCAGGCAGCCCGGCCGTGACGGATTCCGGCCGATCAGCCCGATATAGGGGCAGTGATGAAACTCAGCGAATGGCCGCTGTTGCGGTTCGCTGTCCTCCACCCATTTCCGGAACGAAAGAATGGCTTCGAGGTCACGGCCAGCCCTGCCGGCAAACCGATGGGTCCGCTTTGCCAGCAGGGCGGAAAGGCCATCCATGGACAGGTCGGCCACATTGTACAGGCCACAGCAGGCCCCGCAAGATACGGTTTCGCTGACCTGGCAGAGATAAACGCCTCCGGGTATTTCCGGATCCAAAACGATCTGCCCCGCCTGCTCATCTGTTTCGCTCATCTCTCTCGTTCCTGCCATCAGTCTTCTGCCCCCCGATTTCCTACCGGGTCAACTGCCGGTATTTGATGCGATGCGGCTGATCCGCGGCAATACCCAGCCTGGCTTTCCGGTCTGCTTCGTAATCCGAGTAGTTGCCTTCAAACCAGACGACCTTGCTGTCTCCTTCAAATGCCAGAATATGGGTGGCGATGCGGTCCAGAAACCAGCGGTCATGGCTGATCACCACGGCGCATCCGGCAAAATTTTCAAGGGCCTGCTCGAGGGCTCTCAGGGTATTGACATCCAGGTCATTGGTCGGTTCATCCAGAAGCAGGACATTGGCTGCCTGTTTCAGAATCAGGGCCAGGTGCACCCGGTTGCGTTCGCCTCCGGACAGCATGCCCACTTTTTTCTGCTGGTCCGTGCCGGAAAGGTTAAACCGGGACACGTAAGCGCGCGAGTTGATCTGACGGCTTCCCAGATCGATTATGTCCTTGCCTTCGGAAATGGCTTCCCAGATGGTTTTGTTCGCATCCAGAACGTCGCGGCTTTGATCGACATAGGCCAGTTGGACGGTCTTGCCGACATGAATGGCGCCGGAGTCCGGTTTCTCCTGTCCGGTGATCATGCGAAAGAGGGTGGTTTTGCCGGCGCCGTTGGGGCCGATCACGCCCACAATTCCGCCAGGCGGCAGCGAAAACGCCATATCCTCAACCAGAATCCGGCCGTCATAGGCTTTGGTGACGGCTTCCGCCTGAATGACGACATCTCCGAGCCGGGGTCCGGGCGGAATATAGATTTCCAGGTCCCGGACCTGGCTGTCGATATCCTGTTTCAGAAGGGTCTCGTAACTTTGAATGCGGGCTTTGGATTTGGACTGTCTTGCCTTTGGACTCATGCGGATCCATTCCAGCTCGCGCTGGAGGGTTTTCTGGCGTTCGGATTCGGTTTTTTCCTCGTTTTTGAGGCGCTGGTGTTTCTGATCCAGCCAGGAAGAATAATTGCCTTTCCAGGGAATTCCCTGACCCCGGTCCAGTTCCAGAATCCAGCCGGCAACATTGTCCAGGAAATACCGGTCATGGGTGACCGCAATGATGGTTCCTGCATAATTCTGAAGATGGTGTTCCAGCCAGGCAACGGATTCGGCATCCAGGTGGTTGGTGGGTTCGTCCAGAAGCAGAATGTCGGGTTTTTGCAGCAAAAGCCGGCAAAGCGCCACCCGGCGTTTTTCCCCGCCGGACAGCACCTGGACCAATGTATCTCCGGGCGGGCAACGCAGGGCATCCATGGCCATTTCCAGGCGGGAATCCAGATCCCAGGCTTCCAGATGATCCAGGCTTTCCTGAACCTCTCCCTGCCTTTCGATCAACTTGTTCATGTCATCATCGGAAAGGGGTTCCGCAAATTTTTCATTGATATCGTTGTATTCCTTCAAAAGGTCAACCACGGACTGAACCCCCTGTTCAACAATTTCCCGAACGGTTTTGGCGGGGTCCAGTTGGGGTTCCTGTTCCAAATATCCGATGGTGTAACCCGGCGTCAGAATGGTTTTTCCGTTAAATTCGGTGTCTACTCCGGCCAGAATGCGCAGCAGCGAGCTTTTCCCGGAGCCGTTCAGTCCCAGGACTCCGATTTTTGCGCCATAAAAATAGGACAGATAGATGTCCTTCAATATGGGTTTTTTCTGATAAAATTTACTGACTCCGATCATCGAATAAATGACTTTGTTGGGGTCGATGCTCATTATGAATGATTCCTTTCTGGGAATGGGTTATAGAAAACAGATGAAATAGATGAAACGGTGAATCAAAGAATCGGCCATCAGCCGAAAACGCCTTTTACATAAAAATATCCGGTCATATCCTGCCAGGAAACAAACCCCAGATCCATGCTAAGATACCAGGCCGCCGAAAACGAGCGTTTGTCGGCGCTCCACAACCACTTCTGAGAGGGATCAAAAACGGGCTTCATGCAAAGATCCAGTCCCTGATAGGGCTGGGTAACGATCGACAGCAATTCGTCAACCGTGGGAAGACGCCAGGACCTGAATCCGGCCGGTTGCACACAATTCAGATTCCGGATGTAGGCTTGGGCCTGTTTCCAGGTAAGGGGGTAAGGGGATCCGGCTTGCTGCCAGGTCAGTCCGGTGGATTGATCCAGAATCCCATGGTCGTCAAGAGCATGAAACCGGTTGGTGATATATTGCCGGGGGCGCCATAGATCATCCAGAATAAAAAAAGTTCTGGCCTCCTGGGGTCTGATTCGCACGGGCTCTTTTCGGGGCCGGAAACTGTCCGGTCCCGAGTTTGCGGACGGTTTTGTCTGCCGGTTGTCCAAAAAGTTGCAGGCCTTCTCTTTTCTGGTAATCCAGTCGGTTTCAAGCTTTCCCAGGGCATCCAGCATCTGTCCGGCTGAGGAAAACCGGTCCCTTGGTTTCGGTGAAATTGCCTTGAACAGAAATTGATCCCAGTTTTTGTCCAAATCGGGGTTTGTCCTGCTGGGTGGGGCAGGGGATGCCTGGGGAAGGTATCCGGTCAGCATGCGGTTCATCATCACGGCCACTGCATAGAGATCGGCGCTGAAATCCACCTGATCCGGGTCCGTTTCCTGCTCGGGGGGTGCGTAAAACGGCGAGCCGATTTTCAGATTCCGCGGGCTGCCAAAAGTTTCTCCGCGAAGTTTGGACAGGCCAAAGTCGCCGATTTTAACGGTATCCTGATCGGTTATCAGGATATTAAAGGGTTTGATATCCCGATGGATGATGCCGGCATGATGCAGGCAGGCCAGTCCTTCAAGGGTCTGGCGGACGTAGTGAATGGCCCTGTCGGTTGGAATGATGCGGGATGGCAACTCGATCTGGCTGGATTCTCCCATCATGACTCCCAGATTGTTGCAGTAATAATCCATGGTATAGAAATACCCGCCGTCAGCCTTGTCAAAGTCCCATATTTCCAGAAGATGAGGGTGTCTCAGTCCCGACATGGTGACGGCTTCGGAAATAAACATCGCTTCGATCCGGTCCATGCCCAGAATATCCACCAGAAACGAATTCGGGGAAAGAAGCTTTAGCGCAGTGATTTTACCGATAACCGGAAGTCTGACTTTAAAGATCTTGCCCATGCCGCCCCGGCCCAGGAGCCCCAGAATTTCGTATTTCCCGATGGATTTCATTACAGATCCGACTGCGCAATCATTGATGTTTTCCAGCAATCCCCAACATCGCCTTCCAATAAAATTTTTCTTGTTAACAAAGGATAGTAACCTTTGATATTATCAAAATCCCATCAAAATGTCTCATGAAATTTCGCTTAAGCGGGATCATTTTCCAATTTGTTAAGCAAAAGGGTTCATCACTGTTAAAAGTTTTTTACAAAACAGACGGAGAAAAAGGTAACTGTCCTGTCATCATTCAAAAGGGGATGAAATGCGACATTTGATTGACATATTTCGTATCAAATATTAAAATTTCAAATTTGATAAATCATTCAAGTCTGAATCCTTGATATGAAAATGATCAGGTTTCGACGGTTTTCACCATTTGTCCGAGGAAAAGACAATCTGGATAGATCATCCCGTATTCTATACATAGACCCGTGTTGATGAAATCTTGGCTGATAAGGCTTACCCTAAAAGGATGATGATGATTGCTTTTTCGATGACATTCCGGTTCCTGTTTGCCTTTTTATGTTCCTTTTTGCTGCTTTCGGGAATGAATGCGAAGGCCGAAGTCCCCAAACCGGGATTCGTTGTTCACTTTGACTTCATCAAAAATGCGTCCGAAGGATGCGCTTTGGTGGATATTGCCGGGCGGGCCGGGGCCAAGGTCATCAACCTTGTGCCTCCGGCCCATGTTTGGGAGGACTCGGCTTCTCTTTCCGCGCTGGATGCGATCATAAAAGAGATCAATCGCCGGGGCCTAAGCCTTATCTTCACCCGTATCGACGCTGCAAAGTTGCCGGATCGCAGCGGCAACCGCCCCTACTATCTATACAACCGGATACTGAACGAGCCCGGCCGACTCCCTAACGGCAAGGCGACAGTCGAATTCTTTCTTGCCACGGTCGGAAAAGACGGCTATGCCGAGTGGATGGAAGAGGAGACCCGATATTATGCCAACCGCTATGGCGGACTCCCGAATCTCATCGGGATCAATCTGGGGCCATTCAGTGAACCTTTCAGTGCCGAGCGGTGCGGATTCCTGGAATACATGGAGGAGTCGCGAGCCTACGAGATCACCCAGTATACCCGGTTTGCCGAGAAATGGTGGCATGACTGGCTTGCGGCACATTACGATGATGTTTCCGCGATGAACCGTGAATACGGGGCTGAATGGGGTTCCTTCGATGCGGTTCCCCTGCCTTTGAGTGAAAAAGACCGGCGCTTTAAAAGAGCGGATCTGGCATATTTTGACTTTGCCCGTTCGCTCAATGACTGGTTTGTCGAGCGTTACATACGCTGTCGCGAGATCTGGCATGAGGTGAGCAGAAGGGCGGATGTTCCGTTCATTCTTCAGCTCAACGGCCATTTTGCGGAGAAAATTGCCATGGGACGTCCCGGCCATGCCGCCTTTGATGTGCCTGGTTGGATTGCCATGGCTGATGCGCTTGGGGTGTCGCTGTACACAAACAACGGCTATACGGATATGGGACACCGGTCCATTCATGCCACGGTGAATCTTCTGGCCGTGGCAGGGGATATGGGAAAGTCCGTTTATGTTCTTGAGGGCGGAAACGAAGCTCCCAATGTGACCCTGGATCCCGAGGAACTGGCGTTTTTTGGATCGGCTGCCAGAAAACTTGCGCCGCAAACCTATATTTATGAGTTTCTGAAAGACAAATTCAATGAAAAATACGCTCAGAATCCCGGCAAAGTGGTGAGCGCCGATGGGCGCATCCGACCCCGTGCCTTCAATGCTCTCCGCAACCTCTTTATGGACATCGAATCGCGTTCCGTCGTGCCGGAAATACCCGCGCTCTATGCTTGTTTTGACTCACTGTCTTCTCGGGGCAATGTCCAGGCGGGCATCCGGTATGCAGCCCTGTTCGATCTGGCCGCATCAATACCGATTCGCTGGATTCCCAAAGGTCATGAATCGATCATACGACCGGGTATTCCGGTCCTGAACTCCGATGGGACAGTATCTCCAGTCAATGATTCGCTTTTCCGGCTCATGTCCCGCATTCCCGGAATAGATTCTGGGGAGCGCGCGGAGTGGCACCGGGAAGTGCTGAAGGCAATTGGCCGATGATGCCAAAAAAAATTATGGCTTCGAATGATCCTATCAAAACGGCAGTCATTTTCGGAACCCGGCCCGAGGCGATCAAGCTTGCGCCGTTGATCCGAAGGATGACCGATAAACCCGATCGGTTTCAGCCGATCACGATCGTCACGGCGCAACACCGCGAGATGCTGGATCAGGTTCTGGAACTTTTTTCCATTAAGCCGGATCATGACCTGAGTATCCTTCGCCCGCGGCAGACCCTTGCGGAGATCACGGCCAGCGCCATTTCCGGACTGGACAGCGTTCTGTCGAAAGAAAAACCGGATTTTGTGGTGGTTCAGGGCGATACGACCACGACCTTCGCGGGCGCCCTTTCCGCCTTTTATCACAAGATACCGGTGGCTCACGTGGAAGCGGGCCTGAGAACGCAAGACAAGACCAACCCTTTCCCCGAGGAAATAAACCGCCGGATGACTTCGGTCATTGCCGACGCGCACTGCGCACCCACGGAAAAGGCGTTTCAGAACCTTTTGGCGGAAGGGATCGGTCGGGATCGCATCTGGCTGACCGGCAATACGGTTATCGATGCATTAAAGGATGTCTCGGGTTGGAACCGAAAATGCGATCATTCCGTACTTAAGCGTGTAGCAGTCGAAAAACTGCGCATGCTGTTCGTCACATCCCATCGCAGGGAAAACCAGGGGCAGCCCCAGGAAGAGATCTGTTGCGCGCTGATTGAACTGGTCAAGGCTTTCAGAGATATTCTGGTGGTCTTTCCGGTGCATCTGAGTCCGGCGGTCCGGGATACGGTGCTTCCCCGGCTGCAAGGTCAGGACCGGATTGTGCTGCTGGAGCCGATCGACTATTTGGAAACCATCCACTTCATGAAAAATTCGTATCTGGTTTTGACGGATTCAGGGGGTATTCAAGAAGAAGCGCCGGGGTTCGGCAAACCCGTTCTGGTCTTGCGCACCACAACGGAAAGGCCCGAAGGCATCCTGGCAGGAACCGCGAGGCTGGTTGGAACAAATGCCACCCAAATCGTGGAAGAGGCTTCTAATCTTCTTTGCCGCCCGGAGTCTTATCGAAAGATGTCGCATGCCACAAACCCTTATGGGGATGGCCGGGCCAGTGAGCGGATTCTCCAGGTTCTGGAGCATCTGGCCGGGCGTGCCGCCGGTCCGGAGCCTTTTACCGGTGCTTGAAAAAAAGTGTCCGGGAGCCGGCTTATACTGCTTCATCCATAGATTGTACTTTTCATAATGATTACTGTATGAGATGATAGTGTGGATGTTACGGGCATTTCCAGCCCGTAACATCCTTATCATTTTTGATGAATTTCCCGCTATCGACAGAGAGAAAATATGCTATTCAGATTGCTGTTCCAGGTTGGTTTTTTCATCATACTTGCCATGGGTGAGTGTGATGCCGCCATTCCCGCTGTTTCTGCTTCGCCACCTGTGATTCCTTCCTCGGATGTACTGATCATTCATGACAGTCTGCCGGGGCCCCTCCCGCCCGGTTGGGTCGACGGGAACAATGCTCTGGATCTGTTGGGTCATTTCGGGCTTCGGGGAACGCTCCAGCCCATTGAAAATTACAGGTCCGGAGATGTTGACCGGTTTCGTTTTGTCATCGTGCTGGGCGTCGATGAGCGCCAGGTGAGCTACCCTCAGGTCTTTCTTGCCGATATTCGAAATGCCCGTATTCCGGTGTTCTGGATCGCCGATCATATTGGCGAACTCTTGAAAGATCAGCGGTTCAGCGCCAATCTTGGCTTCAAGATGGCGGATTCACCGTCTCTGACCGGCTATGAATCCGTTTCCTACAAAGGTCAATTGCTGATAAAAGGTGAGACTTCGCTGCTTCCCCTGGAGATTCTCGATCCGTCCAAGGTTCAGGTTCTGGCGACGGCGGTCCATAAGAATGGCGGTTCCATGCCCTATATTGTTCGGTCGGGAACCTTCTGGTACTGTGCGGATTCACCATTTTCCTATGCGGAGGAAGGCAACCGCTATCTGGTTTTCTGCGATCTTCTCCATGATTTCTTCGGTATTCAACACTCGGAAGAACGCAAGGCCCTGGTACGCATCGAAGATGTTTCCGTTGATTCGGATCCTGATGATCTGCGCGCCCTTGCGGATTATTTGTTCAGTAAAAAAATTCCTTTTCAGGTTTCGGTGATTCCGATTTTCAAGGATCCCGCGGCCAAAGAGGAACTCTATCTTTCAGATCGGCCCCAATTTGTCCGTGCCATCCACTACATGGTTTCCCGCGGTGCTACGATCGTGATGCATGGGGTCACCCACCAATACCATGGCAGAAGCGGAGATGATTACGAGTTCTGGGACGATCAGTCCGGCAAACCGGCTTCAGGGGATTCTCAGGTCGTTGTCGAGCAGAAATTGCGCACGGGGCTGGAAGAGTGCTTTTCCAACGGCATATATCCGGTTACCTGGGAAACACCGCACTACGTTGCGTCGGAGAACACGTATCGGACCATCGGAAAATACTTCAGCTCTTCCTACGAGCGCGTCTCTTCGATCAACCATGCCGAAGCCGGGCATTATTTCCCCTACCCGACCGTGGATCGGTTCGGCCGATTCATCATCCCGGAAGGCATCGGCTTCATCGAAGTGGATAAGCCGTCTCCGGAAGAGCTGATCAAAACCGCCGAACGAATGCAGGTGGTGCGCGACGGCATGGCATCTTTTTTCTTCCATCCCTTCCTGGACCTCAAATACCTGAAGCAGTCGGTTGAAGGCATACAGAAACTGGGCTATCGTTTTGGTTCGATTCGGGATTACAACCTGCGCGTTCAACTGGACGACCGTCTGGTGCAGACAACCACGAACAGCATTGAGATGACGTCCCGCTCCAACTATCTGCGCCGCTTTTATCAGCAGGCGGACGGCAGCATTTCCGGAGAATCCTATTGGAAAAAAACTCCCGGGGGCGTATTCACGGATCCTGGAGTGGTGCCGGCCAATGCCGTTCTGGTGGTGGACGGTGTCAACGAGATCCTTGCGCAGAAAGAGCAGACTTCTCCCGGCAATTGGGAGGTGTTTAGATCGTGGATTCAGAGCAAGTTCCACAGAAAATCCGCGGTGGCATCCCCTTTGGAACAGCCTCAGGCCGTTGTTCTCTGGGAGGATAATCTTCCGAAGGAGGATTGGAACAATCAGTCGAGCTACGTCAGCGCACTTTCCCTCTACGGCTTCCGTACCAGCATGATCGACTGGAAGATATTGGCGATGGATTCGATCCCGGAAGGCGCAATTCTGGTTGTGCCCCAGGCTGTTGCGGTGAGGCTGTCTTCAGCGGCAGTGGAGTCGATTCAGGCTTTTGTACGAAAGGGCGGAAGGCTGGTCCTGGATGGACCCAGTCTGCTGAGTCAACGTGTGGGCGTTCAAAGCCAGAAGCGTACGATCAAGGTTCGGAACGTGGAAGAGATGGTGTACGGAACTCAGACGGCCGTATGGAACCCGGCGGCCAACGTGCCGCGTTTCGCAGTTCCGAACACACTTGCGGTATACGCCCGGGATGAGGATAGCGAGATGCCCGTGGCTGTTCTGGGCGGTTTTCAGGAAGGCCGTTTCCTGTATTTGGGGGCGCGGTTCGATCCGATCAGCAAGCTTGGGTTCACCCGATATCCCTATTTTATCCACTACCTTCGCGATGGCTTTAAGCTGAACCTGCCAGCCCAGCGCAAACAGCTTGAGCTCTATTTTGATCCCGCGCTTGCCAAGCGACAAGGGGCGGAGGACAAGCTTGCCGAGCAGTGGAGCAAGATGGGGGTGCGTGCCATCTATGCGGCCGCCTACCAGTTCTGGCCGAAGTGGTCCTACAACTACCAGCACTTGGTCGATGTCTGCCACAGAAACGGCATCCTGGTCTATGCGTGGTTCGAGTTTCCACATGTGAGCGTGAAATTCTGGGAGGAGCATCCGGAGTGGCGGGCCAAGACAGCCACGGGTGAAGACGGGCATGTGGGCTGGCGTCATCACATGGACCTGGATATTCCCGAATGCCGGAAGGCTGTCTTTGATTTTGCGGTCGATTTTCTAAATAAGTACGAGTGGGATGGCGTCAATATCGCCGAACTGAATTACGATACGGTTAATGGGCCTGAGAATCCCAAGTCCTATCTGCCCATGGGATCAACAACCCGGTCCGCATTTCTTGCCCAAAATAATTTTGACCCGATCCTGCTTTTCTCTCCGGACTCGCCATATTATTGGCAACGCAACCGGACTGCGCTGAAGAAATTCGAGGCCTACCGGTCCCAGCGGGTCCTGGAGTGGCATCGGGAGCTGCTGGAGCGGGTCACGCCGGTTGCCAAAGCCCGAGACATGGAAGTTATTGTTACCATGCTTGACAGCCTGCATTCAAAAACCCTTAACAGGGACACGGGTATGGATTCCCGTTTGATCCTCTCTCTCATGGACCGCTATCCGTTCATGCTTCAGGTGGAAGATCCCGCCCATTTCTGGGCAGAGGGTCCCGATCGATATCAAAAATTTGCGGATACCTATCTCAAGCTGATCAAGGATCGCAAACGCTTGATGTTCGATATCAATGTCATACCCGACCGCAATATTGAAAAGTCGCATTCTCCCACGCAGACGACAATGGGGATCGAGCTTGCCCAGACTGTTAGCGCTGCAAGACAGGCTTCTGGAAGGGTTGCCGTTTACAGTGAAGGGACGGTGCCCTACCCGGATATCGAAGCGCTCTCCAGGGTGTTGGCACAAGATGTCATACTGGAAAACCAGGCGAGTTCCTGGACAGTGGAATCGAAGGAAGCCATCATCCTGAATGCGCCCGGCCTGTGGCAGAACTACCAGGTGAATGGCCGAATTTGGCCCGGCTGGGGAGAAAGCGCCGTCTTCTTGCCTGCGGGAAAACATCGGATTTCGCCGGTTGAACGCAGGTTTCAGATGATGGATAAATCCGTCCTGGATATCCGTCTGCTCCGTTTTTCCGGAGACATGGATTCACTCACGCCCACACAGCAGGGATTTGAATTTGCCTACGACTCCACGCTACGGACAATCGTGCTTCTGAACCGGGAACCTCACGAAGTCCAAATTGACGGCAGGATAACCGATGTGCAGCCCGTTGCTTATGCCGGCAATTGGGGCATTCGGCTCCCCAGCGGCAAGCACCGGGTGGAAATCATCGCCGACAGTACAGCCTCGACGATCGTCAATACAACCAGCCTTTACAGCTCGACGGCGATCGTTATTTTTGGAACTGTAGCGTGTGGACTATTGGGGTTGTTGTACATGGCTATTCTGGTGCGCCGCACCTTCGCACGCGCGGTTCGCGACAGCACGCAATCGTAAAAGCCTTTTTCCAATGGCGGGAGCCAAAATAAGGGAATAATCATGTTTTCGCATCTGGTTTTGAATTACACATTTGTCTTTAGTGTTGTTGTCATCTGGTTCATGCTGGGCTATCAGTTCATCCTGTTCATGTTGGGCTACGTATATGGATTCAGTGCACAGCGCAGGCGCGAACAGCTCGAGCACACGGGCACGGAACTTCCTGCGATCTCCATCATGATTCCCGCCCACAATGAGGGGATGGTGATTGCAAAGACGCTGGATGCACTGCTGAATCTCAATTATCCCCAGGAAAAAATCGAGTTTCTGGTCATCAATGATGGCAGTACGGATGATACCGCGAGCATCGTAGAAACGATTGCTTCCAAGGATTCAAGGGTCCGGCTCTTTAACGTCCCCTTGGCGCTTGCCGCGCGGGGCAAGGCAGCGGCTTTGAACCAGGGACTTGGGCTCTGCCGTCACACTGTCATCGGAATATTTGACGCCGATAACACGCCCGAAGCGGATTCAGTCATTCATCTCGCCCGCCAGCTGGTTGCCGATGAGCGCCTTGGCGCTGTTGTCGGCAAATTCCGTTGCATCAACAAGAAGAAAAATCTTCTGACCCGCTTTGTCAATATCGAAGGCCTTGCCTTCCAGTGGATCATTCAGGCCGGTCGGTGGAATCTGTTCCAGATGGCGACACTGCCTGGCACAAATTACCTGATGCGGCGGACCCTTATCGAGGAGTTGGGAGGATGGGATACGGAAGCCCTGACCGAAGACTCCGAGCTCTCCATTCGAATCTATGAGGCCGGGTATCTGATCAAGTTCATTCCGTATGCGGTCACCTGGGAGCAGGAGCCGGAGAATCTGCGGGTCTGGTTCAAACAGCGGGTCCGGTGGGCGCGGGGTAACAACTATGTGCTTGAAAAGCATGTTGCCCGTATCTTCAAAATCAAACCATGGGTTGTCGGCATGGAGCTCTTCTATACCATGGCGGTGTACTACCTTTTTTTTATCGCGATCCTGCTTTCGGATCTGCTTTTTGTGCTGGCGGTTCTTGGTTGGATTTCGATCCCGGTTCCCGGCCCGTACCGCGAGGTGTGGTTCTTTGCTTTCGGTCTCTTTACGCTTGAGCTGATCATCGCTCTGTCGCGTGAAAGGGAAGACACGCCACTCAATATCGGACTCATTGTCCTGTCTTATTTCACCTACTGTCAACTCTGGATCGCCGTGGTGCTGAAAGGAGTCTACGATGATTTCGTTTTGCGGCGTGAGCACAAATGGGACAAAACTCAGCGGTTCGAGGTCGACCTGCAGGAATGCGAACAGTTGGTTAAAGGATAGTTTGCTGGGATTTTCCCCTTTGATATTCAATATAAGATAGCCGCAGGATCTTCCAGGATAACCAGAATATCGATTCAAAGGCGATTCCATATGATAGAACAGACACTTATGCCACAGAAAAACCCACTCAGCCGGGAGGATTGTCTCTCCTGCCTGGAGATTGGAAAAGCATTGACCTCTGAACTGGAGCCCAAGCGGTTTTTCAGAAAGATGCTTCAAAAAGTTTCCGAGCTGCTGCCCGCTAAAAACTGGTCCCTGCTGCTGCTGGATGAAAAAAGAGGGGAGTTGCGATTTGAAGTCTGCGTGAATCTGAATCCGGATATCGTCAAAGATATTCGATTGAGGATTGGAGAGGGCATTGCCGGACAGGCGGTTCTCCGAAAGAGCCCCATGATCGTCAACGATGTATATGACAATCCCATGTTCTGCAATACGGTGGATCGGCTTTCCGGGATGACAACCCGATCCATTATTGCCGTTCCTCTGGTCTTTGCGGGCAAATGTTCCGGGGTAATCGAGCTGGTGAACCCATGCAGCACAGGTGAGCGAACCATTTGCCTGCTTTCGGTCATTGCGGATTATGCGGCAATTGCCGTGGAAAACATGAAGCGCTATGCTCAGATTCATGACCTGTCCATCCGCGACAACCTGACCGGAATGTATAACACCCGCTACCTCTATCAGACCCTTGCCGATCTTATCTCGGAAAGAAGCTCCGTTCGATCTCCCGTGTCCCTGATCTTCATGGATGTGGATAATTTCAAACAGGTGGTGGACACTTACGGACATCTCAAAGGAAGTCGGGTACTCCACGAGATCGCCGACACCCTGATGGGTTGCATCCAGGAACCGGATTTTGGTGTTGCCTACGGCGGGGATGAATTCGTGGTGGTTCTTCCGGATATGTCCAAGGCAGCGGCATATCGAAAGGCGGAAGATATCCGCATGAAAATAAATGAAACGCCGTATCTTTGCGACGATGGGCACAATATCCATGTCGGAATCAGTCTGGGGCTGGCGTCTTTTCCTGAAGACGCCGAGGATAGTCAGGAACTGCTGGCCCTTGCCGATGGTGCCTTGTTTCAAATCAAGGCAAACGGCAAAAACGGCGTTTTGATGGTCGATTAAGCGCCTGTTGCGAAATCATGTTCCCCTTGGTCTTCATTGTAGCTGTTTATAAGAGTAAAAGAGGCGATGAAATGGAAAGTCACCCTGTTTCTGGAAAACCGCGGATCGAAAAAAAATTTTACATTATAGGCGATGAACGGGTATTTCATACAAAAGCACCTGAATATTTTTCAGCGATAATGAAGAGAGTCGGCATTAAAGGGACTTACGAGCCCTTCATGGTCAAACCCGGGGAAATCGAAAAAGCGGTAAGAGAGATCAGAAATTTAAATGTAGCCGGGGCCAATGTCACCATACCCTACAAGGAAGCAGTTATCCCCTATCTTGATGAACTCTCCGAGGGCGCGACAATTATCGGTTCGGTCAACACCATTGTTCGGAAAGGGGATAAACTCAAAGGGTATAACACGAACGCCATAGGCTTCATGGATGCCCTGAAAGATGCCGGTTTTGATGCTGCCGGCAAATCAGTTCTTGTATTCGGGACAGGCGGCGCGGCCAGGGCGGTTGTCTTTATCCTTAACTGGGTTCATGCCAAGTCAATTCTCATTACCGGCCGAAGCCAGGATAAGACCCACTCAATCGTCAATCAGATCGGCGGAGAGGCGATATCAATGAGCGCCCTTATGGATCGGATCCTTTCGGTAAATCTAGTGGTCAATGCGACGTCGGTATCCAGCCCTGATGAAGGCACGGAACTGGCCGAACTGGTGAACCGTCTCCAATTGTCGAATTGCGAACTGGTGATTGACCTGAATTACGGTCGCCCTCTGAATTTTTGGCGGGATATGGCTCAGAGCAAAGGCATCCGGTTTATGGACGGTCTCTCGTCACTATCCCATCAGGCCAAACGCACCTTGTCCCTCTGGACAGGAGTTGAGGTCAAGCCTGAAATAGTTGTAACGGCCATTCAGGATTCGACATCAGCCACATAAAACAATGGATGCACTTGAGTGTACGCGTCACTGCGGACTGTGAAAGCTTCAATCGATTTTCTGCGTGGACATTTAGCAAGATCCATAAAAACATGGGAATTTCTTTTTTGATATACAACCTGTTTTGTGATAACAAAAACAACAATGATTTTTTCAACAACACAAGAATGTTCATACATTGCCCCCCTCCTTAAAATGAAACAAATTTCATACTTGGGCAAAACTAATGTTCGTTTTTATCTGATTGGGTCTGGTCGGGAACAATATGTGAATAAAGGAGGTTGACATGGTCATAGGAAAGAAATTCACTGGATTGAACAGAAGAGAGTTCCTGAAAGTCGGTGTGTTGGGGACAACTTCAGCCTTCCTTGGGACAAATACCCTTGCTAAAGCAGTGGAATACTGTTCCGCGGAAGAACCATTTGCCTTTCCCGAGCCTGTATATCGGACTTTGGGCCGAACCGGAATGAAAATCACGGTCGTAAGCTTTGGAGCGATGTTGACGCCTGAGCCGGAAGTGATAAAAGTCGCCTTTGATCACGGTGTCAACTATGTGGACACGGCCAGAAAATACATGGGAGGAAAGAACGAGGAAATTGTCTCCAAGGCATTGAAAGGCAGGCGCGATAAGATATTCGTGGCTACAAAGACACAGCCCTCTTCGGTGTCAAAAGCGGACATCATCAGCGATGTGGAGACAAGCCTCAAGACACTTGAAACAGACTATATCGATGTGATCCAACTCCATAGCCTTACCGATAAAGAAAGATTATTCATTCCGGAAACGCGGGAAGCGATCATTAAATTGAAAGAGCAGGGCAAGGTGCGTTTCTGCGGTGTCACCACGCATAAAAATCAGGCTGAAGTGCTCAATGCCCTTGTGGATGACCCTGACCGGTTCTTTGATACGGCGCTTGTGGCCGTCAACTTTAAAAGCGACAATGATATCGTTCTTGCGATAGAACGTGCTGCCAAGGCAAATATCGGTATCATTGCAATGAAGACGCTGGCAGGCGGGTATGCAACCGATGCTTTGGGAAAGATCAGCCCCCACCAGGCAGCCATCAAATGGGCTCTGCGGAATCCGAATATCACTGCCGCCATTCCGGGCATGAAAGACTTGTCCCAGCTCAAGGAAGATATTGCCGTAATGGGGATGCCCTTTGAACTTGCGGACGAACGCATTCTGCAACGTTACCATGCTGCCGTGAAACCCTACTACTGTCATCTATGCGGGAAATGCGAAGGGTCATGTCCGATGGGCGTGGAAATCAGTACGATCAACCGTTCGCTGATGTATGCGGAAGGATACGGAAACCACGAACTGGCACTGTCCACGTACCGTGAGATTCCCGCATCCGCTTCCGCCCTGGCGTGCTTTGACTGCTCGGAGTGCGTTGCACGCTGTGTCAATGGACTCAATATCAGGACAAAAATGGAAAGAGCCAGAGAATTGTTGGTTTAGTCGTTTTCCGGGAGGGTTCCATGCAGAAAGCTTATAGAATCACCTTGATGATCATCTGGTTGCTTTATGCTCCGATTGCGGTTTCCGCGGTTGAAACCGATGTCACCACTGCGCTGCCCGATCCCGCATGTATCGAGGACTGGCCCATGGATGGCAAGGCAGCCCTCTTTGACAAGGAAACTCTCTTTGATCACATCAACGGCGAATCGGAACTCTATTTCCCGTATGGATTTGAGGCGCTTGGCTTTGCCAGATATGCGAACAGGAATAATCCGAAGTCAGCTTTTGATGCCGATATCTATAAAATGGGCTCTCTGCTGGATGCCTTTGGAATGTATGCAAATTACCGAAGAAAGGATGATGTGGATGTCAATGTCGGTGCTGAAGGCACGGCTTCTTCATCTCAGCTTCTTTTCTATCAGGACAGGTATTTTGTGAGGCTTCAGGCAAGCGGAACAACGAATCCCGGACCTGACATATTTCTTGCGTGCGCCCGGGCCATCTCTGAAAAACTGCCGCGGAACACAGGCAGGCCCAAGGAGCTTGAGGCGTTCATTATTCCGGCCATAGAGCGAAAGAGCCTGCGTTATATCGCTCAAAGCCTTCTCGGATATGATTTTTTTCGTAAGGGGATTATGGCTGACGCCATTCTGAAAGATGAAAAGATTCAGGTCTTCCTGGTGCTTGAAAATTCCAGGGAGGCGGCGCGAAAGGCTTTTGATCAGTATGGCGAGTATCTGAAAACATCGGAGAAAAACGTCCAGATTGCCCAGATGCAGCAACGGATTTCCCTGAAAGCACGCGATCCGTTGTATGGAAATGTAGTGGTTGAGCAGGAAGGCCGATATATCTTCGGTGCTGTCCGGGTAAAGGATACTTCCGGAGCGCAACAACTCATCGAGAAACTGCGCAAACGGATAGCAGGTGAATAGGCTTCCATAAGAAGGGGTGCCCATATCGGCAAGCCACGATTTTGCCTGCTCCGGCGAAAACATAAGAGCAGGGAGCATGTGGATGGCCTTCAAATATGTTGCTAACTATGTCATGCTAAAGTATTCTTACATGATCAAGGATATAGCCGGTGTGCATGACGGATTCGAGGGTCGTGCCTTCGAAAGCAGAAGGATTCGGAGCGACAGGCGAACGATCTGTGGCAGAACGTGGATCAGAAAGGCGCCGACCCGTTGCTCCAGGGAACCGGCAAATACAGATAGCCCATTAAAAAAGGAGATATTTTACCATGTCAATCACACTCGATGATAAGGCCGTAGATGTATTTAAATTATATGATGAGATGGCCATCGCCTATTCTAAAGACATTGAGAGCTATAAGGCTCTTATAGAGACTATCGAGGTTATGATAGCGCAGAAACAAGGAAAGCTTCAGGTAGTTAAAAATAAAACCATTGATTTATTAAAAACATCTCTTGAGATTATACCCTCTCAGGAGACCCCTTTGCATCAAAAGGATAAGAAATTCAATTATGCGGGGATAGATATGGAGGCTTTGATTCCAGGAAAAGAGATTGAATCAGGAGAAACAGTTGTTGAAATCACTCACGCCATTCCCGTGAAGAAAAAATCTCGGGCGATAACACCACCCATTCAAATGCAAAAACCCAGAGCCGTCCGCCGTAAGAAAACTACTGGAAAAGGCAAGGTTAAGAGCGTTGGCAAACCTAAAAAGCCTTCTCTTCGATCTAAAAACATTGCTGAGGAAAGTAAAGACGATCTATTTGACACTTCCTTGAAAAAGATTTCCAAGGCTAAATCAACCAAAGACATCACAGGATCCTGTCTGTACCACCCTCAATCCCCAGTGTTGGATAAGGCCAGACAACTATGCTCTTCTTGTAAATGGAAACTTATCACCAATGGCTTGAAAGGATATGATAAAGAGCCGTCAGTGATTTCATTTTTAAAGGGAGAGACCACAACAATCCCTGATTTAGGTCAACCCATGTGTCCGGTTCACCCCGCGGTTCCATCATACAATCAGAAAACAGGTTTATGTAAAGCCTGCCAAAAGAAGGCTAAAGCAATTGGGGTTCAGGATCGCCTTCTTACGGAGGAAGAGCTGACAGTATTGCGGAATCCTTTTTCTTGAATATGGCTCCTCGCTGTCTTTAGTAGGCAAATACAGAACATGACGATATAAAGATCCTGTTGGAAAATGGCGCCGGTGATTTGAGGAAAATATCATGAAAAACATATTCACAACCCAAATTCATGTCAGATTCCGCGATATCGATAATATGGGGCATGTTAATAATGCGGTATTTTTCACCTATTTTGAAGAAGGAAGAAAAGCGTTTTTTAGTAAAATTTTAGCTGTTTCAGACCTTTCTGCCTTTCCATTTATCTTGGCTCACATAGGCTGTGATTTTCTCAGACCCATTACACTAAATACCCAACTGTCGCTTGAGATGTGGGTAAAGGAAATTGGAAATAAGAGTTTTGGGCTGGGCTATAAACTGGTGGACCTGTCAGATGAGTCAATTGCATACGCAGGAGGCGAGTCCGTTCAGGTCTGCTTTGATTACGGGAATAATGAGTCCATTGCAGTTCCCGCTGGATTAAAGCAAAAACTGATAGAATATTCATGATGCTGATTCCATTTGGAATCATCGCCTCCCTCTTTGAGGGGGGGGCGTTCCGGTCGGTATTTGAGCAACCGGATACATCCTAACCCACATCACCGGCCCTTCAACGCACAGTCGGCGATCCAAATACCGGTACTATTGCAGGAGCCCAAGAGGTTACTATCCTGATGTTATGGACTGCCCTCTTGGCTGGAAGAAAGTACCCCCCCCCCGATATAATCCAACTGACTATACAGCAGATAAATGATGGTGAATTTCACATCAATCACTTCAGGGAATTAGAAAAATATCCCGCTGACTCCTGGCCGCGCACCGGATTCCGTCCTTTCCGCTTGGCCTCGTAGAGTTGCGCTTCGGCAATGGGTAGCAACTCGTTCTGAAATTCCTCAAGAGACAAGGCCATGTTCCGGGTCGGAACCTGAATTGACATTATTTTTATTCTGCTTCACGGTCACACCGATCTCAAACACCTGAATCGGCGGTGTCTCTTTTTCCCAGGGGCGGTGATAAGCCAGCTTCAGACGGGTTGAACCGATGCCGCAGGGAACAAACAGAAATGTTATTTGACCGCCAGCGCCGATACGATCGGAATCTGCGACAAAGACGGGCTCGCCTTTCTGCTTCAACACGGTCAAACCGTTCGTCAGAACCTCCCACTGATAACCGGTTGTCGGGTTGCCAGGCAATCTGATGGTAAGTTCTTCACCCAGGAAAATTGTAAAGTTGCTGCCGTTGTCTGGCTCCGAAAGCTCAAGGGCTGAGCAGGGAATGACAACTGTGATGAGAAGCGCAAAACTTCGAAATATTTGATTGAAAATGTTATGCATCCGGAATATGCTTTGTATCAACTTATGGATTTACGACAAAATTGTTCATAACGGAGACGCCTGTACGCACACATGATAAATGATTATTGCTCGAAGTTCAATGATGATCGGCTGGATCGTCGGCTCTAAACCATTTAAGGAAATTTCTCGTGTGATATGATGAAACCTGGTAATCGGGATCTATCATGAATAATAAAGCGGAGTATTCTGTCATGATGCGTATTCAGCCGGAAGATATGGAGGATTTGGAGGCCGCCAAATGGTTGTTGGAGAATCCAGGCTTTGCCGCAAAAATAACAGATTTGCTTGGAACTCCAATTCAGAAAGGATTAGAGCTTCTTCCGAAGCGTTGGAATGCGACGATAGGAGCGGTAACCCGGGCGGTTTTATTCTTGTCGGTCAATGCGGCAGTTTTCACGATGGATATCAGACCAAGAAGGGAATCTTCAAATCTTTCGACTTATCTTTCAAGTTGCGGACCGATTCAGTATTCAAGTTTCCGAAAAAGCTGCGGCACAAGCTTTACCTGCAATTGGTGCGGTCGGCGGGGTACTTATCAATACATTTTTTATTGACCACTTCCAGAATATGGCGCATGGCCATTTCGTGGTGCGCCGTCTTGAAAGAAAATATGGAATATCGGCGGTTAAGAATGCTTATGAGAGCATTACAACTTCCTTTGCCTCGGATTGACGGCGGCAACCCCCTGATGCAGGTTCTCCAAAAAAAGCTTCATCGCGAGATTTCAGCCGTGTTGCCGCCTCAGGTATTGTTGGGTCAATGGCCATGATTGTTGGGCATTTCGGTTGCAAGGCGCTTTGTTCCGACGGAGGTCGAAATGAAATATAAATTTCGTTTTATTATTTCGCTGGGTTTCTTAGGAATCTGCGCTTACCTGTTTTACGCGGCCTACGATAGCGTAAAAGAAGAAATGATCCGGGACTTGAACGCCAGGCAGACGGCCCATGCAAAGCAGGCGGCAAAGGGGATCGAGAGTTTCTTTAACAATTATCTGAATATGCTGAATTGCCTGTCTCAAAGCGATTTCATCATCAAGATGGATGATCAGGGCCGGAATCTCATGCGGATTTTCTACAACAATAACATCAATGAAATCAAAGGGATTACGCGGGTCGATGTCAACGGATGGATTATTCATACCTACCCCTTTGATTCAAATGCCATTGGGGTGGATATCTCATCCCAGGACCATGTGCGCGAAATCATGAAGACCCAGAAGCCGGTTGTCAGCGATGTGTTTGAAGCGGTTCAGGGATTCAGGTGCATCGCCTTTCATGTGCCGGTGTTCAAGGGGGAAGTCTATGATGGTACCATCGCTGTTCTAATTCCCTTTGATCATATATCGAAGAATTTTCTGGAAGATATTCGAATTGGCCAGGATGGATCTGCCTGGCTGATCAGTCCGAAGGGCGTTGAACTTTACAGCCCGATTCCGGGGCATATCGGAAAGACGATTTATGAAACATCAGGGCAGTTTCCCAGCGTCATATCGATGGCCAATGAGATGCGAAATGGCAAGCACGGCACCACCACATACCTGTATGAACGGATTCCCGGCGATATCAAAGACACCATAAAAATGCAAGCGGTGTATCTACCCATATCCGTCATCAACACGTTCTGGTCTATCGTTGTCGCGACACCCGAGGATGAGGCTCTGGCAATGATGAAGGACTTCAAGAACAAGTGGATGCTGATTGTCGGCGTGATGACATTTGGCTGGTTTTCCCTTACCTACTTTCTTCTCGGGGCCTGGGCCGTCATCCGCGAAGAAAAGAAACGGAAAACGGCAGAAGAGGCACTGAAACAAAGTGAGGAAAAATACCGGGAACTGGTTGAAAACGTCAATAGCATCATTTTTAGAAGGGACGCTACGGGAGGTATCACTTTTATCAATAAATTTGCCCAAAAATTTTTTGATTATGATGAAACGGAAATATTGGGCAGAAATGTTGTGGGGACCATTGTTCCTGAAATAGAATCGACCGGGCGTGATTTAAAATGGATCATTGAGGATATCGGGCGCAATCCTGATCTGTATATTAACAACATCAACGAAAACATGCGCCGCAATGGCGATAGAGTCTGGATCGCCTGGACCAATAAGCCGGTTTATGACGATAACCATCAGGTCAAGGAGATTCTCTGTATCGGGAATGATTTTACGGAACGCAGGCAGGCGGAAAAAGAGGTGATGGATTGGAAACATCGCTTTGAATCCGTTGCCGCCGCATCCGGTCAGATCGTGTATGATTACGATGTTGTCAAAAGGAAGGTTACCTGGAGCGGCAGCATCGAACAAGTGCTCGGATATCATCCGTTTGAAATGGGCGAAGGATATTCCGAGTGGGAAAATCTGATAGATCCGCGTGAGCGTGAAGTGGTGCTAAGGCTGCAGGATATTTCCAGGAAAAACGGTACGCCCTTTCGTGCAGAGTATGGTTTCAGACACAAAGACGGCTGCTATGTCCAGATTCTTGACCGGGGTTTTGTTTTGCCCGATTCAACGGGCAGATTTGAGCGAATGATCGGTATGATGCAGGACATCACTGCGAGCAAGCGAAGCGAGGAGGAACGGCAGAGGCTGGAGGAACGGCTGATCCGTGCTGAGAAGATGGAGGCATTGGGGACACTGGCCGGAGGCGTTGCTCACGATCTTAACAATGTTCTTGGGGTTCTGGTTGGCTATTCGGAGCTGCTGATCGAAATGATTCCTGAAACCAGTCCGCTTAAAAGATATGCTGAAAACATCCTGAAGTCCGGTATCAGAGGGGCTGCGATCATTCAGGACTTGCTGACGCTGGCCAGAAGGGGGGTGGCTGTTTCAGAGGTGGTCAATCTGAACCGGATTGCCTCTGACTATTTCAAGACGCCGGAGTTTGAGAATCTCAAGAACTGTCATCCCTATGTGACTTTCACTATCGACCTTGAAAAGGATCTGCTGAATATCAAGGGATCATCGGTCCATCTTGGAAAGATGTTGATGAATCTTGTGTCCAATGCGGCTGAGGCCATTTCCGAGAGGGGTGAAGTGACGATTCGAACGGAAAACAAATATCTCGACAGCCCCATTCAAGGTTACGATGAAATGCAGGAAGGGGATTATGTCGTCCTGGCGGTGTCAGACAATGGAGGGGGTATTTCGGCCAAAGACATCGGGAAAATATTTGAACCCTTTTACACGAAAAAAGTGATGGGAAAAAGCGGAACGGGACTGGGATTGGCCGTTGTCTGGGGTACCGTTAAGGATCACGACGGATACATTGATGTCAAGAGCCAGGAGCAGAACGGAACCGTTTTTTTCCTCTATTTCCCTGTTACGCGAGATGAAGTTGCCCAAGAGCGGAAATCCGTATCACCAGAGGCCTTCATGGGCAGGGGGGAATCGATTTTGGTGGTGGATGACGTGAAAGAGCAGCGGGAACTGGCCATGCTGCTGCTGACCCGGCTTGGTTATCGCGTCACCACCTTGTCCGGTGGCGAGGAGGCCGTTGAATATCTGAAAACGAACAGGGTCGATCTGATCGTTCTGGATATGATCATGGACCCTGGCATGGATGGTCTGGAAACCTATCAACGGATAATTGAAATCAATCCCAACCAGAAAGCCATCATCGTAAGCGGATATTCAGAGACGGACCGGGTGAAAAAAGCCCAGGAACTGGGAGCCGGGGGATACATCCGAAAACCCTATGTGATGGAAAAAATTGGTCTGGCCATTCGAAAGCAGTTGGATAAGTAGCCGCAAGGTTGGGCCGTACCGCAAAATTTTAACTGCTTACCCTTCGTTGGCTCTGGGCCTGTTGTTGGCTGACTGGGTCGCTTCGATCCTGAATTTGGAGTATCCAGAGTTGTCTTTTTCCTCTTGACAGAATAAATTCATTCATATATCAAAAAAAATGAAACATCGTTACGAAAATATATTGCCAAGTTTTAGGTTCTTGTTATAATATCAATGATATCAATAGATAATGTTGTTATGTCAATGGAATATAATCATTTAAATTCATATATATTGTCGATAAGCATAATTTATTTATAATTAATATCAAGATGATATATTTGTATGTATTTGGATTTGAGGATATCGATAATATCTAAAGTAACAAAGTTATTAAAAGTGAAATTCAGTTTATTATTCCGTTTGTTTTATAACCTTGATCATCGTTCCGTCCGGACAATGCATTGTCTGAATTGATTTTTCTGCTCTCCCATTGAAGAAGGGAAATTAAAGGGAAATCAGTGCGGTGGCCCAAACGATGGTCAATGCCGCTTTTATGATTGAAAGGATTTTTATGTTCTGGACAGGTTTGACGCCGGATGAAGCCAGAGCGGCTCTGGTTAACAAGGATAAATCCAAAAAAGACAAACGCACGACTTTAAAAGAGGCGGTGGATACCTTCATAAAAGACGGCGACAATGTTGCAATCGGCGGATTTGTTAATATCCGTCAGCCGATTGCCATCTGTCATGAAATGATCCGGCATGGATTTAAAGACATGACGTTTTCATTCCAATCCAGCGGCATGGCAATGGATTATCTGGGCGGTGCCATGGCCATTGCGCCGGATCATTTTTCAATCAAGCGCATTGAATTTGCCTACTGGGCACATGAGTCTTTTGGACTGTCGCCTGTTTTTCGCTATCTTGCCGAGCGCGGCAAGTTGGAACTGGAAGACTGGAGCAACTACAACATGTCCGCCCGATTTAAGGCCGGAGCCATGGGACTGCCTTTTCTTCCCGTGCGGGGGCCTTTGGGCAGCGATATTCTGAAAAAATGTCGCGCCAAGGTGATGGAGTGCCCTTTTACCGGAACGCCGATAGTTCTGGTTCCGGCAAGTCATCCGAATGTTTCGATCCTTCATGTTCAATCCGCCGATCAATACGGAAATTGTATTATCCGGGGAACCGAAGCCACCTGCCCGGAAATGGCGATGGCTGCAGCCCATACCATTGTCACCTGCGAGCAGATCGTACCCCATGAAATGCTTACCCGTAAACCCCGCGACGTTGCCATTCCATTTTTCGCGGTGGATGCGGTGGTGCAGGTTCCATTCGGGGCGTATCCGACCAGCAGTCGCAGATATTACTATTTTAACAAAGAGCATATCGCATCCTTTCACGCGCTTGCCAGGCATTTGTCAAGGGAAGATCTCAAACCCTTAAAAGCTTATTATGACGAATACATTTTCGGTGTTCAGGACTTTGGAGATTTCATAGACACATTTCCGGTGCGGAAAATCATGGAAGAACATCATTCCGAGTTGAGGAATTTTGAAAGACTGCTGTAAGGAGTATAGATGTTAATTGTCGGCGAGGATTACACGCCTCAGGAAATGATCGTGATTGCCGGTTCGCGGGTACTGGAAGATAAAAAAGTCGTTTTTGTCGGTACGGGTCTTCCGATGATAGCAACGCTTCTGGCGCAAAAAATGCATGCGCCGGGCATCATCGCCGTATTCGAAGCCGGCGCTGTCGGCCCGACGCTGGAAAGCGGCCTCCCGTTTTCGGTAGGAGACTCCCGCACATCGAGCGGTGCATCGTATGTCAGGGGTTTAAATGCAGCATTTGAACTGACTCAGCGGGGGTTTTGCGATTTTGGATTTGTCGGCGGTGCTGAAATCGACCCTTATGGCAATTTGAATTCCACCATGATGGGGAAGTTCCCGGAGGATTACATGAAACCAACAACCAGGCTCCCGGGTAGCGGCGGCGCCAGCGACATGGCATCTTCCTGTGAGCGGACCATTCTAATCATGCCGCATGAGCTCAGGCGCTTCAACAAAGAACTGAATTACATCACCAGTCCAGGCTATCTGGATGGGAGTCCCGGAGCAAGAAAAAAAGCGGGACTGGTTGGAAAGGGGCCTTATCGGGTGATTACCACAAAGGCTATTTTGGGTTTTGATGAAGAAACGCATCGGATGAAACTGCTTCAAACCTTGCCCGGAGAAACAGCCGCCAGCGTTCAGGCAGCAACAGGCTTTAAGCTGTTGATGGATACTGTATCTTCATTCGATCCCCCAACAGAGACAGAATTAAGAATGATTCGCGAAGTCATTGACCCATTGGGATTTTTTGTAAAAAAACCTCAGAAAACGCAGGTGGTGCAGCAGTTTTAAGGCAAAGTTGCCTATCCTGTTTACAAAATGCCGCTTATACGCTAAAACAGCTTCATCTAATGGAAGCTGCTTGAAGAAACCAGAACAAAGGAGAATTGTCATGTCCAAGAAAATGAAAACCATAGATGGCTGCACTGCTGCAGCACATGTGGCGTATGCCATGAGCGATGTTGCCGCCATTTACCCGATTACGCCTTCAACCCCGATGGGAGAGATTGCCGATGAATGGTCGGCCCAGGGACGAAAAAATATATTCGGTCAGACCCTTCTGGTCAAGCAGATGCAGTCCGAAGCCGGCGCAGCCGGCGCCGTTCACGGTGCGCTCGCCGCGGGATCTTTGACCACCACGTTTACGGCATCACAGGGGTTGCTTCTCATGATTCCGAATATGTACAAGATTTCCGGCGAGCTTTTGCCGGGCGTCTTTCATGTCACTGCCCGCGCCCTTGCCGCCCACGCCCTTTCCATTTTCGGGGATCACGCCGATGTCATGTCTGTCCGTCAAGCCGGGTTCGTGCTTCTTTGTTCCAACTCGGTTCAGGAAGTCATGGATCTGGCGCTGGTATCGCATCTTTCCGCCATTGAAGGTCGCGTGCCGTTTCTGCATTTTTTCGATGGATTCAGAACCTCCCATGAAATCCAGAAAATCGAACTGATTGATTATGCGGATATGGCGGCGTTGACCAATTTTGAAGCCATCGAGGCGTTTCGCAGCCGGGCCATGAACCCCGAACATCCCCATATCCGGGGAACCGCGCAGAATCCGGATATCTATTTTCAGGGAAGGGAGGCTGCCAATTCCTTTTATCAGCAAATTCCCGCAATAATTTCCAAATACATGAAAAAAGTGGGCGATCTGACCGGAAGGCGCTACCGGCTCTTTGATTATGTGGGAGATCCACAGGCCGAACGCGTGATCATATCCATGGGCTCATCCTGCGAAGCCATCGAAGAAGTGGTCAATAGCATGAATGACAATGGAGAACGGGTGGGTCTGGTCAAAGTCCGGCTTTACAGACCTTTCTGCGTCTCTGATTTTCTGGAAGCGCTGCCGGCATCCTGCGACAGAATCACGGTTCTGGACCGGACCAAGGAGCCGGGCGCCATCGGCGATCCGCTTTACATGGATGTTTGTACTGCCTTTATGGAAAGAGGGGAAGCGCCGATCATTACCGGCGGCAGATATGGGTTGGGCTCCAAGGAATTTACCCCGGCCATGGTAAAAGCCGTGTATAAAAACATGAACGCCGCAGGGCCCAAAAATCATTTTACCGTTGGAATTGTCGATGACGTCACCCGGACTTCCCTGGATGTAGAAGAACTGATAGATACCACCCCCAAGGGCACGGTTCAGTGCAAGTTCTGGGGCCTGGGATCGGACGGAACGGTCGGTGCCAACAAAACCGCCATAAAGATTATCGGCGATAACACCCCGATGTATGCTCAGGGCTATTTTGCCTATGATTCCAAAAAATCCGGCGGCATCACGGTTTCTCACCTGCGGTTTGGCAATGAGCCCATTCAGTCCACGTATCTGGTGAACACGGCCGATTTTGTGGCCTGCCACAAAGCCAATTATGTTCAGATTTATGATGTGCTGGAAGGCATCAAACCCGGCGGAACCTTTTTGCTGAATTCCAACTGGTCATTCGAAGAAATGGAAACCGAGCTGCCGGCCCGCATGCGGCGGTTCATCGCCGACAACAAGCTCAAATTCTACAACCTGGATGCGGTCAAAATCGCCAACGCCGTGGGCCTTGGCGGCAGGATCAACATGATCATGCAAACCGCATTTTTCAAACTGGCCAATGTGCTGCCTGTTGAAGAGGCGCTTTTGCTCTTGAAAGGCGAAATTAAAAAGGTTTATGGCAACAAGGGAGAGAAAATCATCCAGATGAATATGGATGCCGTGGATCAGACGCTTGCCAACCTTGAGGAAGTCAAATATCCCGAATCCTGGAAAGATGCCGCGGGAAGCGACATTCTTGGTGCCGAAGTGCCGGCATTCGTGGAAAAGGTGATGAACCCCATTCTGGCACAGCAGGGCGACAAGCTGCCGGTCAGCGCGTTTCAGCCGGATGGCGTTTTCCCAGTGGATACGGCCCGATATGAAAAACGCGGCGTGGCCATTCATGTTCCCGAATGGATCATCGACAACTGCATTCAGTGCAACCAGTGCGCTTTTGTCTGTCCCCATGCCGCCATCATTCCGGTTCTGGCGACGGATGCCGAGCTTGCCGGCGCGCCGGCGGCGTTCGAGACCCGCCCGTCCCTGGGAAAGGAGCTGAAAGACTATAAGTTCCGGATTCAGGTCAATACCCTGGATTGCCAGGGATGCGGCAACTGCGCGGATATCTGTCCGTCCAAGAAAAAAGCCCTGGTCATGAAACCCATTGAAACCCAGACTGCGGTTCAGGTTCCCAACCATCAATTTTCTTTAACCATTCCGGTAAAAGATAATTTATTAAAACGGGATTCGGTCAAAGGCAGTCAGTTTGTAAAACCCCTGATGGAATTTTCCGGTGCCTGTGCCGGCTGCGGGGAAACTCCCTATGTAAAGGTGCTGACACAGCTCCTTGGCGAACGCATGATCATCGCCAATGCAACCGGGTGCAGCTCGATCTGGGGTGCGCCGGCACCTTCAACACCGTATTCGGTGAACAAGGACGGGCATGGCCCGGCATGGGGAAATTCCCTGTTTGAGGATGCCGCGGAATTCGGTTACGGAATGGCCATTTCAGTGGGTCAGCGCAGAAATAAACTGGCGGATCTGATGAAGGCGGCTCTGGATACGCCGGTATCGGATGCGGTTAAAAGTGCCATGACCGGCTGGCTGGGCGCTATGAATGACGCCGATGCGTCCAAGGCTTTCGGTGATCAGCTAAAAGAACTTCTTTCCGGAATGCAGCGAAACCGCCTGATGGATCATATCTACGGAATGAAAGATCTGTTTGTGAAAAAATCCATATGGGCTTTCGGCGGCGATGGCTGGGCCTATGACATTGGTTTTGGTGGTCTGGATCATGTCATTGCATCCGGGGAAGATGTCAATATTTTGGTCATGGATACCGAAGTCTATTCCAATACGGGCGGCCAGGCTTCAAAGTCCACGCCAAGCGGCGCAGTAGCCAAATTTGCCGCATCCGGTAAGAAAATCGGGAAAAAAGATCTGGGCCGGATTGCCATGACGTACGGGTATGTATACGTGGCTTCGGTAGCGATGGGTGCAAACAAACAGCAGCTCTTAAAGGCGTTTATGGAAGCGGACCGATATCCAGGGCCGTCTATCGTTATCTGCTATGCGCCCTGTATCAATCAGGGGATAAAAAAAGGCATGGGGAAAACCCAGCTTGAAGAGCAGCTTGCGGTTCAGGCCGGATACTGGCCGCTTTACCGGTACAACCCGCTTCTGGCGGATGAAGGGAAAAATCCGTTTACCCTGGATTATGACAAAGCCCCGGATGGAACCCTTCAGACATTTCTGTCTGGTGAAAACCGCTATGCCCAGCTCGAAAAGTCATTCCCGGAAGAGTCGAAAAAACTTCGCGTTCAGATCGAGAAGGAACTGCTTCAACGGTTTGAAACCCTGAAGCAGATAGCTGATCCGCAGGCAGTGTGCAAGTCTGAAGGATAAGGAGTCCGGAGTCAGAAGCCAAAAGCTTCTGACTCCTTTTTTCTGATTCCTCGCTTATTTCATCTATTGTCTGTCGTCCGTCCTCTGCCTTCAGATTCCTGAGATAATCGATAGACCGTCTCCATTTCCTGCAGGGTCAGATCGAAAGCCCTTCGGCTCAGATAATTGACCGTTCCTTTCCGCACCAGCACCCATCCCATGCTGGCAGCCATTCCCGCCGGAGTTGTCTTTTTGATCAGCCGGTATATGAGCAACGGCCATTGCATCCATTTATAGACGTTCCAGGATTTCTTTGCGTAAGTGCCGGCCTGCCGAAAGAGCGGGTGCTCTGTGGCTGCTTTGACGCTGAAAAGATACCTGAGTTCTATGCGGTGAAGACGGTTGACAATCGGCAGCTTCTCCGTGTCGCAAACCGATTGCAGCCAGAATTGGCATCTGATCAGAATTTGACCCAGCCCGGCTTCTTCAACGGGTGCCGGACTTTCCGGAAAATACGTTCCGGCGATCACCCCAAGCGCATCTCCAAAACCGGATTTCCATTCCGTGTATCCGGGAGATGAGAAAATCAGGGTGTTGACGCCTACCAGGCGACTGCGAATCTCCTGAATCCGAGGATCCGCCGGACGAAACTCCGGTTCGGTCAAATCCGCAAGGTCTGCCAGATCCTGTTCGATTTCCCCTGCATCCTGAGGTGTCGCCTCGTGCCGGGATTCATGATCATATGCCAGAATCGCCTGCTTGCCCGCAAACAGATAGAGGTCCATTAAAAAGAAACGGGTCAGGGATAAAATCGTCAACTGATTGGAAAGATAGATCAGCCAGGAAAATGGATCCGGCAGCAGGATGAGCCGTAGCACATTGGCGTGGTTGATCCATCTGCGGTAGCGGATATAGACCTGAACCGCCCGATACCTGCTGATTCTGTCATACCAATTCCAGGCTTTTCGAATATGCCGGATGCGAATTTTTTGAAACCGTGAAAACCCCGGCCTGCGCAGAATATCCTGAAGCCGCTCCACAGCGCTGTGAGAGGTGCGGATCAGGCTTCCGGCGGTCACACAAAGCTCCGGCTTTTCCTGATCCGGATGAAACGCAGCGGCAATATCCCGCAGATACCCGCTAAATCCGGCAAGCTCATTGATTTCCGGAAACCCTGCCTGCCAGATTCTCTGGCAACGATTCAATACCACCTGAATCGCCTGTTGCCGGCAAGGTCCGGCAGAATAGAGCTCATCCTTTAATTCCCTGAATTCATGTTTTAATGACCGCTTCCACTGAAGCAATCCGCGAAGACGCCACACTACGGTCAGGGTGGCCAGCGCAATCAGCAGCGCGGCGATCCCAAGCCCGCTGTGAAGGACATGATAGAACCAGATGGGGTCCACGGGAAATCCTCTTGCTTTCACTATCGAGAGTATCGTATATCCCCAGATATGGACAGCACCAGACATCTGATCATATCCGTTCTGATCACCCTTGCCCTCATTTTGTGCGGATCCTGGGGATTTATGGCCATTGAGGGCTGGAATTTTCTGGATGCCCTCTTCATGACCGTGATCACCTTGACCACCGTGGGGTTTGGAGAAGTCCATCCACTCAGCCCTATCGGTCGAATGTATACCATACTCCTGATATTTGTGGGAGTTGGTTTTTTGGGATATGTGGGTGCGACACTGATTCAGTACATGATCGAAGGACGGATTCGAATCGTTCTGGGGAGGCGAAGGTTGGATAAAAAAATTACCCGACTGAAAAATCATTACATTGTCTGTGGTTATGGCCGCATTGGAAGAGTCTTGTGCATGAATCTTCGTCAAAAGCCCATTGATATCGTGGTGATTGAAAAAAGTCCGGACCTGGTGCCGGTTATGGAAGAAGACAAAATTCTTTATCTATCCGGCGATACGGCGGACGAGGCCATTCTCTTAAGCGCAGGGATTGAACGTGCCAAAGGTCTGATCGCCGTTCTGGGAACCGATGTGGACAACGTGTTTCTGGTTTTGACTGCCAGACAGCTCAATCCCAAGTTATTTATCATGGCCAGGGCAATTTATAAAGAGTCAAAGTCCAAGCTGCTGGCTGCCGGTGCTTCAGCGGTTGAATCGCCTTACGAAGTCGGGGCCGTGAGCATGGCCCACCGGATTATCCGGCCCACGGTTACCAGCTTTCTGGATCTGGCCCTGACATATGATCGCAAAGACATTCAGATGGAAGAAATTCCGATAAGCGCCTCATCGACGCTGGCCAACGTGATGCTTAAGAATTCCGGAATCCGCCAGGAATATAATTTGATCATCATCGCCATTAAACAGGTTGACGGCAGCATGATGTTCAACCCTTCCTTTGAGACCCGGCTTGAACCCGGCGCCACGGTCATAGCCGTAGGCCAGGAACAGGATCTGCTAAAGCTGGAAAAAATCCTCTATCCGGTTTGACGGCTATCCTGTAAAGGGGCATGAATTGCGTCTTTATAACGCTCTGTTTTTTCGATGGGTTACCATTTCCGCTGGTTTCCAGGCCGGAGAGTGATAACCAGCGGAAATGTGCAGATTATGGCTGTTTAAAGTTTATGCAGCAAAGCATGGGGGGATATAAAAGGAGTCGGGAGTATGAAGCAACAGGGGGATTCTGCCCGGACCATTCTGGTTACAGGTGGCGGCGGGTTTCTGGGACAGGCCATTGTCCGGCTTCTCATAAACCGGGGGGACAGGGTCATCAGTTTTTCAAGGGGTTATTATTCAGAGCTGGGGGCTTTGGGGGTCAAACAGATTCCGGGTGATATTTCGAATCCGGTTGCCGTCGAAAACGCCGTCAAAGGCGTGGATACCGTATATCATGTGGCGGCCAAGGCCGGCGTCTGGGGGGATTACGAGGAGTATTACCGGATCAACACCGAAGGAACCCGCCATGTCATTGCCGCCTGCAAATCCTGCGGGGTTTCCCACCTGATTTACACCAGCTCGCCCAGCGTTGTTTTTGAAGGCGGAGATATGGAAGGCGTGGACGAAACCGTTCCCTATCCCGGCAATTATCACGCCGCCTATCCGGAAACCAAAGCCCTGGCCGAGCAGGCTGTCCGGCTGGCGGGGGGCAGGTCGCAGACGGCGGATGGCGGATGGCGGATGGCGAAGAAAAGATGGCAGGGGGCAGGGCAGGGCCTGAAAACCATCATCTTAAGGCCGCATCTGATCTGGGGTCCGGGAGACAATCACCTGGTTCCGCGAATCCTTAAGCGGGCAAAACGCCTCCGGCGAATCGGGGATGGGAAAAACCGGGTGGATGTGATTTACATTGAAAATGCGGCCAAGGCCCATCTTCTGGCCGAAGAGGCCCTGATCCGGCAGCCGGAACTTTCGGGGAATGTGTATTTCATCAGTCAGGGAGAGCCGGTTTGTCTCTGGAAAATGATTGATGATATTCTTCAGGCAGGCGGGCTTTCTCCTGTGAAGGGCTCGATATCTCCGCAGGCGGCCTATCGATTCGGGGCGGTTCTGGAATGGATTTATAAGACATTTGCATTAAAGGGGGAGCCTCCGATGACCCGGTTTGTCGCCAGAGAGCTTTCAACCTCCCACTGGTTTGATATCCGCGCTGCCCGGAGGGATCTGGGGTATGTTCCGGAGGTGTCCACGGAAGAAGGACTGCGCCGGCTGGCAACCTATCTGAAAACTCGATATTAATCCGGCAGCATGTCGTAGAAATAGAGCATGGTGTCGGATCGGGTAATGATCCCGATAATGGTCCCGTTTTCAACGACCGGAAGCCTTCCCACATCGTGCTTGACCATAAGACGGGCTGCCTGCATCGGACTTTTGCCGGGCTCGATCGTGAGTACATTTGTGCTCATGAAGGCTTTAACCGGTGATTTCAGCCGGCTTGTCCCCTTGATTTTTCGAAAATCCCTTCGGGAAATCATGCCGACCAGTTTTCCGTCATCCACGATCGGAATGCCGGTGCAGCCTTTATCCCGAAGGATATGCGCGGCCTGATCCATGGTGGTGTCGGATGGCAGGGTCACCACCGGAAAGGACATCAGATCGCTGATCTGGACCGAGACCTGCTGGTTGCCCTGAATCAGCTCCAGAATCATGGCTTCAACCGCTTCAGGATTGACGGATTTCAGCATGGCGGAGCCTGCTCCGGGGTGGCCGCCGCCGCCCATGCTGTTCATGATCATGCCCATGTTCAGCCCGTCCACGTTGCTTCGGCCAATGACAATACAGCGTTCCCGCTCCCTGTCCGAAAATATGCCGAAGGCGGCATCCACGTTCAGGATTTCCCGGTACATCCGCACCACAACCGCCAGGCTGTCCACGTGTCCCTGAATATCGAGCTTGTTGACGCTGACGCTGTAGCCGTTGAACCGCAGCCTCTCCGCGTTTTGAAGCATTTCAAAGAGAATATTCTTCTGCCGTTCCCCGTAGGCCGGCCGCAGAAACGATCCCAGAACGTTCAAGTCCGCTTTTTGTTCCAGAAGAAATCCGGCGGCAAAAGCATCTTCAGCCCGGGTGGAGGGGAACATGAGATTTCCGGTATCCTCGTAGATGCCGGTTAAAAACAGCGTGGCCTGAATCGGGGTCAGGCGGATTTGCCGTTTCCGGAATTCCCGAATCATCAGTGTGATGTTGGCACCCATTTCTTCGTGGCATTTCCAGGTCGGCCGGATGTCGCCTTCAATGGCATGGTGATCCCAAAGGATGATTTCAAGGTCTTCTTTCTGGCTGATTTTGTTGAACCGATCGATCCGGCTCCAATTATTGACATCAACGATGATGATGCTCTTTATGTCATCGATGACGATGTCATCGGATTCGCGAAGATTTAAAATGTCCTTGTGCATGGAAATAAAGGATTTGACATTGGGGTTGATGGCTTTGGGAATAACCGGAATTGATTCCGGAAAGAGGAGGGTTGCGGCTATCATGGATGCCAGTGCATCAAAATCGGTATTTTTATGGGTGGTTACAATCTGCATATCCATTTCCTTGAAAAATAAGAAGTCAGGAAAATCAACAATTAAGCGGACCGTGGCTTTTCCGGTTTTCCGTTCTTCCCGATTGCATTACCAGACATTTCAGATGGCGCCGAAGTCGCTGCAGGACCCGAATTCGCCAGCAGTGCGGGTTCCGAATATTCCAGTCGCAGGGGTTCATTGTTGCCCGCCGCCAGCTGAAGCCTGAATTTTTCAACTTCTGTCTGGCTGTCTATGGTTTTTTGGGCCAAAAGATAGCGCAAATAGATGATCCATAACATGATTCCCAGAATGATAAGGGCAACAGCCAGAAAAAACCATTTGTAGCGCATGACGGTATCCATTCCCACCTGGCCGATATACAGGATGAGGTTGGGTACGACCCAATAGGTAAACATGGCCAGAAGCACCAGAAATCCGATGGCGAAAATGTTCAAGCGGCTGATGCCCGCCATCAGGGTTTCCAGCCGGTTTTGGGCGATGGGCACGGGAGCTCCGGTGGGAGCACTGCCGCTGATCCTGTCACCATAAATCAGAGCGGCAAAAGCGCGGGTGATAAAACCAAAGAGCAGAATGGCGCCAACCGGAATACCGATGGCTGCCGCAAACCAGGCCCGAAAGGGAAATGGCTCATCTTTGGAGACCCAGTTCACCTGATATTGATCCAGCGGTCCGAATGTTTTTTCAAAATAATATTTATTGAAACTGCTCAGGTTATTGCCTTCCGACACATGAATGATGTTGCCCCGCTGATCCTTGATTTCAAGCCAGGATTTTCTGCCGGAGTTGATGGCGGCAACGGCAAATATTTCGAGCTCGATCAAAAAAATGCCCACGGCAATGAGAATGAACAGGGTCTTGTTTTCTCTGAACAAAGATGCCATAGTATGGCTTGTCGTCATGGTGCTGTCCTATATTGGTAACGATTCAACGGTCAATGACCACTGAAGAAATTCATTTTGTGGTTTCAATGTATCACAGGCCGGGGAACGTGTTCAAGCTGTAAAGGAAAGGTGATTATGAAAGAAATCCGAAATCAGGCCAGAAAACGGATGGAGGGATTTTGCAGGGTCTGCCCGGTCTGTGACGGCAGGGTTTGTGCCGGCGAGGTGCCGGGCATGGGAGGCATCGGAACCGGTAATGCGTTCCGGGACAATATTCAGGCGCTTTCGGAATGCCGGTTTCAGATGCGGGTGATCCATGATGTGGTGGAACCCGATACCCGGATCGAGATTCTGGGGATTCCCCTGGAGATACCGGTTCTGGCCGCCCCCATCGGCGGGGTTTCCTTTAATATGGGCGGAAAGATCTCTGAAGAGGCCTATATCGGGGGAAAGCTGGAAGGGTGCCGGGCAAAAGGAATCATCGGTTGTACGGGTGACGGGGCGCCGGATTTCATCCATGAAGCCGGATTTCAGGCCATTCGGGCTTTGCAGGGGCATGGCATTCCCTTTATCAAACCCTGGGAAGACAAAGAGCTGTTCGGGAAACTGGAAGGTGCCGCAGCCGCCGGAGCAGCCGTGGTTGGGATGGATATCGATGCCGCCGGCCTGATCACCCTGAAGCAGATGGGAAGGCCGGTCTCACCCAAGACACCGGAAAAACTTAAGGAAATCATCTCCAGAACACCAATGAAATTTATATTAAAAGGCATCATGACTCCGGACCAGGCCAGAATTGCCGTGGATGTGGGGGCCAGCGCCATCGTGGTATCGAATCACGGCGGCAGGGTTCTGGATCACACCCCGGGTGTGGCCCGCATCCTTTCGGGAGTTGCTTCGGCGGTAAAGGGGCAGATCGTGGTTCTGGCCGACGGCGGCGTGCGGACCGGCGGAGATGTGCTAAAGATGCTGGCACTTGGCGCCGACGCCGTTATGATCGGCCGGCCGTTTTCTGTGGCGGTCATGGGCGGATTGAAGGAAGGGGCCATGCGCTTCATTGACCAGATCCGCTCGGAGCTGATCCAGGCCATGATCCTTACGGGCTCAAAAAGTGTCGGTGCCGTGGAACCCTCAATTTTATGGATGAAATCATGAAAAAAATCATCATTTCTGTTTTCGGTCCGGACCGGCCCGGAATACTGGCCGCGGTGTCCCGGATACTGTTTGAGCAGGACTGCAATATCGAAAATGTCACCCAGACCATTCTGCAATCTGAATTTTCGGGCAGCTTCATTGCCGAAATACCGGCAGCCCTGACCTCCGATGCGCTGTGCTGTTTTTTGTCCGAAGCCCTGACGCCGATGCGGCTTCAGGTCAATGTCAAGCATCTGGAGATCAGTCCGCCGGCGCTTGGCGGGAAACCCGCCGAGCCGTTTGTGATTACCACCCGGGGGCCGGACCGCAAAGGGCTTGTGGCCAATGTGACCCGGATCATCGCCGGTTACGGGGTCAATGTCACCAACCTTCAAGCGGCATTCAAGGGCGGCGAAAACCCCAACGACAACATCATGATCTATGAGGTGGATGTTCCGGTGGATATCGACTCTCACGCTTTTCACCGGGATCTTCGGGACAAGGCGGCAGAGCTGGGCCTTGTCATCAGCATTCAGCATCGAAAAATTTTTGAAGCCATTAACCGGGTGTGAGGACGAGGGAAAAATGCTAAGTACGAGCGAAATTGTATCAACCCTGGAAATGCTTCAGAACGAACATCTCGATGTTCGAACCGTTACCCTGGGGATTAATCTTCTGGAATGTGCCAGCCATGATATCAACCGGTTCAAGGATAACATCTTTGCCAGAATCACCGGACTGGCTCAAAACCTGGTTCAGGTTTGTAACCAGGTCGGGGACAAATACGGCATTCCGGTGGTGAACAAGCGAATATCCGTCAGCCCCGTTGCCGTGCTGGGCGCCATGTTTTCTTCCGAGGAAATGGTGGAGATCGCCAAAACCCTGAATGAGGCTGCTGTTTCGGTAAATGTCGATTTCATTGGCGGATTTACGGCTTTGGTTCAAAAAGGGGTTGCCAGAGGGGATCGGGCCCTGATTGAGGCTATTCCCCAGGCGCTTGCAGAGACAGATCGGGTGTGTTCATCGGTGAACGTGGCATCCACACGCGCCGGCATCAACATGGATGCGGTGCTGATGATGGGAAGAATCATCAAGGAAGCCGCTCGCAGAACCGCCGACCAGGACGGTCTGGCATGCGCCAAGCTATGCGTGTTTGCCAACATACCCGAAGATATTCCGTTCATGGCCGGTGCCTACCTGGGCATCGGCGAGTCCGATGCGGTCATCAATGTCGGAGTCAGTGGTCCCGGCGTGGTCAAAAAAGCCATCGACCGTGCCCTGGCATCCGATGCCAGGCCCGATCTGGGACAGATTTCGGAAATCATCAAGCGTACCGCTTACAAGGTGACCCGTGTCGGCGAGCTCATCGGCCGGGAAGTGGCGCAAGTTCTGGGCATCCGCTTCGGGGTTGTGGATCTCAGCCTTGCCCCGACACCCAATATCGGAGACAGCGTCGGTGAGATTTTTCAAAGCTTGGGGCTGAAAAGCATCGGTGTCCCCGGATCCACCGCCGCCCTTGCCATGTTAAACGATGCCGTCAAAAAAGGCGGGGCCTTTGCCAGCTCTCATGTGGGGGGGCTGAGCGGGGCCTTTATTCCGGTCAGCGAAGATCTGAATATCGGCGAGGCGGCAAGAGCCGGATTCCTATCCATTGAAAAGCTCGAGGCCATGACCAGTGTCTGTTCCGTGGGGCTCGACATGGTGGCCATTCCCGGCGACACGTCAGCGGAAACCATTGCCGCGATCATCGCGGATGAAATGGCCATTGGCGTGATCAACAAAAAAACAACGGCAACCCGGCTGATTCCGGTTCCCGGGAAAAAGGCCGGAGACAGCGCTTTTTTTGGAGGCCTTCTGGGTCAGTCCGTCATCATGGCGGTCAACAACGGCGGTGGCGATAACCGGTTTATTCGCCTGGGAGGGTTGATTCCAGCTCCCCTGCAGAGCATGAATAATTGATACGAGGAGATGCAAATGATCAATCCGGAAAGACTGGCGGAGACATTCAGCCGCCTGGTCCAAATTGACAGCGTATCCAGAAATGAAGCGGCGATTTGCAGTGAACTTCAGAATATTCTCGAGGCCATGGGAGCGGAAACCTTTGTGGATAATGCCGGAAGCTCTGTCGGCAGCAACTCGGGGAATCTGATTGCGCGGTTCAGGGGCAGCGTGGATGTTCCGGCCCTGATGCTGAATGCGCACATGGATACGGTCGAACCTGGAAATGGCGTGAAGCCCGTCTATCAGGACGGTGTGTTTACCAGCGACGGCACGACCATTCTGGGAGCGGATGACAAAAGCGCCGTTGCCATTTTACTGGAGGTGCTCACGGTGCTTCAGGAAGAACGCCTCCCGCATGGCCCGCTGGAGGTGGTTCTGACGATCTGTGAGGAAGTCGGGCTTCAGGGCGCTAAAAATCTGGATCTTAGCCGGTTAACCGCAAAATTCGGCTATGCGCTGGATGCAACCGATACCTCCGGAATCGTCACCCGCGCGCCAGGCGCCAATCACCTGAGATTTGTGGTATATGGAAAAGACGCTCACGCCGGCGCGGCTCCGGAAAAAGGTATCAATGCCATCGCCATTGCCAGTAAGGCCATTGCCGGCCTGACGCTCGGTCGTATCGATCAGGAAACCACCTGCAATATCGGAGTGATTCAGGGAGGCGTGGCGACCAACATTATTCCCAGCCTGGTGATGGTAAACGGCGAGGTCAGAAGCCATGATCCCCAAAAGCTGGCGGATTTGACCCGAACTATTGTGTCTGCCTTTGAAACCGCTGTTCAGGATTATGTCCCCCAGTCCGCCGAAGCCGGCAGACCCCGGCTGGAGGTTGAGATTGTGCCGGACTTTACCCGCACCCACATTCCCGAGGATCACCCGGTGGTGACCCTTGCCATGAAGGCCGCCCGGAATCTGGGACGCACGCTGATTCCCAAAATCACCGGCGGCGGTGCGGATGCCAATGTCTTTTTTTCAAAAGGAATCATGACCGGTGTTTTGGGAACCGGCATGAGGGATATGCATACGGTGCGGGAGTGGATTCGTCTGAGCGATATGGTTCTGACAACGGAACTCGTACTTGAAATTATTCGGATTCATGCCCTTTAACGGTCAGAACCACCCCTTTGCCGGAAAACCTTCCGGAAAGGGGCATTATATCAATGTTCCGCTTCAAATTTTCATCATATCGTTTTCTCTGGTTCTTCACAAAGGAGAAAAAGACGACATGCCACGTGCGAAAATCAGAAAGCGCCCCCGCCGGAACCGATTCAACTCCCTCCGCTTTTATGCCAGATATTCCAGCCCGGTTTATTCTCGATTGGATTGACTTGAAAAGTTCATCATCATACGATATTTTCTTCTACACAGTCCAAAACAACTTTCTGTCAGCGTCGGCTTTTCCGTATTATCTCTGCCGGTTGTTTGGTGGCGGGACACGAAGGATATTCGCTACGATGACGTTGCAGGCAACATGATGCTGCATGAGTTCGGGCAAGCGGATGCCATTACCCCAGCGCAGAGGCAATGATGGATCAAGGCAATGGCTGAAAAAGAGACCTTTTCAAACCAGGCGAACAATTTGCATCGGCAGGCGGAGGAAAAAGCCGCTCAGATGACTGAAAACCAGGAATCGCTGTCGCCCGAAGAAACCCGGCAGACGTTCCACGAGTTGCGCGTGCATCAGATTGAATTGGAGATGCAGAACGAGGAGTTGCGCACGGCGCATGCGGAACTGGACGCCGTGCGGGCGCGCTATTTCGACCTCTACGACCTGGCACCGGTGGGCTATTGCACCATCTCCAGGGCCATGTCGAACTGGATCGTAGCGGCGGGACCACGTTCCGGCTGCGGTTTGTTCCCAGGGACAGGGATATGACGAGTGATGATTGATGGCAGATAGGAGGAAAAGTTCATGGAGCAAAAAACCGTTCTGATCGTCGAAGACGACGGAATTCTCGCCGTTCAACTTCGCAATATGCTGGTCGGTCTGGGCTACAGCGTGCCGGAGCCGGTGGCCACCGGGGAGGCGGCGATCGCTGCCGTGGCTGCGGAGCGGATCGATTTGGTCTTGATGGACATCCAATTGGCCGGGGAGATGGACGGCATCACCGCTGCCGGGCGTATCCGCTTGGCTGCCGATGTGCCCATCGTTTTTCTGACCAGTTACTCCCAGGACCCCCTGCTCCACCGGGCCAAGACCACCGTGCCTTACGGCTACTTGATCAAGCCCGTGTCCCCGCGGGAACTGGCGCCCACCATCGAGACAGCGCTTTATAAACATATGCTTGATCGGCAGCTCAGGGAGAGCGAGGAACGATATAAATCCCTATATCGACTGATTCGCCTCATGTGCGACAACGTTCCGGATATGATCTGGGCCAAAGACCCGGAGAATCGCTTCGTCTTTGTCAACCAGGCGACATGCACGCGACTGCTCAATGCCCGTGATACCGACGAGCCAATCGGCAAAACGGACCTGTACTTTGCAGCCAGAGAAAGGGCCGCCCATCCCGGGCAGCCCGGCTGGCACACCTTTGGTGAAATCTGTGCCGATTCCGATGCCGCGATCCTATCCACTGGACGATCCCAACGATTCGATGAATCGGGCAATGTCAAGGGCCGGTTTCTGTTCCTGGATGTATCCAAAGCACCGTTTTGGGACAAACAGGGCAACATGATCGGGACGGTGGGGTGCGGGCGTGACGTCACCCGTGAGAAACAGTTGGAAACGGAGCGCAGGCAGGTGGAAGCGGAAAAGGCGGAAATCGAGGTCCGGAACCGGCAGCTTCAGAAGGCCGAAAGCCTGGGCCTCATGGCCGGCGCCATCGCCCACCATTTCAATAATCAGCTCCAGGTCGTGATGGGTAACCTGGAAATGGCCATGGACGACCTGCCACAGGGTGCAAATCCGATTGAGATCCTGAACGAAGCCGTGCAGGCGGCCCGCAGAGCGTCCGAGGTGAGCAGCCTGATGTTGACCTACCTGGGACAAACGCCCGGCAAACAGACGCCGCTGAGTCTGTCCGATGCCTGCCGCCAAAGTCTACCCCTGCTTCAGGCCAAAGCCCCAAAAGGCGTGGTCCTTAATGCCGATTTTCCCTCTTGCGGTCCGGTCATCCGTGCGAACGCAGGCCAGATACGGCAGGTTCTGGCCCACCTGATCACCAATGCCTGGGAGGCCGCCGGCCAGAACCGGGGAGCCATTGGCCTGGTCGTCAAGACGGTTTCTCAGGCGGACATTCCCGCCTTAAAGCGTTTCCCCGTCGACTGGCAGCCGCAGGAAAGCGTCTATGCCTGCCTGGAAGTGGCGGACACGGGCTGCGGGATCACACACAAGGATATCGAGAAGCTCTTCGATCCGTTTTTCACCACAAAGTTCACCGGCCGCGGCATGGGATTGCCCGTTGTACTGGGGATTGCAGGAGCGCATGGCGGTGGGATCACGGTGGAGAGCGATCCGGGCCGGGGCAGTGTCTTTCGGATTTTTTTGCCGGTGTCGACTGAAGAAGTTCCCATCCCTCCGGAAAAAGCGGGTAAAACTCCTAAAATTGAAGGGGTTTAGGCTTAATCCTATGAAACTTAAACTCAACCACATCCTTTGTGCTTTTTTGTTGGGCATTGCCGGCAACATTGCAGCAGATGAGCTGGTAATGGAACGAAAATCTCTGAACGAGTCCTCTGTCAGGAACAGCGACACCCTGGTGATTGCGTTAAGAAATGATTTGCCCCCGATGTCTTTTCTCAGCGTTGAAGGTCAACCCGCAGGGTTATTCGTGGATATGTGGAGACTTTGGGCGGAAAAAACCGGCCAAAAAGTCGAATTTCACATAGCTCCCTTCAAAGATTCGTTGAATGCCTTTAAAGCCGGTCGTGCAGATATACACAGCGCGCTCAATTATTCAGAAGAGCGTAGCGAATGGATGGCGTTTTCACAGCCCGTTTATGAATTCAGTCTGTGCTTCTTCTTCTCGAAAAAACATGGCAAAGCCCTCGACATCAGCCAGCTTAATGGACAAAAAATCGGGGTTATTGGAGGCACCTATCTGGAAGAGCAATTGCGTAAACGCTACCCTGATATCGAAATCGTTCCGTTTATCGCCATTGAAGATATGATCCATGCGGCACGGGGAGGACAAATCCGGTCTTTTTTAAACACTCCGGCGTCAACATCAGGGATGTTCACCCAGTTGGGTTTGGCAGGCGAGTTTGAGTCTCTTGATGAAAGCCTTTTCGCAAGAAAGCTTCATGCCGGCGTTCTGAAGAATAACAAGGAACTGCTATCCCTCGTGGACAAGGGATTAGATCTCATATCCAATGAAGAACTTGCTGAAATCGAAAAACGCTGGGTGCCGGACCCGGATAAACGCTATTTCAAAGCGCCTTCCAACCTCATCCGCTTGACTGCCGCGGAACAGGCCTGGCTAAAAGCGCATATGACTGTAAAAATCAGTATTCCCGCTGTGTTTCCGCCGTTAATGTTTCCTGGTGAAAACAAGAGTATTCAAGGGATTGTTCCGGATTATCTGGATTTCTTCAGCAAACGAACCGGCATATGTTTTGAGCCGGTTTATGCGCCGCTGTCCGAATTGCCTGAATTGATAGAAACCCGCCGGACCGATATGTCTCCCGCGTTCATAAACCTTCAGCCCAATCGGTTTGTGGATCTGACCCATTCCTGCTTTGCGCTGCGCTGGGAGATCGTCAATCGGATAGGTGCTCCGTTTCTGGGAGACGTGAAAGCCCTGGCAGGCATGAAGGCTGTAGTTGACAAAGATTGCCCCATTTATGATCAACTGAAGAAAGATCATCCGGAAATTGAAATTTATCCTGACTATAACTCGAGAGATGCGATGCAGTCAGTCTCAAGCGGAAATACGGATGCGTTTATCGGAACATTCGTTGTTGCCGGATACCTGATGCAGAAATATCAATTCCCCAATCTTAAAGTCGCCGGGCTTGCAGGATGCGAAGATTTGTTGTTCAGATTCGCCGTTCGCAATGACTGGCCCGAACTGGTCAGTATTTTGAACAAAGTCATTGATTCCATAACCCCTCAGGAACACAATCAAATCTTTAACAACTGGATGCCCGTCCGTTATGAGCAAACTGTTAAATGGCAGACTGTCATCAAGTGGGTCCTTTGGGTCGGAGGGATTCTGGGGATGATCTCCGGCCTGATGATATTCTGGAACAGAAAGCTGGCAAAAGAGATCCTTCAACGTAAAAAAGTGGAAACCGCCCTGCGGGACAGTGAAGATCGGTTGTGTAACATCATGAATAACTCCAGTACGATGATATTCTTGAAAGACGTAGGTGGACGGTATCTCTATGTGAACCGGCAGTATGAGAAGATATTCCATGTAACCAATGCGACGATACAGGGGAAAACCGACCAAGACATTTTCTCAAAGGAAACAGCGGATGCTGTTATCAAGAACGATCAAATGATCATCCAGAATGGACAGTCAATGGAGGTAGAAGAGTCTGTGCCGCACGATGACGGCATTCACACATACATTTCGGTCAAGTTTCCGATCCGGAATATCTCCGGCGAAATCTACGCTGTCTGCGCGATAGCCACGGACATCACCGAGCGCAAACGGGTGGAGGGTGCCCTGCGTACCTTGCTGGCGGAGAAAGAGGTGCTGCTTAAGGAAGTCCACCACCGGGTCAAGAACAACCTGGCCGCCATCATGGGGCTGTTGGACCTGCAGGGGCAGACGATGGACGACGAACCGGCCAGGACCGCATTGGTGGAACTGAGCGCCAGGATCAGGTCCATGGCGCTGGTCCACGAGCAGCTCTACCAGTCCGATGACTTCTCCCGGATCGATTTTCATGATTATCTCGAGGTATTGATCGCTCATCTGCGTTCGTCATATCAGAACTCCGGAGACATCCACGTCAGCGTGGCCACAAAGGACGTCAAGATGGGTCTTGACAACGCCGTTCCCTGCGGTCTGCTCATAACCGAGTTGGTAACCAACGCTCTCAAGTACGCTTTCCCGGAAAGCCGGCCCCCGGAGGCCGGCGGCTGCGAAATCGCCGTTTCGGCGGAATGGGACGGTGCCGCATACACTTTGATCGTGACCGACAACGGCGTGGGATTGCCCGCCGATCTGGACTGGACGAACACCAAGACCCTGGGCCTGCTACTGGTCAAGATGCTGGGACAGCACCAGCTTCAAGGTCAGATCGAACTGGATCGCACCGGGGGGACCTCGTTCCGGCTGCAGTTTGTACCAAGGAACTTATGAATAATGACGGATAGCGCTGGGTGAATAACACTTCCCTTGTTTTGAGAAAATATGGGGAGTGTCCCGAGTTTTTTTAATGAAGTTGCATCGGTGCCCTTAGAGCAACATAATCGAAGGGAAAAACTATTGAACTTTAATGTTATCCAGTGGCGGTCGCTCAAGACAAAAATGACCCTCTTCACGTTGGCCATTTTCCTGATCAGCATCTGGTCGCTCGCGTTCTACGCCAGCCGGATGCTGCGCGAGGATATGGAACGTCTGTTGGGAGAACAGCAGTTCTCGACGGTTTCTCTGCTATCCGCACAGGTCAACCAAGAGCTGGGCGAGCGGTTGAGAGCGATGGAAACAATTGCCGGAAGCTTTAGCCCGGCCATTCTGAACAATACTGCGGCCCTACAGATACTTCTGGAGCAGCACATTCTTCTTCAGAGTCTGTTCAACGGGGGCATCACCGCCCTTAGCGCCGATGGCATACTGATTGCCGATGTTCCGCTCTCGACAGGACGAATCGGCGTCAATTACATGGACAGAGATTACGTAGCCCTCGTGCTCAAGGAGGGGAAATCGACGATCAGCCAGCCGGTTACGGGCAGGAAGCTGCAGACTCCGATTGTCAGCATGACGGTGCCCATACGCAATGCTCAGGACAAAGTGATCGGTGCTTTGACGGGAGTGACCGACCTGGGTAAACCCAATTTTCTGGATAAGATTACAGAAGGCCACTATGGCAAGACCGGCGGGTATATGCTCGTCGCGTTGCAGCACCGGCTGATTGTCACCGCCACCGACAAGAGCCGCATTATGGAAACGCTCCCCACCCCCGGCATCAACCCGATGATCGACCGTTTTATTCAGGGTTACGAGGGAACTGGCGTTGGAGTCAATTCAGTTGGCGTAGAAGTGCTGGCCTCAGCCAAAGGCATTCCTTTGGTGGGTTGGTACGTGGCCGTTGCGATGCCCACCGAAGAAGCCTTTGCCCCAATTCGCGCAATGCAGCAGCACATGCTGCTGGCCACGATCTTCATGACCCTTCTGGTGGGGGGTCTGGCCTGGTGGATGTTAAGGCGCCTGCTCTCACCGATGCTTGCTGCTGCCAGATCGTTGGCCACCCTGACCGATACAGACCAGCCCCCGCACCCCTTGCCCATCACCAGTCAGGACGAAATCGGCGAACTGATCGGCGGCTTCAATCGCCTGCTGGCAACCCTGGCGCAACGGGAATATGAATTAAAACGCAGCGAAGAACTATATCGCCTTTTGACCGAGAATATCAAAGATGTGGTCTGGATACTGGATACCGAAACGATGTATGCCCGCTATGTCAGCCCGTCGGTAAAGAGGCTGCGCGGGTACACGCCGGAAGAGATTCTCGCTGAGCCGGTGATCAAGGCACTCACTCTCGAAGCCGGGGAGTACCTGACCAATCTCATCCACAGTCGGGCAAAAGACTTTCTCTCAGGCAAGGAGCCTCCCGATAAATTTTATATCAATGAAATCGAGCAGCCTTGCAAGGATGGCTCCACCGTCTGGACAGAAGTGATCACCAGCTACTACATTAACCCGGAGAACGGGCGGGTGGAATTGCGCGGCGTCACCCGTGACATCACCGAGCGCAAGCGGGCGGAGGAGGCGCTACGGGAAAATCAGCATTTTATCGACCAAATTCTCAATTCCACCCCGAATCTCATCTATATCTATGATCTGCTTGAACACCGCAATCTCTATGCCAACCGGGAGGTGGCTCATTTTCTAGGTTACTCGCCTGAGAAAATTCTGGCTTTTGGCGCCTCCCTCTTCCCAAATATCCTCCATCCCGATGATGTGCCGCGGGTTCAGGAACACCATGCCCGCTTCGCCACCGCGACCGATGGCGATATCTTGCAAATTGAGTACCGGATTAAACACGCCTCCGGTGAATGGCGCTGGCTGCACAGCCGCGATGTCTTATTTGCTCGCAATGCGCAGGGTGTGGCGCAACAGATTCTGGGTGCCACTGAAGATATCACCGACCGAAAAAAGACTGAAAATGCCCTGCATACCTCTCTGGCCGAAAAAGAGGTGCTGTTGAAGGAGGTCCATCACCGGGTCAAGAACAACCTGGCCGCCATCATGGGGTTGTTGGACCTGCAGGGGCAGATGATGGATAACGAGTCGGCCAGAGCCGCCCTGTTGGAACTGAGCGCCAGGATCAGATCCATGGCGCTGGTCCATGAGCAGCTCTACCAGTCCGAGGATTTTTCCCGGATCGATTTTCAGGATTACCTCGATGTGTTGATCGCTCATCTGCGTTCGTTCTATGAGCGCTCAGGAGACATCCACGTCAGCGTGGCTGCAGTGGGCGTTGCGATGAGTCTTGACAGCGCCGTCCCCTGCGGGCTGCTCATAACCGAGCTGGTGACCAACGCCCTTAAGTACGCCTTCCCGGCAGGCTATCCCCGCCCTGGGGCAGGCGGCTGCGAAATCGCCGTCTCGGCGGAATGGGATGGCGCTGCCTACACTTTGGTCGTGGCCGACAACGGCGTGGGACTGCCCGCCGATCTGGATTGGACGAACACCAATACCCTGGGCCTGGTGCTGGTCAGGATGCTCGGCCAGCACCAGCTCCAGGGCCATGTCGAACTGGATCGTAGCGGCGGGACCACGTTCCGGCTACGGTTTGTTCCCAGAGACAGGGATATGACGAGTGATGGCTGATAGGAGGAAAAGCTCATGGAGCAAAAAACCGTTCTGATCATCGAAGACGACGGAATTCTCGCCGTTCAACTTCGCAATATGCTGGTCGGTCTGGGCTACAGCGTGCCGGAGCCGGTGGCCACCGGGGCGGCGGCGATCGCTGCCGTGGTTGCAGAGCGGACCGATTTGGTCTTGATGGACATCCATTTGGCCGGGGAGATGGACGGCATCACCGCAGCCGGACGTATCCGCTCGGCTGCCGATGTGCCAGTCGTTTTTCTGACTGGTTATTCCCAGGAACCCTTGCTCCAACGGGCCAAGACCACCGCGCCTTACGGTTACCTGATCAAGCCCGTGTCTTCGCGGGAACTGGCTGCCACCATCGAGATGGCGCTCTACCGGCACACGCTCGATCGGCAACTAAAGGAACACAAGGTGGCTCTGCAAAAGGCCCACGACGAATTGGAGCAGCAGGTGCAGGAACGCACTGCCGATCTGCTCTCGACAAATGAGAGCCTGAGTCAGGAAATCGAAGAACGCATGCGGTTTGAGAAGCAACTGTTCAACAGCAAGGCCACGCTCACCATGGCCATTGACGGGGTTTCCGATCCTCTCATCATGCTGGATGCGGAACTCCGGGTAAAAAGGCTGAACAGGGCTGCCAAGGACTACTTCGGGTTGACCAGCTACCAGGAAGCAGCCGGCAAGCTCTGTTTTGAAGCATTCCGGGGAAGGTCGAGTCCGTGTGAGGGATGTGAGAACCCCTTTTCAGACATGCGGGGTTATTCCGGGACATATGAGCGCAAAGGGGCGATAGACCCTAACAGGCTCGAGCAGGTGGTTGTGGATATGGTTAAGGATGCGTTGGGAGCACCCAAGGCATCCATTGTTCGAATATATGACATTACACAGGCCAGAATGATGGACAGAAAGCTCATACAGAGCGAGAAACTGGCTTCTCTGGGTCTGCTGGTCGCAGGGATCGCTCACGAAATCAACAACCCCAATAATTTCATATTCTTTAACACCCCAATTCTGCGTTCCTACCTGAAATTCCTGCTGTCCATCGTGGATGAATACGTTTCGGCGCATCCGGAGCTGCTGGCTTTTGGCCGGCCCTATTCAGATTTCCGGAAAGATTGCTTCAAATTGTTGGACAATATTGCACACGGCTCCACCCGGATTAACCAGATTGTAGGGAACCTGCGAGAATTTGTGCGTGAACGGGGCAAGGGTGAAAGGCGCCGGATTGATCTGAAGCAGGTAGTGGAAAAAGGTATAAACATCTGCTTGGGGCGCATCAGAAAAACCGTAAAGACCTTTGAAGCGGATATTCCGGAAGGGCTTCCGGCTCTGGTCACTGATCCGTTGGCTATAGAGCAGGTTGTGGTGAACCTCCTGATCAATGCCGCTCAGGCGGCGGACAAAGACGATTCATGGGTAAGGCTGACGATAACTTCCCAAAATGAACCGGAGGGCGAGGTGATTGTGGACGTAAGTGATAACGGCTGCGGCATGGATACTGAAACCCAAAAGAAGATCTTTGACCCCTTCTTCACCACCAAAGCAGTTGGCGTTGGTACCGGCCTGGGCATGTCCATCAGCCACCGGTTGGTGGCGGAATTGGGGGGGCGCATCGAGGTCCGGAGCGAAGTAGGCAAGGGGAGCATTTTTCGAGTGAGACTTAAGACAACGCCATCGTAACCCTGAAGAAAGGATGAATTGAAATGCTATCCCATATTTTGCTGGTGGATGACGAACAGGATTTTCTGGAAAGCCTTGAGAGAGGGCTCCTCATCAGTGGATTCCGGAACATCCGGGCCGAAAGCGATCCCAGGAAAGCAGCAGCTCTCTTTCAGCAGGGAGAATCGGTGGATATTGCCCTCATCGATATCACCATGCCGGGAATGACCGGTATCGAGTTGTTGGACATTATCAGAATCAGCAGCCCCACCACCGAATGCATTATGCTGACGGCCGCCGATGAGGCCAGCCTGGCCGTAAGCTGCATCAAAAAAGGGGCTTTTGACTACAGGATTAAGCCTCTTGATATGGAAGAGCTGCTAGTGGTGATTCTTAAGGCAATGGAAAGAAAGAATCTTCTTGAAATTCAAAGAATAGGTAAACAAAAGGGATTTCCGGATCTTGCAAATCCCGCAGCCTTTGCGTCCATAATCACCCAGTCGGAAAAGATGTTCCGAATCATGAAGGAGGCAGAACTCCATGCTGCCAGCAAGGTTCCCGTTTTGATCACAGGGGAAACCGGAACGGGCAAGGAACTCCTGGCCAAGGCCATTCATAAGGCCAGTTCCAGGGCCAAACAAACCTTTACCCCAATCAACATGTCTGCTCTGACCCCAACACTGTTTGAAGCCGAATTTTACGGTCACACCAAGGGGGCTTTTACCGGCGCCGCTCAAGACCGGAAAGGTTATCTGGAGACGACTTCCGGAGGTACGCTTTTTTTGGACGAAATTGGCAGCCTGCCTCTCGAGTTGCAAGGAAAGTTGCTCCGGGTGCTGCAAGAAGGTGAATATTTCAAACTTGGAATCAGCAGACCCCAGGGAGCGGATGTTCGCTTTATTGCCGCGACCAATGTCGAACTGGACAAACTGCAGAATCAGGGCTTGTTCCGGAAAGATCTCTTCTACCGTCTGTGCGGCGCCTGGTTGGATTTGCCCCCCTTGAGAGAAAGAAAAGGAGACATCGCCATTTTGGTGGAAGAGTTTTTGCGAGATCATGGTAGCGGCCACGGCAGCAGAGACATTGAAGAACCGGTCTGGACCCTGCTTAAGGCGTTTGACTATCCGGGAAACGTCAGAGAGCTCAAATCGATTGTTCAGCACGCAGCAAATCTGGCTATGGGGAAGTCGATCTCGGTCCATCACCTGCCTGCCTATGTAACAGTCGCTTTATCATCGAAACAACAGCCTGCGACGCTGTTTTCCAGTGATACCATTGTTCCGCTCGCCGCCATGGAAAAGGACCATATTATTAAAGCCTACCGGTACACCGGCAGAAATAAATTGCAGACCGTGCGATTGCTGGGAATCGGTTTGAACACCCTTCGGCGCAAACTGCATTTGTACGGCATGGAGTAGGTGCGCCACAAAGATATACCAGTTCCAAAATGGCACACCGGCCTGATTTGAGAAATCATCAGGATCTTTGTCAGTGGATATTGACTTCTATATAATGATTTATGAATGCAGCAGGGAAGAGATAGTACTGTTTTCGTACATTTTTGACCGATAACGCACCCAAAATCATCATCTGGAAGTCTATATTCCAAAATGGACTACCCGCACGTCATGACCCACATCAATGAACCTTCCGGCACACCCTGTGGTTATGCAAAATTATCATTATTAATCAAATTGTTATAATTTAGTTGCTACAGTCCGGCTCGTTTGGCAGCAGATTTGCTCTTATCTGTTGCCAAAATCGTTAAAGGATGAAGCTCAACTCAGATATTGGACTTTTTATAAAGCCATCTGGTTTAGTTTGGGGTTCCAGCCGAACCTTGCCTTACGAAGGAGCCTAAGATGAATATATTGGTTGTGGATGATGAAACCGTAATGATCGAGTCCATCAGGATCGGGCTGGAAAGCAACGGCTACCGGGTCTTTGAGGCGCATAGCGCTCAGCAGGCCCTGGATTGGCTCAACCATGGGGGCCACAGGATCGACCTGGTCGCAACGGATTATTTGATGCCCACAATGAACGGCATCGATCTGCTGGAGGCTGTTCGCAGGAGCTACCCAACCTTGCCGGTCATCCTCATGACCGCCTATGCCGAGACGAGCCTGGTCATCGAAGCGCTGAAACACCACTGTGACAGCTTTATTGAAAAGCCTTTCAGTCTTGATCATTTGATCTCCGAAATCGAAAGAATCAGACTGCATCTTCTCCAGAACACAAAATCAAGCGATCTGCATCAACTCCTTCCCAGAATCGTTCACCAGATCAACAATCCGCTCTTGTCCATCAGCGGTTTTGCGGAGCTGATCCGGGTGAATGGGGGTAATGGCGATACGGTGCAGAAATACGCAGGGAAGATCCTCGCCGCGGTCGAGCAGATCGGTCGCATCAACAAGGACATCATGAATGCCGGACGAACGGAAGAGGACAAGTGCGAGCCCGTTGAGCTCGATGCACTTCTGGACGATTGTCTGGGGATGTTCCAAAGTATGTTTATCCTCAAAGGCGTTCAGGTGGAAAGGAAAATCCCTGTCGTGCAAGGACTGCGAGTGATGGGAGATCCATTCGACCTTGAGCAGGTCTTTAAGAATCTGGTTCTAAACGCCGTCGATGCAATGGACGGTCGGTTTGACAAAGCCCTGACGGTAACCGTAACGCCGCCGCGGGGTCCGGCATCCGTCGAGGTCACCATAGAAGATACGGGTTGCGGCATTCGGGAGGAGTTCCTGAACAAGATCTTCGAACCCTACTTCACTGACAAGAGCCAGGGAAATGGCCTTGGGCTTGTGGTTGTCAAGAATGCCGTAGAGAAGCACGGTGGCAAGGTGCGCGTCGAGAGCCGAGTGGGGGTTGGATCCAAGTTTACCGTCCGTCTTCCGGCTATGCAGATGGACTGAGTTGATAGATGTATTGAATTCGGGTGTCGAAAAGGAGGTTCCAAGTCAATGGAAGCACGCATCGAAGGAACAGTAGCAAGGAATGATGGAGCAACGGATCGGGAAGGAAAATATCTCAGCTTCTCACTGAGTGGCGAGGACTATGGGTTTCCTATTCTCAAGGTTAAGGAGATCATCGGGATGATGCCCATAACCTCTGTTCCCGGCGCTCCTGAGTATGTCAAAGGAGTGGTCAACCTGCGGGGTAAGGTTATCCCGGTTGTGGATTTGAGACTGAAATTCGGCATTGAGGGATCCGCATATACCGACCGCACCTGCATCATCGTGGTGGAAATCCAGCGGCAAAACGGGCAGTTGCTGATCGGCAATGTGGTGGATTCCGTTTCGGAGGTGTTGAACATCAAAGGCGGCGACATCGAGGATGCGCCGAGCTTCGGGGCCAAAACAGATAAGGATTTCATTCTCGGGATGGCCAAGATGGGAAGCGGTGTCAAGATACTGCTCGATATCGAGAAAGTCCTGAGCACAGAGGAAGTCATGCTCCTGCGGGATGCGGCATAAGGTCCGGCAGGGGATTATGGTAACGAATCACAATAACAATGAAGGAGATGGATCATGGTACTGTCAAACGCAAAACTGGGGACGAAATTGTATAGTGGATTTGGGGTTGTTCTTGGCCTGATGGTCATCGTTGCCGCCATCAGCATAACCAGACTGAGCGCCGTCAACGAAGAAGTTGAGAAGATTGTCAAGGATGCCAACGTCAAGGTGTCGCTGGCCAATGGCATGAACGACCAGATCAATGTCATTGCCCGGGCAATCCGAAACGTCGTGCTTGCAGAAGATAACAGCATGAAAAATCAGGAAAAACAGCGTATGGTGGAAGCCAGTATCAAGTTCCAGGAAGCCAATGACAAAATGTCCAAACTGGTCAGAACTGAGCGGGGAAAAGAATTGCTCGCAAACATTAGGGCGCTGCAGGATACGGTGAAACCCATCACTGACAAGGCCCTGGCGCTGGCAATAGAAGACAAGGACCGGGAGGCGACCCAGGTCCTGATGAATGAGCTGAGAATCCCCCAGCGAAAACTGCTGGAGGCCATTGACGGGCTGATACAATACCAGGAAGAAGTGACCCGGAAAACGGCCGAGCAGGCCGCAGCCAACTATTCAAGCGCCAGGATTTTACTCATTGGCATCAGTACGCTGGCGATCCTGGCAGGTCTTGCCATATCTTTCTTTCTTACCCGTGGGGTAACGCGGTCTCTCAATAAAGTGATCGATGGCCTCAGTGAGGGCGCCGAGCAGGTCATTGCCGCATCCGGTCAGATTTCCAGCTCCACCCAGTCCCTGGCCGAGGGGAGTACCGAGCAGGCCGCTTCCATCGAGGAGACCTCTTCTTCCCTCGAGGAGATATCCAGCATGACCAAGCAGAATGCGCAGTATGCCGGCCAGGCGGACATCCTTATGAAGGAAGCCGGCCAGGTCGTCGGCCAGGCCAACGACTCCATGAAGGAACTGACCCAGTCCATGGATGAGATCACCCGTGCGAGCGAAGACACATCCAAGATCGTCAAGAGCATTGATGAGATCGCCTTCCAGACCAATCTTCTGGCCCTGAATGCCGCGGTGGAGGCAGCTCGGGCCGGTGAGGCGGGAGCGGGATTTGCCGTGGTGGCTGATGAGGTCAGGAACCTGGCCATGAGGGCCGCGGATGCGGCCAAGAATACGGCCAATCTGATTGAAATGACCGTGAAGAAGGTGAAGGATGGGTCCGGACTGGTATCAAAGACCAATGAAGCATTTGTGAGAATGGCAAGTACCGCTTCCAATGTTGCTCAACTTGTCGCGGAAATCGCAGCGGCCTCCAAAGAGCAGTCTCAGGGGATCGAGCAGGTGAACAATGCCGTGGCTGAAATGGAAAAGGTGGTTCAGCAGAATGCGGCCAATGCCGAGGAAAATGCGGCCGCCTCTGAGGAGATGAATGCCCAGGCAGTTCAGATGCAGGGTTTCGTTGAGGATCTGTTTGCCATCGTTGGGAGCAATGGTAATGGAAGCAACGGTAACGGTAAGAAAGGAAACGGAGACCGGGAAGCCTGGACAAAGGCCCCTTCAGCCGGCGTCAGGACCTTCACCCCTGCCCCTTCCCGAACAAGCACTTTCCATGTGGCAAGGAAGGGAAATGGAAAGAATCTCGTGAGCTCAAAACGCATGGAGAAACGACCTGATCGCTTGATCCCCTTGGATGACATGGACGAAGTGTCGGCGACGTTCTGAAAATGTACTCAATAGGGCGGTTTGAAAATGTGCGTAAAAGCAGTCATTGGAAGCAATTTTCAGATTTCAATGACTGCTTTCAAATAATTCCAAAATTGTTTTTTCTGAGGAGATGGCCTTCAGATGGGAATTTGCTTCACTTATGGAGACGGCATTGAAATCAACAGAGAACAATATTCGATTGTCAATCGTGACATGCATGATTGCCGGTGCAATCGGGCTGATTTTTTACTTTCATGGCTTCATTGAATCGGGTGCGGTATTTACGCATTTATTTTATATTCCCATCATATTGTCAACCCTGTGGTGGAAAAAGCGGGGACTGATCACCCCCATCCTCATGGTCACAACCCTGATCTTGAGCCACTGGTTTTTTCGCCCGTTGGTCCCTTTCACCAATGATTTGCTTCGGGCCGCCATGTTTATGCTGGTTGCGGTTATCGTTATCCGGTTAAGTGTCCGGATTTCCAGGACTGAAACCGAACTGAGAAATCATCGCGATCATCTCGAAGAATTGGTTTCTGAAAGAACATTTCAGTTAACCCAGGCCAATGATCTGTTGACGCATGAAATCGATGTCCGGAAATCTGTAGCGGAAAACCTTCGGGAAAGTGAAGAAACTTATCGTCTTCTGGCGGAAACGGCCCGCGAAATCATCATCACGTCAGACATGGGCGGGAAACTGACATTTATCAATCCGGAAGGGCTTGAGATGAGTGGATACTCTGAATCTGAAGTTTGCACTTTGTCACTTACCGATATTCTGAGCTCTGATCAATATGACGGCATCGTAAGCCCGGATTCTAGTTCTGATGACCGAAAAAATAGGCTCATCCTCTACGATGCGCAGTTTCTGACGAAAAGTGGAGGCGTTGTTCCGGTTGAAATCTCTTCCGCAACCCTCATCAGGGAGAATCAGCTTTATGGGTTTATGCTGACTGCAAGGGATGTCACCTGGCGAAAACAAATTGAAGAAGACCATAAACGAATAGAAAAGCTCGAAGCCATTGGCGTACTTGCCGGTGGCATTGCCCATGATTTCAATAATATTCTGATGGCCATAGTGGGCAATGCATCCATGGCGAAACAATATGCCGATAAGGAAGGCCGCGTATTCCCGCTGCTGTCGGCAATCGAGGAAGCTTGCCGGCGGGCCAGTGACCTGACACATCAGTTTCTGACCTTTTCTCCCGGCGGAAAGCCTTTGAAAGAAAAGGGGCCCATCGCCGACATCCTTCGGGAAGCTTGTGCTGAAGAGCTGAAAGGCTCTGCAATATCCTGTCAAATACATATTGCGGATGATCTCAGCGATGTTGAAATCGATTCACAACTGATCCGCCACGTCATCAACAATATTGTCGCCAATGCCAGGGAAGCCATGCCATCGGGAGGAATTCTGTCCATTCATGCGGATAATTTTCTTCTTCGGCAGGATCCGTCCATTGCCGATTTGCCGCTGCCCCCGGGGCATTACGTTCGCCTCTCCCTGAAAGATGAAGGGGAGGGGATAGCCGAAACTCAACTGCCCCGGATATTTGACCCCTATTTTTCGACCAAGGAGATCGGGGCCCGGAAAGGAAAGGGGCTGGGGCTTACCATAGTCCATTCCATCATTCAAAAACATCATGGTCACATTCAGATTCAATCGACGCCGGGGCAGGGAACGACCATAACACTTTATCTTCCGGTTTTTCAGGAAGAATCCGAGGCGGCATTGTCTTCCGAAAACCGGGAGTCTTCCGAAAAAAAGCGGATTTTACTGATGGATGATGAGGTCATGATCCGTGAAATCACCGGGGAGATGTTGCGTCATCTGGGATATGATGTCGAATGCGCTGAAAACAGCGATCAAACACTTGATCTGTATCATCAAGGCATCAAATCGAATAAACCTTATGATGCTGCGATTCTGGACGTCCATATCCCGGATGGTGTCGGCGGCATCGAAACGCTTCAGCGGTTGAGAACAATTGATCCGGGGGTTAAGGCCATTGTATCCAGCGGCTATTCCATGGATTCGGTTATGACGGATTACCGCAAATATGAGTTTGCCGGGTGTCTTGCCAAGCCTTACCGACTTGAAAAACTGGAAAAAACCCTTCATGATGTTCTGACACGGTAGCGCGGACGCCAATGTCTTTTTTTCAAAAGGAATCATGCCCTTTAACGGTCAGAACCACCCCTTTGCCGGAAAACCTTCCGGAAAGGGGTGTTATATCGATATCCCGCAGGCAGGTCCCCATGGGTGTTCCGGAAAGGGTCTGCGGTATGCCGGATGCCATCACCTCAATGATTTTCTTTTCGCTGTCTTCGGATAGGTAATCCGAAACAGGCCTGCCGATCTGAATTCCCGCGGCTACCCCGTGCACGGCCTTGTTTATCAGCACAATCATCAACTCCGTGCTTATCCCGATGATGGGGACGGGTAAATTCTCAAGAATGGCATGGGACAGGGCCAGAGCCTGATTCTGTATTTCCACCTCAAGGGTTCTTTCCTTTACAAGGGTTTCAAGATTGTCATTGATCTGTCGAAACATTTCATTCTGTTCGAGAACTGTTTGATGAAGAGCTTTGTTGGTTTGTGCCAGATCGTATTGTTCCAGGGCCTGGCGGATTTCCAGCACCAGAGACTGATCATTCCAGGGTTTCAGGAAGAACTTGTAAATGTGGCCTTGGTTGATGGATTCGGTAATGGTGTCCACATCGGTATAGCCGGTCAGGATGATCCGGATCACATCGGGATAATTTTCCTTTACCTTTGCCATGAGCTCTGTTCCGCTCATTTCCGGCATCCGCTGATCCGAGATGATCATATGCACCGGATTGTCCTGAAGCAGCTTCAGGGCGTCAGCTCCGCTGGATGTCGTCAGAAGTCTATAGCCCTCTTTTCGGAACAGCCGTTTTAAGGCATTCAAAACGTTGATTTCATCGTCAACGCACAACACGGTATGTGAGAATTCACTCATAAGGGGTCACTTTCCCTGGGAGTCCGAAAAAAACTGGCAGGCCGACGCGATTTCGCCCTGAAGCCGGGGATACCATTCGGACAGAGTCTGCAGTTGCGTCAGCAAAAATGCCGGGGTATCCGGAAGGCCGGCCGGTAGCTCAAATCGGCCTTCCGGGCTCGGCTGACAGGTATTTACCAGGAAATCCGCCATGCCGATGATTGTCGATGCGCGATGGTTGCTGGAAAAAGCGCTGTGATGATGCCGAATGGCATCTGTCAGCGACTGAGGCAGAAGCCATTTTTTCGATAGATAGGCGCCGATTTCCGCGTGATTTACGGTGTTTTCCATTTTTTCAGCATCAACAAAAGAAATGGCGGATTCAACCGTTGTCAACCAGATTTTTTCAAAGTGTTCGGGAAAGTATTCTGCAAGAATCAATTTGCCGATATCGTGAAGCAGGCCGGCCGTGAAACAATCTGACGACAGGGTTTTATCGACATGATCCGCAAGATATTTACTGATGACGGCCACTGCCAGAGAGTGCTGCCAGAAATCCTGGATATTGAGGCGCTTAAGGTTTTTTAACCGGGAAAAAGACTTCATTACGGAAAGGGATACCACGGCGTGCTGGATCGTGTTGAACCCCAGAATGATCACGGCGGTGTTGATGCTGCTGATAGTCGATTTGAAACCATAAAAAGAGGAGTTGACAAGTTTCAGTATCTTGACCGCCATTGACTGATCTGTTTCAATGACCCGGCTCAGTTGATCGGCCGTGGTTTCCAGATCCTGAAGCATCTGGTTGACTTTGAGTACAATGGCCGGAAGTGTGGGCAGTTCACGAATGCGGTCTATTTGTTGGAAAAAATCAGGCTCCATGGAAAATTACCAACGTCCTTTCATCTGAAGGGGCTGACAGGTCGTCGATCGGAACTTGCGTTCAAATCATTCCCTAACCGACAGATATTTCTAGCCTCTCGTCAATCAGAATGGTTTTTGCCAGTTTTTGAATGCCGGAAATCGTCTCAGCTTTCAGTACGCTGCCCCTGGACAGTAGCAGCCTGCCATCGGTGACGCGAAGTTCCTGGGTTAACTTCATTCCAGGCTTGAGGAACCAAATGGAGATTGAAATAGATTTCTCTTCGGGTCTCTCGTTTTTCTCCTGGTCCCCTTCCAGAATCTGAACCAGTTTGTTGACGACATCCGGATCATATTGATGCCTGGCTTGCCTGAAAAGGATTTGTTTGACAATCTCCTGAATGAGAATTTGTGGGTCATCGGTAACAATGTTTTTCGCGGAGTGGCCTAAATACTTTACTGCCTGTTGCCGGATCTCAATAATATTCTTTGGCCATTTCCGAATTAAACCGGTATAATCCGCAACAACATGAATAATTCTTGCCCCCAGCGGAATCTGTTCCCCTATTAGCCCGTCTGGAAATCCGGTGCCGTCATAATTCTCATGATGAGAAAAGACAATGTCGCCGACAGGGTCCAGCCTTTCAACCGGCTGAAGGCAGATCTGTCCGATAATCGGATGCTGGTTAAAAAGTTTTAACTCAGCTTCTGCCATATCCTCCATATTTTTTTCAAGCATTGATTTGGGGAGGCCCAGAAGACCGATGTCATGAAGCAGCCCTGCGATTTCAATCTGTTCCTGCTCCTGCTTGTCCAGACCAAGCTTCTGGCCAATTTGTTTGGCCAGTTGGGCGACAAAATTCAGATAGCTTCCCAATTTGGGGTTAAGGGTTTCGACCAGAGAGGATAAAAGTCGTATGGTGTCGATAAAACCCCTTTCCAGAGATGCATTGGCTTCTTCCAGGGCCTGGCTTTTCATCAGAATTTCAAGGGTTCGCTCCCGAATCTTCCTTTCCAGATCCAGGTTGAGTTCTGTTAATGCCTCATTTTGCTGGGCTGTCAGTGTATGGAGTCTCCGGTTTTCAACCTTGAGCTCGTATGCTTCCAGTGCGCTTCGAACCTGAAGCAGCAGGTCGTCATCATTCCAGGGTTTGGTCAGATACCGGTGGATTTCCCCTTTGTTGACGGCGTCCAGAATGTCCTTGACATCTGAATAGCCGGTCAATAGAAACCGGGTGGCTTCGGGCGCCAGGATTCTTGCTTTTTCTAAAAACTGGGCGCCCGTCATTCCCGGCATTCGCTGGTCGGAGATAATCAGGGATACCGGTTGATCCAGAGCTGCTAAAACATCCAGGCCTTCCTGCCCGCTTGTGGCTGTCAAAACCTGGTATTTTTCTTTTCGAAACAGGCGCTGGAGCGATCGGGTAATGGACTGTTCATCGTCAACCAGCAAAATGAGATGTTCGAACAGAAGCGTCATGGCATTACTCCGTTACTGGGTTTGTTACAGGTTCCTGCTTCAATCCAATTCATCGATGCCCAGTTGCATTCTGATTCACCAAACTATTGGGGACAGCGGTCTTTGTTGTTGGGGAAATGAGTTTTATTCAGAAATTCAATTAAAACGATCGGAACCATTTTGTCAATGCCGATTTCAGCGATCCAGCTTCTATCGTATTTTTGCTGGTGGATGACTGAACTGCCTCGGATTTACGAGGCTGCTGATCCCACCATTCCACGGAATCAAAACGAAATGGCAGCATCTTTTCCAGCGCGGGGATGAGATGCTGTTCGATAATTCGGCGCTCTCTGCCCTTTAAGGCTTTGAAATAGATGTTGATCTCTTCAAAATACCATGCCGGCGATTTGGACAGCGCATCCATCGGGCATCGAAAGATGGTTTCAAATTCTTCCTTGAAATGCGTCCGCAGGGTGTTTTCATTGATGCTGGAGAAATTGCGGGTGAGAACATCCTGAATTCGGGAGTCTGCTTCGGTGTCCATGATAAAGGTCAGGGTCAAATAACCACTCCAGTCCGGCCTGGAATAAGAGGATATTTTAAGCACGCCTTCCTTGCCGGGTTGATTATCGGGGTCAATGGAAAATCCCGTGAAGGCGATCACCTTCTCATCGGTTTTCAGCGAGCGAGTGATTTTGCTCAAATCATAGATGGTATCCATAAGAGCGCTCCGTATTCAAAAGGTTTTTTGAGGGTGGTAATCCATTCCTTTCTATACGATGTAAAAAAACCCGAAAGCAAGATAAAAACCGAAAATATCTCCGTCGTCGCGAATGCCTCAATACTTTATCAGAACAAGAAACTTGAATTTCAGCATTTCGATTGGAGCCACGCTCGTCAACGATGACGATACGATTGAATGCATTGTCAAAAGAGTGGATACCTCGTTGTACAAAGGCAAAACAGCAGAGCGAAACCGTCTGACTATTGAAGAGGGGATCTTGCTATGATCACACCGGAAGTGCAACCCGCCGATTTGCCATAAATTTCTTGCAACAGAATCATGAACAGCGTAAGAGATAAGTATGCCCAAAATGCGCCTCAGGAGTCTGCGCATGGAAGTAAATCTTTTTGATCCCCAAGCTCCCAATCGAATCAATATCTGGACAGCGATTCGATTGTTGAATGCCTTCTTTTTTCTCAAAAACGTTCCGCGTGTGGAGTAGTATTTCAGGCAGAATTCCGCGCAATGGCTGTATACGAAAAACCATGGCCTGTGATGATCTTAACGTCTATCCAGCGCAGACTCCTCGTTAAAGATATTTATAACAAAGCCGGGCTTCAGTCGCATTTTGGACTTCATAGAACGTAACGGTTTCCGGGGCGGGCTTACAGCCTTTGGTCTTCAGTTTGTCCGCCTGATTCGTTAAGGGGGAATGATCCATGAAAAAAAGGATATTTCGATCATTTTTTGCTGTGTTCGCACTTGCCGCGTTCGGTACCTTCACATCCTTTCAATTCGGCTGTCAGCCTGCAGGAGAACGGGCCGGGCCGCCTGAAAAGATTATTATCGCGTATTCCACTGCAATGAATGCGGTTCTCATGTATATCGCCCTTGGAAAGGGGTACTTGGCCCAAGAGGGCCTTGATGTCACGCTCCAGCCCCATGCTTTCGGGAAATTGGCGCTCGAAGCCCTTATCGAAGGAAAGGCGGATTTGGCGACCGCTGCGGATACGCCTTTCATGTTTGCCGTTATGAACGGCCGAAAAATCACTGCGCTTGCCGCAATCCAGACGTCAAACCGGAATGAAGCCATTGTTGCCGGAAAAGACCGGGGGATTGCGGCGCCGGCTGATCTCAAGGGGAAAAATGTCGGAGTCTCGCTGGGGACGACGAGTGATTTCTTTGCGGATTCATTTCTGCTGATACATGGCATCGACAGGGAACAGGTCACGTTTGTCGACATGAAACCGGATGAAATGTCCGAAGCCGTCCGCAACGGAAAGGTTGATGCGGTCTCCACCTGGAACCCCACTTCAAGTCAACTGCTGAAGGAGTTTGGGAACAACGGTATCATATTTTACGGTGAGACGTTTTATACAGAGGTTTTCTGTGTTGCATCGGATCAGGACTATGTCAGAAATCATCCAGAAGCAGTCCGGAAAGTCCTGCGTGCACTGATCCGGGCTGAAACGTTCGTGAAGCAGCAGCCCGAGGAGGCCAAGCGGCTTGTGGCCGATTTCATCCAGATGGACAGGGCCGTTCTGGATGAAATCTGGGATATTTTCACCTTTCGGGTGACCCTGGATCAGGCCTTGCTTGTGGACCTCGAAGATCAGACGCGATGGGTTATTAAGAACGGATTGACTGCGCGTAAGGATATGCCCGATTATCTCGATTTCATTTATGTTGACGGCCTTCGTTCGGTCAGACCGGATGCCGTCAGGATTATCCGGTAGGGAGTAAACAGATGAAAATCCGGACCCGGCTGAAATTGACCACCTGGATATCCCTGGGCGCAATCGTTGTCATGTTCGGTTCATTTGTCTGGTCGCTTCGGGTGATTTCCCGCGCGGATCAGGCAATGGGCCTGAGTGATGAGATGCAGAAAATCGTTTTTGAGCGGGTTTTGTTGCGGGACGAATTCCTTCTGCATGCTGAACAACGGCCGAGAGCGCAGTGGATGGCAAAGTCCGAGACCTTTCGGAGACTGCTGGACCAGGCGGATCATGACTTCTCGCGCCCAAAGGATAAAATCCTTCTGCAGGAAGCACGGAAGAACTTTGATGCAACATTTTCCATCTTCTCGGAGATAATGAAGAAATCTTCACGAGCAGAGCCTGAAGGGGTAAAAACGATCGTTTTTACCGAGGCCGAGACGCGGCTGATTATGCATGGATTTATGAAGGCCTATGTCTTGAAAGACTGCATCGACAGGCTGTATGAATCGGCGCATCAAACATCGACCGATGCACGCAACAGAGGCGTGCTCATTACGGTCTTATTTGTCATCTGCGGCGTGCTTGCGATTGTCATCAATACCACGGCCATCAACAGAATGATGACCGGGCGCATTGCGGCGCTTTCCCATGGGGTTGGAATCATCGGCGCCGGCAACCTGGATCACCGGATTACTGTAAAGGGCGATGATGAGCTTTCGGACCTGGCTCGGTCCGGTAATGAGATGGCCGGCAAGTTGAAAGCCTCCCATACCTCGATCGATAACCTGAAAAAGGAAATAGTGGCGCGCGAACAGGCGGAAGATAAAATTAAGAAACTGAATGAAGAGCTGGAGCGGCGCGTTATCGAGCGCACAGCCCAGCTTGAAGCGGCCAACCGGGAACTGGAGATGTTTTCCTATTCCGTGTCCCATGATCTGCGGGCTCCGCTCCGGCATCTGATCGGTTTTGTGGAACTTCTGAACAAGCGGGTGCCGGAATCCTTTGATGAAAAGATTCGCCATTATCTGGCCGTCATCTCGGACTCGGCAACTCAGATGAGCAAGCTGGTGGATGATCTGCTCTCGTTTTCAAGGATGGGGCGCGCCGAGATGACGGTTGTCCGGGTCAGCTTTGACAAGCTGATCCAGGCAGCGCTGAATATGCTCCGGACAGAGACCGGCGGGCGGGACATTGTCTGGAAGATCGGACCGCTGCCCGAGGTGATGGGAGATCCCGCCATGCTTCAGCTTGTCATGATGAACCTGATCTCCAATGCCCTCAAATTCACCTGTAAAAAAACCAGGGCAGAGATCGGCATCACCTGCACTCCCGGGAATGCGGGAGAACATGTTTTCTCTGTCAGGGACAATGGCGCCGGTTTCGACATGAAGTACCATGACAAGCTGTTCAATCTGTTCCAACGACTTCACCGCACCGAGGAGTTCGAGGGGACCGGCGTCGGTCTGGCCAATGTCCGCAGGATCATTCAAAGACACGGCGGCCGGACCTGGGCGGAAGGGGTGGTTGGTACCGGGGCTGTTTTTTATTTCTCGCTGCCGGCAACGACCCAGGTTGATGAAAGAAGTTGAGAAAATAAGAAAGCGAGAAGTTAAGAAGAACCGCTATCCCTCGGCTCTTTTTAACGTCTGTTTTTCCGAATAAAGTGATAAGGGGAGGAATATATGATTGAACTGAAACGGATTCTGCTGGTGGAGGACAGTCCCAACGATGCGGAGTTGACCCTGGAGGCTCTGGCCGAAATCAACCTGGCCAACGAGATCAACTGGCTCAAGGATGGAGAGGAAGCCCTCGATTATCTGTATCTGCGGGGCGCTTATTCCGGGCGGGAGCCGGTCAACCCGATCCTGATCCTGCTTGATCTCAAACTGCCCAAGGTGGACGGCAGGCAGGTGCTTCAGGAGATCAGAAACGACCCCCGGCTTCGGACCATTCCGGTGGTGGTCATGACTTCATCCCGTGAGGAAAGTGATCTGGCAAGCTGTTACGCGAACGGGGTCAACGCTTATGTGGTCAAGCCGATCAATTTTGCGGAATTCATGGAGGCGGTAAAGGCGCTGGGTATTTTCTGGGCCGCCATCAACGAGCCGCCGCCGGCCCAAATTTGATGGTAGGCGGATACCCCGTCGATGTCGAGTCATGGGGAAGGAATCGGCCATAGGATTCGCTGAAAAGCGGAGCCACGGATTATGTGTTGAAGAGCCGGCTTTATCCCGCAAGGAAAGTGACAACTTTGTAAATTGATTACCGTTCAAGGGGGCTGACATGGGTGACCCGCTGCGAATTTTGAATCTTGAAGACAGTTTGAACGATGCCGAGCTGATTCGGGAAAAACTTCAGGAACAGTGGCCCGACTGCCTTGTCGAGAGGGTCGAAACGGAACCGGATTTCATCCGGGCCCTGGAGCGGGGTGGGATCGACCTGATCCTGGCCGATTATGCACTCCCGGCCTTTGACGGTATGTCCGCACTGGCCGTTGTCCGTGAGCGTTTCTCCGATATTCCGTTCATCTTTGTATCCGGAACCCTGGGGGAGGAGACGGCCATTGATACACTGAAGAGCGGGGCCACGGATTATGTGCTGAAGCACCGGCTCTCCCGGCTGGTACCGGCGGTAAAAAGGGCATTGGCGGAAGTTGGGGAGCGTACCGTCCGCAGAAAGATGGAAAATCAGATTTTGGTTGCCGCGCGCCAATGGGCCGTGTCCTTCGACGCCATGGCGTATGGTGTGTCCATTCACAGCGTGGATTGGACGATTCTCAATGCGAACCGGGCGATCTGCCGGTTGTTGGGAAAAACTCCGGAGGAAGTGATCGGAAAGAAGTGCTTTCAGGTTTTCCACGGCAAGGACAGCCCCATTGCCGGATGCCCGCTGGAAAATCCCGGGCAATCCAGGCAGCAGGAATACATCGAGATATTTGAACCCGCTCTGGATAAGTGGCTGGCCATATCCACGTCCCCGGTTCTCGATGAGGACGGCGCCGTGGCCACGATTGTTCATACGATCCATGACATCACCCCGAAAAAAAAGGCGGAGGAAGAAAGACTGCTGCTCGAAGACCAGCTTCGACACGCGCAGAAGATGGAGGCGATCGGAACGTTGGCCGGAGGGATCGCACACGATTTCAATAATATCCTCAGCGTGATCATGGGGTATGGATCGATCGTGCTGGACGGGCTGGGCATGGACAGCCCTCTCAGGGAACAGATGAATGAGGTGTTTGCCGCTGCAGAAAGGGCTGCGCATCTGACCAACAGGCTGCTTCTCTTCAGCAGAAAGCAAGTTGCGGAGGTTAAGCCCGTTAAAGTCAATGAAATTATTGTTGGCATTCAGAAGATGCTGTTGCGGATAATCGGCGAGGATATTGGTCTTACCATGAATGTTTCGGATAAGTGCTTAACGGTGATGGCGGACAGTGCCCAGATCGAGCAGGTATTGATGAATCTTGTAACAAACGCCCGGGATGCCATGCCAAAGGGCGGAAGCCTGACTATCGGGGCCGGAATCGAGGAGATCGACGATACGTTTATTTCCGCGTATGGATATGGACAGCCTGGAATGTTTGCCCGGATCACGGTTTCCGATACAGGGTGCGGAATGGACGCTGAAATTCAGAAAAAAATATTCGAACCCTTTTTTACATCAAAAGAAATTGGAAAAGGAACCGGGCTGGGTCTCGCCATTTCCTATGGCATCGTCAAACAGCATGGTGGATACCTCAATGTCTTCAGCCAGGCGGGGAAAGGCGCGACTTTCAGGTTATATCTGCCGTTGATTGATGAATCTGCTTTGAACGCCGGCATGGCGGAGGCCCCTGTCCCCATAATCGGCGGAAGCGAGACAGTCCTTGTTGCCGAAGACGATGCCGGGGTAAGGGAATTGACAAGGATAATTCTGGAGTCATTTGGTTACCGGGTGATCCTTGCAGTGGACGGAGAAGATGCGATCGCTCAATTTGCCGGGAACCGGGAAGGGATTCAACTTGTCATTCTTGACCTGATCATGCCGAAAAAAAGTGGTCAGGAAGTGTATGAAGAAATCACAAAAATCAAGCCCGGAATCAAAACGCTTTTTTCGAGCGGATATCCGGAGGATATGGTCAGCCATTTGGGAATCGCTGAAGGAGTGAATTTCATTCAGAAACCCTATGCTCCGAAAGTTTTCTTAAACAAGGTCAGAGCGGTTCTGGATACATAATAACAGGTTGCAAGTCGGTTTTACCCGTGTGCTCTCCAGATCCTTCTATGCAGTCTTTCCATGGCGTAGCGGGAAATAGCCTGAATCAACGCGCGGACTTTTTGGATATCCTTGCGTCCGGGACTGGACTCGACTCCGGAGCTGATATCAACGGCATCGGGGCCGGCCTCGGAAACAGCCCGGGCGATGGTATCCGGGCTAAGGCCTCCGGCCAGAATCAGGGGATAAGACTGTCCAAAGGATCTCACTTCACCCCAGTTCCAGCTCAGAGCGTTGCCGCCGGGAAGCCGGCCTTTTCCGCATTCCACCAGAAACGCCACTTCCGGATAGCGCGGAGCCTCGGAGACCAAAGGGGGTTTGTGGATAAACAGGGCTTTGATGACCCGAACGCCTCTGTCGCAAAGCTCTCTGGCCATGTCTGGGGATTCCTGCCCGTGAAGCTGGACAGACGTCAGCCTGCATTCGTCGATCATTCTCAATATATCTGAAACCGGGCTGTTGACAAACACGCCCACCCGTGCGGTTGGATCCGGCAGGGCCAGGCCGATTTCTCTGGCCTGCAGGGGTGTAAGGTGGCGAGGGCTTGGCGGATAAAACACCAGTCCGATGGCATCAGCCCCGGCCTCGGCGCAGGCCACGGCTTCATCGGCCCGTGTCAGGCCGCAGATCTTTATTTCCGGTCTATAAAACGTCATGGGTTTTGAATGAAAACTCTAAGTTGATTCTTCGGCAAATCATCGACAGCTATTCCACCAGGGTCCGTATAAAGGCTGCCGGGTCTTCAGATCTGACCAGGCTTTCGCCGATCAGAAAATTAAAAATTCCGGATTTTAAAAGGCGTTCAATATCCTGCCGGTTTTGAATGCCACTGGCGGCAACCGGAATCTGATCGGGATCCAGCAATGAAACCAGTTGCATGGATGTGGCGATGTCCGTGTGAAAGGTCTGTAAATTCCGGTTGTTGATGCCAATCAGCTTTGCCCCGGACCGGGTTGCGGATGCCACATCCGATTCCGAATGCACCTCAACCAGGGCATCCAACCCGAGCACATGACAAAGTTCCAGCAGTTCGCTGAGTTGATTCTCGGAAAGGATCCGGGCGATCAGCAGCACGGCATCTGCCCCAAGGATACTGGATTCATAGATCTGACAGGCAGAGAGGAGAAAGTCCTTTCGAAGGACGGGGAGCTGCGTGGCTGCGCGGGCTGCCAGCAAGTCCTCCGGGCTTCCCTGGAAAAACTGCTGGTCGGTCAGCACCGACAGACAGGCTGCGCCGCCGGATTCATAACTTTCGGCGAGTGCCGCCGGGTTCAGATCGGGGCAAAGCATTCCCTTGGAAGGCGATGCCCGTTTGATTTCGGCGATGATGTTGATTCCGCTCTTTCCCGGCTGCTTGAGCCTTTCCAGAAAAGGCCGGCGCTCCCTTGGCCGGAGCGCCTGTTCCCGAAGCTTTTTTTCAGGCGTTTTTTGAAGCAGGGCGGCAATTTCTTGGTGTTTTTGCGCAACGATAGCATCTAAGATATGGTTTGTCATGTGCTCGCGATCTCGGCTTTTAAGCTGTGGTAAATCGTATCAGGCTATCCAGTTTTCCAGTTGCTGCGCCGCTGTCAATGGCCTGGGCCGCCAGTTGAATCCCTTCTTTCAACTGCGTGGCTTTTCCGGCAACCACAAGGGCGGCTGCGGTGTTGATCAGGACCACATCCCGGCAGGGGCCTTTTTCGCCATTCAGAATTTTGCGGGTGATGACGGCATTGACTGCGGGGTCTCCGCCGGTAAGGGCCTCGGGTGAGGCAAGTTGTCCGAAAAACTGCTCCGGACTGATGTCGTAGGTGCGGATCATGCCATCCCGAAGCTCGGAGATTCGGGTCGGCGCGCAGATGGATATTTCATCCAGGCCGTCATGACCATGAACCACATAGGCGCATTTGGCGCCCAGAAGCTGGAGGGCCTGGGCGAACATCTCGGTCAGCTCCGGCGCATAGACGCCCAGCAGTTGACAATTGGCTCCTGCCGGATTGGTGAGCGGCCCGAGCATATTGAAAATGCTGCGAAGGCCGACTTCTTTTCTGGCCTTGGCCGCATGGCGCATGGCGCTGTGATACAGGGGGGCAAACAAGAACCCGATGCCGATTTCCCTGATGGCTTCTTCAACCAGTTCCGGCCCGCAGGTCAGGTTGACGCCCAATGCCTCCAGCAGGTCGGCGCTGCCGCATTTGCTGGACACCGAACGGTTTCCGTGTTTGGCGACCGTGATGCCGCAGCCTGCCACAACAAAGGCGGTTGTGGTGGAGATGTTAAACGTATGTGCGCCGTCTCCGCCCGTGCCGACGACATCCACAACGGTCTCGGCCGATGTCTGAACGCGCGTGGCTTTTCGGCGCATGATTCTGGCGGCGCCGGCCAGTTCCTCAAAGGTTTCGCCTTTGGTGGCAAGGGCAGCCATGAATGCACCGATTTGCGCATCGGTTATTTCCCCGGAAAAAATCTCGGTCATCATCTCTGCCATCTCGGATTCGCTCAGGTTGATGCGATGGATCATCTTATTCAAAGATTCTTTAAACATAACGGGCCTTCCTTTTGAAGTTCAGGGTTAGTGGATCGATCCGGTCATTTTTAAAAAGTTTTTCAGCAGCCGTTTTCCAACAGGGGTCATGATGGATTCCGGGTGAAACTGAATACCTTCCGTTTGGTGAGTCTTGTGTCGCAGACCCATGATTTCGCCATCTTCGGATTCCGAGCTGATTTCCAGGCAATCCGGAAGTCCCTCTCTGGAAACAGCCAGGGAATGGTAGCGCATGGCCTGAAACGGTTGCTTTATTCCTTCATACAGGGTTTTGCCATCTGCATGAATGGAGGATGTCTTTCCGTGCATCAGCTTTTTGGCGGAAACAACCTTGCCGCCAAAGGCCATCCCAATAGCCTGATGGCCGAGGCAAACCCCTAGAATCGGAATTTGACCGGAAAACCGGTGGATTGCGGCAAGGGAGATGCCGGCGGAATCCGGCCGACCGGGTCCCGGGGAAATCACGATGCCCGCCGGACTCCAGGAAGCGATGTCTTCGATGGTTGCGGCGTCGTTTCGAATGACCCGGACAGGGCCTCCGATTTGTTCAAAATACTGCACCAGATTATAGGTAAAAGAATCATAATTGTCTATCATTACGATCATGGCATTTCTCCAAAAAGAATCATTTCATTAGGATAAGAACAAGGGGTGCCGAATGTCGAAGAAGCTCTTCAACCGATAAGCTGCAGCGCTTTTTCAATGGCCTTGGCCTTGTTCACGGTTTCAACACGTTCGCGTTCGGGATCCGAATCCGCCACAATGCCCGCGCCGGCGCGAACCGTAAGCCTCCCATTCTCAATGCAGGCGGTACGAATGGTAATGGCCAGATCCATGTTTCCGCTGAAGGAGATATACCCGACAGCGCCTCCGTAGGGCCCGCGAGGCTCCTGCTCGAGATCGGCAATGATCTCCATGGCCCTGACCTTGGGAGCGCCGCTGAGTGTTCCCGCCGGAAACGTGGCTCTGAGCAAATCCCAGGCATCCAATCCGGACTTCAGATCGCAGGTGATGTTGGAGACCAGGTGCATGACATGGGAATAGCGCTCTACCACCATCAGATCCGTTACCTGAACCGACCCGGTTTCTGCGACCCGGCCCAGGTCATTGCGGCCCAGATCCACCAGCATGAGGTGTTCCGCCCGCTCTTTTTCATCTCCCAGAAGCTCATTGGCCAGAGCCCGGTCTTCCTGCTCGGTTTTCCCTCTGGGCCGGGTTCCGGCAATGGGTCGAAGGGTGGCAATGCCGTTTTCAAGGCGCACCATGGTTTCCGGAGAAGATCCGATCAGCGCCTGATGGTTCATGCGGAGAAAAAATAGATAGGGTGAAGGGTTGATAAAGCGCTGGGCCCGATACAGCATCCAGAGATCCGGGGGAGAATCGCAGATAAATTTCTGCGAAAGCACCGCCTGAATAATGTCTCCGGCCTGAATATGAGCCTTGACCTGCTGAACCTGCCGGCGATAGGTCTCATCCGGGGCGGATGCCTTTAAAGGGGATGCGGACCGGGCCACCGGTTCTGGCATTTCCGGCGTCCGGGACCCGACCAGTCGAACAATGTCCTGAAGCGTTTGGGCGGCTTTTCGGTAATGTTCAGCGGGGTTTGAAGAAGGATCCAGAAAAGATATCGCAATCGCCAGGAGGGTATGCCGGATGTTGTCAAACACCATCAGTTGGTCCGGAACCATCAACTGCGCCAGGGGGATATCCTCTGGCAGGCGGTTGGGAATTTTTTCAAAAAAAGATACCAATTCATAGGAGAAATATCCCACCATGCCTCCCCAGAATCTGGGAAGCCCGGGATAATTCGCCGGGCGGTATGCGCTCATAATCTGTTTCAGGATATTCAGTGGATCCCCTTCGTGCGAAATGGTTTTGACGCACCGGGAATCATGAATATCCACCCGGTCCCGAAAAACCTCAATGCGAGAACGGGCGGAAAATCCCAGAAAACTGTATCGTCCCCATCGCTCTCCGCCTTCAACGCTTTCGAAAAGAAAGACCGGGCCTTGTTGATGGAGGCATTTTTGCAGAAGGGAAACCGGGGTTTCCGTATCCGCAAGAATTTCAACGCAAAGGGGAATGACATTGAATTCTTTTGCCATTCGGTTGAATTCATCTTCTGATGGAAACTGTTGGAGAATCATAAAAACTCCTTTTGTAAATAAAAAGGGGCCGTGGATTTTATTCCACGACCCCTTTGAAATAAAAAAAGAATCATGGGCTTTGGGCTGTCCACGATTCTTTTTAGAGATTATTAATTGCTAATCAGCGTTCGTTGGCGCAACCCTGGTATTGAGCCTGCCAGCGCCACCATCCTTTATAAGTATCCATGCATATTGAAAACTGATTTTGCTTCATTTATATTACCGATTTCTTCCTTTATTTTTAAAATATCTTTATCTATAATCGTATTATATTGTCAATACTTTTTTGGATGCCTATATCATGAAAATCAACTCGCCCGCTAAAATCAATCTTTTTCTTCACATCATCGGAAAACGGCCGAATGGCTACCATGATATTCATTCGCTGATGTGCGGGTTAGCCCTGCACGATACCCTGAAGCTGGACTTTGAAGCCTCGCGGATAACTGTTGCCTGCACGCATTCGGCGGTTCCGGAAGATGAAACCAATATTGCACATCATGCCGCGAGGGTTTTTTTTGATGCCCTGCGCCATTCGGGCGGTGTCGGCATTCGCATCGAAAAACACATTCCCGTGGCAGCCGGTCTGGGTGGTGGCAGCAGCAATGCCGCCAGCGTCCTTTCGGGCCTGAACACCCATTATGGTCATCCCTTTTCAAATCGGGATCTGGCATCCCTGGCGTTGACCCTTGGGGCGGATGTGCCGTTTTTTATCTATCAAAAGCCTGCCCTGGCAACCGGGGTAGGGGAGAACCTTGAGTTTTTTAAAGGAATTCAGCCCTATCCTATTGTATTGATACGTCCCGAGATCCAGGTAAGCACCGCCGATGTCTATAAAAACCTGAATTTGGGATTGACAAACTGTGAACAAAAGCTTAAAAGTTTTCCTTTGAACGAGGGGTTTAATCCATTTCGCCATCTGTGTAATGATCTTGAAACTGTTACCATTTCCTGGTATCCGGAAATTTCGGCTATTAAAAAAGCCCTGTTGGATCAAGGGGCTTTGGGGTCGCTGATGTCGGGAAGCGGTCCGACGGTGTTTGGAATTTTTTCAGATTCAGATCGGGCAAAGAAGGCATATGAAACCCTGTCCACAAACCAGAGATGGTCGTGTTTTGTGACGCAACTGCTGGTTTAGCCTGTCTGGTTTTCATGCTGGGGCGTCGTCAAGCGGTAAGACACAGGATTTTGGTTCCTGCATTCGGAGGTTCGAATCCTCCCGCCCCAGCCAGTTACTTCGGGCTGGACGATGAGAGGTTTCTTGATATCCGCGAATATATTCGTACCCCTGATGGGTTATCAATTTTTAAATGGCAGCATAGGAAGATTCTAAATGAGCGGGTTTGCGACAAACGGGCTGGCGATTTTTTCAGGAAACTCAAACCCTGATCTGGCGCAGAAGATATGTCAATATCTGGATTTGCCCTTGGGCGGCGCCAAGGTCAAAACATTCAGCGATGGTGAACTTCAAATTGAAATTGATGAAAATGTCCGATCAAAGGATATTTTTTTGATTCAATCCACGAGTTCTCCGGTGAATGATCATCTTGTGGAACTCCTCTTAATGATAGATGCCTTTAAACGGTCGTCTGCCCGAAGAATTACGGCTGTCATGCCCTATTTTGGCTATGCCAGGCAGGATAAAAAAGTGGCGCCCAGGGTTCCGATCAGCGCCAAGCTGGTTGCCGATATTATTACGGTGTCCGGTGCCAACCGGGTGATTACCATGGATCTTCACGCAGGCCAGATTCAGGGTTTTTTCAGTATTCCCGTGGACAACCTGTTTGCGGCCCCGGTGATACTGGATTTCATCAAAAATAAATTTGAGGGCGACATCGTGGTGGTTTCGCCCGATGCCGGCGGCGTTGAAAGAGCCAGGGCTTTTGCCAAACGCTTGAACGCGGGTCTTGCCATTGTGGACAAGCGCCGGGAGGCGCCCAATAAAGCCAAGGCAATGGCCCTTATCGGGGATGTTTCCGGAAAAATCGCCATCATCTTGGATGACATGGTGGATACCGCCGGAACCGTTACCCAGGCCGCGGCCGTGATTATGGATAAAGGTGCCAGAGAAGTCCATGCCTGCTGCTCGCATCCCGTTCTTTCCGGCCCTGCGGTTGAGCGGATTATGACGTCTCCATTAAATAGCTTTATTGTTACCGATACCATCCCCTTGAAAAACGATGCGGCTGCCTGTGGCAAAATCAAGGTCCTCAGCATTTCCCGCCTGGTAGGGGAGGCCATCATCCGAAGTCACCGGGGGGATTCGGTTACATCATTATTTGTATAAACCATGTTGCCATCATCCATTACGGATTGAAGAATAGATAAGATAAGGAGGTTTTTTTGGAGATACTTGAACTTACTGCTACAATGAGAACATCAGCCGGAAACAGTCCTTCACGCGCGCTGAGGCGGGAAGGAAATGTTCCTGCCGTACTCTACGGACCCGGGTCCGAATCTGTTTTACTCTCAATTTCATCTCTGGATTTAGAGCATGCCCTGAAAAAGGCATCCGTCAGCCAGATCATTTTCAATCTGGGGATCCAAAACGCTCAAACCGGCAGCCGTACCGCCATGATTAAAGAGCTGCAGATTCACCCGATGTCCAGAAAATTTCTTCATGTGGATTTCTACGAAATTTCAAAAGAGCGCAAGATCACGGTTAATGTTCCGGTCGTTGTCAAAGGCAAGGCAAAAGGGATTGAAGAAGGCGGTATGCTTCAGATTATCGAGCGGGAAATTGAAGTGCTGTGCCTGCCTTTTGAAGTTCCGGAATCCATCCAGATTGATATTACGGATCTGGGAATCGGGGATTCCATCCACGTCAAGGATCTGAAGGTCGCTGAAAATGTTGAAATCCCGGCAGATAATAATTACACGATTTTAACCATCCTCAGCACCAAGTCCGATGAAAAAGCTCCCGGCGAAGAATCAGGCGTTGCAGGTGCTCCGGCTGCTGCTGCTGGGAAGTGATTTGAATGACAGCACTGTAATCGTCGGATGATCATGGATGACTGAAAACGAATCCGAAGCAACCGAAAAGCAGTGTGGATACCAGAAATGCTTTATGATCGTCGGGCTCGGAAACCCGGGACCCAGGTATGCAAAAACCCGTCACAATGTAGGCTTTGAAGTCATTGAGGCCATTTCCCGTGAATTTGTCATTTCCCTGAAAATGCATCCGGCGAATACACGGATCGGAATGGGAAGGATACAAGGTAAGGAAGTTGTCCTGGTGCAGCCGATGGCTTATATGAATCTCAGTGGAAATCCGGTTTACCAACTTGCTCAAAGTTTTGGTCTATCCTGTGAAGATATGTTAATTGTCCATGACGACATGGACCTTGCATTTGGAAGAATTAAAATTAAAGAGAAAGGAGGGAGCGGGGGACATAAGGGTATTCAGTCGTTGATGGATGCTTTTGGCGGAGGAGACTTTGCCCGCCTTCGCATGGGCATCGGGCGTCCCGAAGCAGGAATGAATGCTGTGGATCATGTCTTATCATCCTTTAAGCTGGAAGAAAGCAAAATGTTGGAACACATCATTTCCCGGGCCCGGGATGCAACAGTTACTGTCCTTTGTAATGGTGCAAAGGAAGGGATGAATCGTTTTAATC
>Ga0268283_1000118_pt1 | contig 75540 bp, 66 predicted proteins | sample saktaG_13_FD_190140 | JGI IMG/M metagenome (GOLD analysis project Ga0268283, IMG submission 190140) | Saline water microbial communities from Sakinaw Lake, British Columbia, Canada - sak_2013_06_06_36m | ecosystem: Environmental > Aquatic > Non-marine Saline and Alkaline > Saline ...
CCCTGGCATTCTCGGGGTCCCGGCCGGGCTCTTTGACAGGCACAAGGCCTTCAGCTTCATCAGCACCGATCCATCCGCGGATAAAGATCATCCCTGGAAGACATTGGCCACGCGGCTTGGGCCAAACAGCATCCCCGGCTATGCGGATCAGACTGTCATTACCTGGGGACTGCGGAAATCGGTCGGCGATACCCTGGTTTACCGGGATGAATCGGGCGGGCTGCTCTATATCAAACTGATGGGCGGCCTCGACAACTCAATCTTCCAGGGCCATCTCCTGGTTTCCGACAGCCTGCTGCAGATCTTCTTCCCTTCGGCAGGCGCCTCCAGGCAGATGTTGGTCGATGCTCCTCCCGCTATGCGCGATACCATCACCCAACGGCTTGAATCACTGATGCGCGATTATGGCCTCTCCCTTACCCCTGCTATGGCCCGCCTGGCCGCCTTCAACGCGGTGGAGAACACCTACCTCACGGTCTTCATGATGCTGGGCGGACTGGGCATGCTGATCGGAACGATGGGACTGGGAATCGTGCTGTTACGGAACATCCGGCAGCGCAGACAGGAACTGGCGCTATACCTGGCCCTCGGCTTCCGCCCGGATTTCATCCGCTGGTGCATCCTGGCCGAACATTTCGTCATCCTCCTTTTAGCACTTCTCCTAGGGATGGTCTCCTCGCTGACAGGCATCCTGCCCTCGCTGCTCTCCCCCGAGTATAATGCGCCGGTGGGCTTTATTTCCGTGATCCTCCTCCTGATGGGGATCAACGGGTTCCTGTGGATCTGGTTCCCGGCACGATCGGCCATGAAAAAGGATATCCTGCCTGGCCTGCGCGATGAATAGTTAAGTGTTTTTTCCGGAGAAAGAGGTTACCTTTGTGCCATAGAATCATCTCAACCTGACCCATGCCCGATCATCATCATAAAAAACAGTTCCTGAATCTTCCGAAATATGCCGGGGGGAACAAGGCCTTCCGGGAGTTCATCACGGAACAGCTGCGTTATCCCGAAACGGCCCTGGAGGCCAAAGCAGAGGGTTCCGTGGTGGTCGAATATGACATCCACGACAATGGGTCGGTGAGCAATCCGCGCGTGCTGAAGAGTCTCGGGTATGGCTGTGATGAGGAGGCATTGCGGGTGATTGGGCTGCTTCGCTTCGAGAAGGTGAAGAACCGTGGCGTTCGTGTGAGACTGACATCCAAAACCACTATCAATTTCCATCTTCCTGTTGGAAACCCCCTCCTCGCCGTTTCATATACCATGCAGACGGAGAAGGTCAAAGAGAAGCCTGAAAAAAAGAGCGCGGAGGCTGTTACTTACAACTACACCATTCAACTGTAGCGCAATCTGTTATTTTCCAAAAACCTTTTTGAGCAGTTCGGTGGTACGGGCCACGGGGTCCTGCCTGATCTTCATCTCCTCTTTGGCGATCATCGTAAAAAGCCCCCCGATGGCTTTTTCGGTCACATAAGCCGTGAGATCAGGGTTCTGTTTGGCAACGAAGGGGATCTGGTTGTAGGTGTTGATCAGGTCGGTCCATAGCCGGGTGGCGTCCACCTTATCCAGTGAAGTTTTGATGACCGGGGTGAATTTCGCCTTGAGTCCAGGGGTCGTGGTCCTGGCAAGGTACTGCGTGGCGGCATCGTTGGGTCCCTTCACGATCTGGATGGCATCGGAGATATTCATGCCGGTAATGGCGGATACAAAGATGGGCTGGGCGCTTTTGGCCGCATCCTCTGCAGCACGGTTGATGGTCAGGATTACCTCGTCAACCTGGCTGCCAAACCCCAGCGCCCTCAGCTTCGATTCGATCGTTCGCGCACTTTCGGGAAAGGGGATCCTGATCTCTGGATTTGCAAAAAAGCCATTGAGCTTCGAAACAGTGGCCACACTCTCGCCGGTACCTTTCACAAGCGCCTCCTTAATGCCATCCACGGCATCTTTCTCGGTCAATCCCCCCTTGCCCTGGTCGATGATCTTCATGGCATCCTGTAAAAACTGGGCTTGCGATCCGAAAGTGACCATCTGAAGAAGCAGGACTAACAGCAGGAATTTAAATCTTTTCATTTTGAGGAAGTTGTTGGTGAAATGGGGTGATCCCCGGGGATAATAACGCAAAGAGGACCGGATTGTTATAGGTCGCCGATATTGCCGATCAGCACAGACCATACCTCCAGGGAACTGGTGCCGAAACGCTTCTCCCTTTTAACCACGACAAATTCGCCGGTTTTGTATCTTCCCGGCCGGGCCTTGCTGTTTCCATTGCCTGACTGGTTGCAGGATACCCGGAATCGCAGGGTCCCCCGGTAAAGGGTATCGCTGACCCGCACCGCCTTTTTCTCTACCTGTACCGAATCGAACTTTATCCCCGGTGAAACTTCGAATTGTTTAAATCCGGTCTCCCGCAAATGCTGAACAAGTGCATCTTTCCCCTTCGGGCAGCCCGGAACCGAAAGCCGGATGTTCACATCACCCGAAATGAATAAATCATGGATCACCCCCGACACGCTGGTTTTAAATACCTTGCCGGTGTTGGTGTCGGAGAGGATGACCAGGTAATCGCCCAGGTCATAGATCTTCTGGCAGGCGTTCACCTCAAAGGCCCTCAGTACAGGGCTGGTGAGCGAATCGGTGGCAAAGGCGGCGGTGATGCTGTCCCTGGCCATAGCGACCTGTTTCTCTTCACGCGCTGAATTGAACTGATCCCCGTTGTTACAGCTTTTTGCCGTTAACACGAGGTACAACAACATCAGCAGGGAAAATTTAAAAAACCATCTCATTTGCCTTCTGATTTAATCCTGAAGCGGAGAACATATATTTTATCATTCCTGAATTTTGAATCCAGGATCTCAATATTCCTGAGGTTACCCGAGGGTATCGTAAGCCTGTCAATGAATTCCTGCTTGTTGAATAATTCCATGCCCACCGCTCCTTTGTCTCCTAAAACCTGGTAGATCATGGCCCCGTCGTCGATCATTTTATCCAGGCGGCTCCTTCTCTTTTCCCAGTCATCTACCTTCATCTGTGAAAAATAGTGGATCATCAGCGCGTAATCATTGGCATGCAGGCTGATGATCTCCTCCTGGTTCAGCTTTTTCAGGATGCGGACAATGGTGTCGGATCTGTAGTAGGGCGTTTTGACAACCAGCCTGACCAGACTTTTATCCGTCTTCAGTCGGAAACATCCCTGTTTGTCGCACAAACCCGTTACCGGCGACTCTCCCTCCTGCAACAGGCGAACCTCGATCTGGCTGTTCGTGATGGGTTCCTTCGTATCCGCATCATAAAAGCTGAAGGTATATTCCCGGGTATTGAACAGCATGAACAGGCCGAAAAACAGCAGAACGACCACCAGCGTGACTGCAGGAAGGATGATGAAATAGCGGTTTGCCCGGTCCGGAACCGCCCCGGCAATGGATCCGGCGGCAGGCGTTTCGTTCTGAGCCTCCAGGATGAGGTCCTGGTTTTTAAACACAAAATCATCCCAGTTGGCATACCCGGCATACTTGCTTAACAGGTTTAGCACATCAATTCTGGGAAGGGATTTACTTACCGATTTCATGTGCGTATAGAACCATTTCTCGCTAATATGCGCATTCACACTTCGCAGCAGCTCCTCCTGGAAATCGGTGATCTCCTGTCCCTTCCACTCCGAAATGGTCGGATTAATGCCCGGATATGACTGCTGCATCATGGCGACAATCTTTTTTTTCAGTGCTTCAAAATATCTCTGATCGCTCCGGGACAAAGTTCCTTTGTTTTATAAGTTATTGTATGTAAAATGATTGTAAAACCATTTACAACTATTTTACAAGATATTTTCCGATGCATTCTGCAATCCGGGGTTAATTTCGCCGGGAAAAAATCCAGGGCATTGCCAAACCAAAAATAGGAAAAAGCACAGACAGGATCAAATCAGATAAACAATTAATAAAATGGAGGAACAAACAATGAACAAAAGAAGCAAATACTTCACATTAACCATGGTCGCAGTATACATGGCGCTGACCCTGGTCATCCCAAGCTCAATGCTGGCCCAGAAAACATCGCCCGTCCTCAAAATCGGCACCTACGATTCCAGGATCATCACCTTTGCCTGGTCACGGTCCGACTACTTTAAGGAGCACATGGCGAAGATGGGCCAGCAGGACGATTCAGCACATAAAGCCCATGATTCGGCCAGGATCAAGGATCTCGGTGTGCAGGCCATGTCGTACCAGCACCTGCTTCACCAGATGGTCTTCAGCAATGGTTCGGCCGGGTTCATCATGCAGATTATCAAGGACAAGCTTCCCGTACTGGCAAAGACAACCGGGGTTAGCGTTATCGTCAGCAAGTGGGAATTGAACTACAGTGATCCGTCTGTCGAAATCATTGATCTTACGAGCCAGGTAGCGGCGCTGTTCCAGCCAAAGGAAAATATCGATAAGATGGCGGCTGACATTTCAGCCCAGCCTCCGATTCCCCTTGATGAAATGGAGATAGAAACCGAGATGCTGGATTACTACTGCAAATTGTTTGGAAAAAAATAATGTTACATTTGATACAAATTTAAAACCCTGGAACCATGTTAGAACAAGTCCATAATCACATAACCAAAGAGCTGGAGCAGAATACCAAAACCGACACGATCTTCATTCTGACCTCCATTGTACTCAACCTGATCACCCTGGCGGTGAATTCAGGCATGTCGGAAAAAGCACGCACCGAAACCTCCATGCTTTCGGTCATGTTTATTTTCGTTGCACTGATTGTCGTCGTAAACATTGTGGTGGTCATCGGGCTGCTGAAGGGACGCCAGACCAGGATGAAACTCACCAACGGCCTCATCTCGATGTACAAGGATCAGAATGTCGCCAAATATTATGACGAGACCCTGCTCAACAACTACAATGTGAGGTATAACCTCTTCCTCATGGTGGTGGTTTTTACCGGGCTCATCGCATCGGTGGTTCCTTTCATTCTGATGTAGCAGGAACTGAGCCCTTCATTCCTGTCCCCAAAGCCTGGGTAACCTCCAAGGGTCATTTCTTCTGAGGAACCATACCCCACAGGACATTGATGATCCTCCATTCCCCGTTGAACTTTGCCAGCTGGCAGTAATCGAAAAAGCCGTACTTGGTATTCATGGCTTTTGCCAGGGCAAAATCTCCGGTAACATCAAATATCTGCACCGTCTCTTTAAATGGCTTATCGGGTTCAAGGTCTTTTCCCCGGATCCCCTCTTTGTTCATCTTCGTAGCAACAAGAAGAAGAGAGGCACTCATGTTGTTTGTATAGCTCAGCCCCTCCTTATCCTGCCCGATGGTTCGTTTAACCAGTTCAGGCGAAACCCCTTTCGCAACCCGGTCGACGTCGCCGGTTGCCCAGCCCTCGACATAATCGCGGCAGGCATTTTCAATGGCCAGGGTATCCTGTTTTGTTTGAGCTGTTAACTTACATCCGCATAAAACCAGGGCGAACGAAAGTAAGATCATACTGTGTTTCATGATAAAATAATTTTAGCTGACGGACAAGTTTTATATGTAACCAAATATACAACTACATTTTTTGTCTGTCAACATAAAAGTAACCCAATTTGATTTCATTCGTCAAATGGCTTCTTTCCCACAAAAAGGAACATCATGGAAATATCGGTCAAACACCTTTCGAAAAAGTATAAAAGCAACAAATACGGGTTGAAAGATTTTAACCTGGAATTGAAAAACGGCATACTGGGCCTGATCGGGCCCAACGGAGCCGGGAAATCAACCCTGATGCGCATCCTGGCGACTATCTCCAGGCCAACAGAGGGACAGGTCACCCTCGATGGCGTCGATATCGTGAAATACCCGGATACGGTTAGGAAGGTGCTCGGCTACCTTCCCCAGGATTTTGGCATCTATCCGAATCTTACGGCTGTTGAGTTTCTCGAGTACATCGCCGCGATCAAAGGGTTCGGCGGGAAGGGCATCCGTATGCGGATCGAAGCCCTGCTGGATGAACTGAACCTCACGGCAGTGAGGAACCGCGCCATCGGGAGCTATTCCGGAGGCATGAAGCAACGGATCGGCATCCTCTCCTCACACATCGTCTCCGATATTGAATCGGTGGCCAGCGCAATAGCCATCGTATTCCAGGGCCGGGTGCTGGAACATACCTTCCCGGTCGAAAAAGGGACCCTTGAAGATGTGTATATGCGCGCTATTTCAGCTGCAAAAAACGGAGGAAACCATGGAGACTGATTACGCCTGCATAAGTATCTTTCATATTGCCAAAGCCGATTTCCTGCAACGCATCCGCAGTTATTATTTCCTGATCGCCATCGGCGTGTGCGTCTTTGTCATCTATTCTTTTGTGCCGCCAGTAGATGCCGGTTACACGATGGTGTCGCTCGGCAACTACCGCGGATTCTATAATTCAGCCTGGATTGGCAGCATGGTGGCCATGTGTGTTCCGTTTTTCGCCCTGGTCGGTTTTTACCTTGTGAACAATTCGGTGAAACGGGATGAAGATACCGGGGTCGGACAGATCATTGCCACGACCAGGATCTCCAAGGTGCAATACCTTACCGGCAAACTGTTCAGCAACTTTGCCGTGCTCCTCGTGATGCTGGCAGTGATCGCGGTGATGACCGTGGTCATGTTCCTGGTACGGGCATTATCATAACTAAAACCCTTGGGTCATGCAAGGTGTTTACCTGGGATGGTATGACCTGGACTCCATGGATCATCCTGCAGCGGATTTTCTGGATGGCGATGGCCTTTGGAATTGTGCTGCTGGGCTCCCTGCGTTTTAACAGGTTTGATGTTTCCGAGAGAAAAGAGCGGAAAGCAAAAGTACTTTGGTTCATGAAGAAACCGGAGATCCGGACGGATGATGTCCCAATGCCCCTGCACATTAATTATCGCGAACTTCCCCTGGCAAAAGCCCGGTTTAGTTTTTTCAGCCTGGTCAAAGCAGAGCTGCTCATGACATTCAGGGGGAAAACCACCCTCTGGATGGTGCTTACTGCCGGCAACCTTTTCGGCAGCCATACTTATCATGATCACACTGGCCATGCCGGTCCTCCTGAGGGAGCTGCTGACAGGGAATTTCTATGGCGTGTATGCGATCGTGGTGGGGGCCCTGTTTGTCCCGGCCTTTGCCATTCTCGCGGGCATTCTGACGCGGGGAAGCAAATTGTTCGAGGTAATTTTCACGATCATGGTTTACGGGATCCTGAACAGTGTACCCTGGTTTGATTTTGTGGGGGCGACCCCGGAGTCACAGGTAATGGGCATTGCAAATTATCTGGCCGTGATCACCCTTGTCATGATCCTGCTGGCGTTTTCAGGAAGAAGGTGGCAGATAAGGTAATTGCATGTTCACTGTAAAAATTAATTAATTTTACAGGAAGTAAATCACCACTGATTGAAAAAGCCAAGGATATGAAGCACTTTTTTAAATTATCCCTGTTCGCCCTGATCCTTTTCTATGGATGCAGCCAGAAGGAGACCATCTATGAACCCGCAGGGGCGGATATGACCGCCCTGAAAAAACAATACAAACTGGCAGTGATCGATGCCAAAACTGCCGAGCCGTATGAAATTTACCGGAACCTGGTCGCCATAAGTTACTATAACGACAGCATGGCCGGAGAGGGGAACCTCACCTGGTCGGGCGATTCAACCGGGAAGATGCGCCTGCTGGTGGTGTCATGGATGAAACAAGGTACCACCCAATACTGGCCGGTGGGAAAGACCTTCAAAACAAGCAACAACATGGCCTATCTTTCCTGGATCACGACGGTTCCGGAGATTATGGGTTTTCTCAAAAAAAGTCATTTCAACACCCAATCCGACCTCCATCTGCGCATCGCCCAGATGCTGGGCATGCCGCCCGACAGCCAGAACGACTATTTTGTCGAATTCTGGGTCTATCCTGAGAACCTCTTTCGGTCCACCCCCGATCCCGAGATCACCGATCATGAGGCGGAACTCTATTTCCCCTCCACGGCAAGCCAGAAGCACATATCCTGGTTCATGAATGAGATCAAAAACAAATATGACACCTCTTCCACCGCAGCCTTTCCATGGACAAGGCTCGGTTATACCTACGACTGGGCCAATCCGCTTCACCCGATCGGGTTCAGTGAATTTGTCGTGGATACTTCATCCCTGGTCACTGTGAAAAGAATCCTCTCCTCCTGGGAATATTACCAGCAAAGCCATTGATCTTATCGGCAGTTCAATGATCGCTGAGGGGCAGGCCCCTTTCATGGAACTCCTTCCAGTTCAGGTATTCCGATCTTTTCCGCTGTTCCTTCATGGTGATACATCCGTTTACCGGGCACACCCTGGAGCAACCCGCATCCAGGATGTTGGATGAAAATATGGTACGTGCCGAACCCTTTATGTTGCCCGTGGAGATCTGCCGGATGAACAGCGGGACATCGATTCTGACCGGGCATAATTTTATGCAGGCGCAGCAGTAATTGAGGGGTGAAGGAGAATGACCCTGGTGATTGCTGCAATTCCTTTCTAGAACGGATGGACGAGCCATAAAAATCCGATAGCAACCGCTAGCAATCCTCCCCCAAAGGTAAACCATTTCAAAAATACCTGTTTATCCTTTACGATCGACCTGAAGGCGACCAGTCCGAGGATGAAGGCAAAAATTATCATGGTTAAAATGGTTCCGGAGGCAAAGGCGGCGATATAGATAACGGAGGCCCACACCGAAGGCAGGGCTAAGGATGGAAGCAAGGCAAACAGGTGGCTGAACCCTGCAAATCCATGGATGATCCCGATAAAAAGGGCTGTAAATGCATTTTGCCGTACAGTCCCTGTGTGTTCATGATCATGGTTGTCAGGTTGCCCATCCGCAGGACCCTTTCCTCCATGATGGGTGTGTTTATGCAAATGCGCATATAAAAAGGGGCTGGTATGAAAATGAGAATGGGGACGGTTCCCGTGTGTATGATGCAGGTATGTGCGGGTGATGGCCCAGCCGCCGATCGCGATCAGCAGGATCCCGATGATGGTATCGCTGTGCTTCGAGATCAGCTCAATGGGCAGCAATTCTTTGAAGCAAATAAACAGCAGGCCGATCAGGAGCATGCCCAGCGTGTGCCCGAAACCCCATGACAATCCAACCAACCACGATTTTTTCCGGCTGTCGATGGCCAGCGGGGTTACCGCCGCCAGGTGGTCGGGTCCTGTTACCACATGGGCAATACTGGCAATAAAACCTGTAAGAAATGTCAGCATGGGACTAATTTCGGGCTAAAATAGATAAAATATGCATATTTTTACATTTATTAAAAAAGTGACAGAGTAATGAAGTGACAAGGTAACAGGGTAAGACGTAAAAATTTTCCATATTAAGACTTTTGAGATTATCGTTACGGGGTTGGTACAGGGGGTCGGGTTCCGGCCGTTCGTATACCGGCTTGCCATGCAGTACGCGCTCACCGGCTGGGTGCAGAATACCAACGAGAATGTGCGCATCCGCATCAGCGGAAGTTCAGCAGAGATCGCCCTTTTCCTGGAGGCCCTGAAGGAGGAGGCTCCTCCGGCTTCCATGATCGAGGCGATCACCGTGCAGGAGACTGCTCCGGAACAATTCACTGCATTCACCATTCAACACAGCCACAATCTCTCAGATGATATTACTGAAATAAGCCCCGACATTGCTGTTTGCAGCGATTGCCTGGAGGATATCGAAAAAAAAGGAAACCGGCTGGATTATGCCTTCGTGAACTGCACCAACTGCGGACCGCGTTTTACCATCATCCAGGACCTTCCCTACGACCGGGCCGGCACCACCATGCACTCCTTTGAGATGTGTCCCGATTGCCGTAGAGAGTATGGAGATATCCTCGACCGCCGGTTCCATGCACAACCCACAGCCTGCGAACGCTGCGGCCCGCAGTATGAACTTTTTATCCAGGGACGGAGGATCAGCGGGGAGATAAATGAGATCGTCGTCCGCACGTCGGACCTTCTGGGGAATGGCGGGGTCCTGCTGATCAAGGGTCTCGGGGGCATGCACCTGGCCTGCGATGCCTTCAGTGAAGCAGCCGTCGAAAAACTCCGGAGCATTAAAAAAAGGGATGGGAAACCCTTTGCCGTCATGTTCCGGAATATGGAGTCACTGAAACGGTATGCCCTGGTAACACCCGAAGAGGAACAATCACTTACATCCTGGCGGCGCCCCATTGTATTGCTGGCCGTAATGGAGTATCAAGCCCATACATCTCATCTGGCGCCCACACTCAATGCCGGGCTTAACCTGCTCGGCGTGATGCTTCCCTATATGCCGTTCCACTATCTTCTGTTCCGGCACCTGAAAACCGATGCCATTGTCCTCACCAGCGGGAATTTCAGCAGCGAGCCCATCCTGATCGACAACGGGCAGGCCCTGGAACAGTTTTCAGTCTATACCGATGCCATCGTGCTGCACAACCGCGACATCTTCAACCGAACGGATGATTCGGTGGTGCGTTTGATGGATGGCCGGGAGCGACTGCTCCGCCGTTCACGTGGCTATGTCCCGGCCCCCGTGCGCACAACCCACTATACCGATGGCATCCTGGCCTTCGGAGCCGAGCTGACCAACTGTTTTTGTGTCGGCAAGGGGCAGAAAGCCTTTATAAGCCAGCACATCGGGGATCTCCAGGGGATGGAGACCACCGCTTTTTACGAACAAACCATCACCCGTTTCCTGAAGCTGTTCAGGGTTAAGCCATCGCTTCTCGCCGTGGATATGCATCCGGATTATATCTCCACCCGCACCGCGGAACAATTTCCCGGCATCCCGTTGGTTGCCGTCCAGCATCATCACGCCCACATCGCATCCTGCATGGCCGAGCACCACCTCGATGAGCAGGTGATCGGCATCGCCCTCGACGGAACCGGATATGGAGACGACGGCCACACCTGGGGATCGGAATTTCTCCTGTGCGACCTCCGTGATTATACCCGTGTCACCCATTTCGAATATCTCCCCCTGCCGGGAGGCGACCTGGCCACCGAAGAGCCATGGAGAATGGCCGTGGCCGCACTGTACAAGGCTTATGGAAAAGCGTTTATCCACCTTAAACTAGACTTGTTCGAAAAAATTGAGCCGGAGAAAATTGCATTGCTCACCCATATGATCGACCGGAACATCCACTGCCCGCTTACCTGCGGCGCCGGGCGCCTGTTCGATGCCGTCGCCTCACTGCTCGGCCTGTGCCATGTGGCTACCTTCCAGGCTGAAGGCCCCATGCGGCTTGAGGCGCTGGTCCTGGACTCCTGCAAGGAATCCTACCCCTTCGAGACAGGTAAAACCATCCGGTTCGAAACCATGATCCGCAGGATTGTGGACGATCTACTGGATGGGGTCAGTAAAAAAATTATCGCTGCAAAATTCCACAATACCCTGATTTCAGTTATTTTTGAAGGCGCAAATTCCATCAGGCTTTCCACGGGAATAGATAAAGTGGTGCTTTCGGGCGGGGTTTTCCAGAACAGGTACCTGCTTGAGGGAGCCATCACCCGGTTGACAGCAAACGATTTTAAAGTTTACACCCATGCCGCCGTTCCCACCAACGATGGGGGAATAGCGCTCGGGCAATTAGTCATCGCATCTAAAAGGAGGAATTAACCATGTGTTTAGCCATCCCGGCAAAAGTGATCCGTGTGGACGGGGCAAGTGCCCTGGTGACCATCGAGGATGTGGAATACCAGGCAAGTTTGCTGTTGCTCGATGATGTTAAACCCGGCGATTATATCATGCTGCATGCCGGTTTTGCCATCGAAAAAGTGGATGCAGCGGAGGCGGCGGAAACGCTGCGTCTCCTGAATGAAGTGGCAGACAACAGTTTTTAATAAATAATGGGCACCCTGCCCGGGTGGTAAAAAACAAGGAGCGCATGCAATACCTGGATGAATACAGGAAAAAAGATCTGATCCTCGCGGTTGCAGAGGAGCTGAAGCAGGTTTCGAAGCAGGAATTCACCCTGATGGAGGTTTGCGGCGGCCACACGATGGCCATTCACCGCTTTGGCCTTCATGCATTGCTCCCTCCCACGATCAGGCTGCTCTCCGGCCCAGGCTGCCCGGTTTGCGTGTCAAGCCAGCACTTCCTCGATACCGCCATTGCCTATAGTAAAATCCCGGGATCGGTCATCACCACCTATGGCGATCTTATCCGGGTGCCCGGATCGGTAAGTTCACTCGAAAAAGAGAAGGCCAACGGCCGCGACATCCGCATCATCTACTCTGTCCTGGAGGCGGTTGAGATGGCCAGGGCAAATCCAGATAAAAAGATCATTTTCCTGGGGATCGGCTTTGAAACCACCGCTCCGGCCACAGCCGCCGCCATCGTGGAAGCACATAAGGCCAACCTGCCCAACTTTTTTGTACTAAGCGCCCACAAAGTCATGCCCCCGGTCATGCAGGCGCTGGTAATGGAGGGCGTAAAGATCGATGGGTTCATCGCACCCGGACATGTGAGTGCCATCACCGGGACCGCCATTTACAACGACCTGGCGAAGCTTCACCGGCTGGGGGTTGTGATCACGGGCTTCGAACCTGTTGACCTGATGCTGGCGATCCTGATGCTGGTACGCCAGCTTGAATCAGGCAGCCCGAAGTTGGAGATCCAGTATAAAAGGGTTGTTCATTCTGACGGGAATAAAATGGCACAGGATCTTTTATCAAAGGTTTTTGAGATGAAAGACGACACCTGGCGCGGACTGGGGGTTATTCCGGGAAGCGGTCTGAAGATTCGTGATGAATATGCCGCCCATGATGCAGAAAAACATTACGATGTAGTTGTCCCCGAACCTGCCGACCCGAAAGGATGCATCTGCGGAGCCATTCTTCGCGGATTGAAAACACCCAAACAATGCCCCCTTTTTGCCAGGGTATGCACCCCCTCCGATCCGGTGGGCGCCTGCATGGTCTCGGGTGAAGGAACATGTGCCACCTATTTTAAATACCGTTCATGAATTCCGGAGAAGAAAAAATATTGCTGAGCCATGGAAATGGCGGACTGATGATGCACCAGCTCATTGAGAAGTTATTTCTGAAACATTTCGGGAATGACATCCTGGAGGAACAAACCGATTCGGCCATTCTCCGGTTCGATTCGACCGAAATAGCCTTCACCACCGATTCGTTCGTGATCGATCCCATCTTTTTCCCAGGCGGAAATATCGGAAAGCTGGCGGTATGCGGAACAGTGAACGACCTCTCCGTTTCGGGTGCCGATCCGTTGTATCTCAGTGTATCTTTCATTATTGAAGAGGGATTCCCGATGAAGGAGCTGGAGATGATCGTGACCTCCCTGGCCGGGGAGGCCCGTAAAGCCGGCGTAACGATCGTGACCGGCGACACGAAGGTGGTCAATAAGGGAAAGTGCGACAAGATCTTTATCAATACCGCCGGAATTGGTCAAGTCAGGAAGGAGAACCGCATGGTGAGCAAGGCGCTGAACATCCGTCCCGGCGACCTCCTGATCATCAACGGCACCATCGGCGATCATGGCATGGCTGTGATGAGCGCCCGCGAATCCTTCAACTTTAAAAGCCCGGTAGTATCCGATTGCGCTTCACTGAACCACCTGGTCCGGGATGTGCTGGACCAGTCATCCACGGTGAAATTCATGCGCGACCCCACCCGGGGAGGCGTGGCCACCGTGATGAATGAACTGGCGGCGAAGACCGGGCTGGGAATCGAAATTGATGAAACAGCCTTGCCCGTCACCAGGGGTGTGGCTGCGATGTGCGAACTGCTCGGATTCGACCCGCTTCACATTGCAAACGAAGGAAAGGTGCTCCTTGTGGCCGAACCGCAGGAGTGCGATCACATCCTGGAGATCATGAAGAAGAACGAACTGGGAATCCGAAGCGCCATCATCGGCCGGGTAACCGGTGATCATCCCGGGAAGGTTGTGCTGAAAACTGAAACGGGCGGCAGGCGCATTATCGATTCATTAACCGGCGATCCTTTGCCGCGGATCTGCTGAAAAGGACAAACCATGCATGAACTGTCACTGGCCATGGAGGTAATTGAACTGGCACAACACGAGGCCGGGAAGAACGGGATATCCTCTGTCGGGGAGGTTGTCATTGAAGTCGGAGACCTGAGCGGCGTTGTGGCAGAGGCCTTTCAATCGGCGCTGGAAATGCTGGTAAGGGATACGCTCCTGGAGCGAGCCCTGATCAGCATGATCCGCACCCCGGGCCACGGCCGGTGCAACGCCTGTAACCGGCCTTTTGAGATGAAAAGCCGGATGGATACCTGCCCTGAATGTGGCTGTTTTCCATCCGAAATAAGCGGAGGAGAAGAGTTCAGGCTGGTCTCGATCACCGGGAAATAATTGCTGGCAGCAACCTATTGATAAACAGACCTGTAAAGAAAAGTAAACGAAATAAATCAAACATTATGTGCGAAACCTGCGGATGCGGAAACCCGGACGAATTCAAAATCAATGATCATCATCACGACCATGAACACGACCACCATCATGATCATCACGACGATTCTCATCACGATCATCATCACGACCATGAGCATGACCATGAGCATGTGCCGAAGAAGGTGATCAACCTCAACATGGACATTCTCACGGAGAACAACCGCCTGGCAGAGCGTAACCGGGGATATTTTGAAGCGAAGAAGATACTGGCCCTGAACCTGGTCAGTTCGCCCGGTTCCGGGAAAACCACCATCCTTGAAAAAACAATCCTCAGCCTGGTCGCCAAGCACAAGATTTTTGTCATTGAAGGAGACCAGCAAACGACAAGGGATGCAGAGCGGATCGAGAAATCGGGCGCCCCGGCCATCCAGATCAATACCGGCTCGGGATGCCACCTCGATGCCCGCATGATCCACCAGGCCCTGCAAAAAATGGAAGTGACCAGCAAGGCGATCCTGTTCATCGAGAATGTCGGCAACCTGGTATGCCCGGCCATGTTCGACCTCGGAGAAGAGAAGCGCGTTGTGGTGATCAGTGTAACGGAAGGAGATGACAAGCCGCTGAAATATCCCTATATGTTCCAGACCTCGAACCTCTGCATCATCAACAAGACCGACCTGTTGCCCTATGTTGATTTCAGCGTGGATAGCGCAATGAACAACGCCCGCCGGCTAAACCCGAACCTGGAGTTTATCCTGATGTCGGCAAGAACCGGGGAGGGAATGGAGAAGTGGTATACGTGGCTGGAGGAAAGAATGACCAATGACCAATGACCAATTTCGTCACGCGTCACGCGTCACGTGTCACGACCTCTCACCCTGTTACTTTATTACCCCCTTCACAATCCCCCTCACCTTCTCAATGGCCACGGGTATTGCAGCTTCTACTTCGGGAGAAAGTTCCATCCCCATATCCTGGAAATCCTTGACAGAAATGGCAACCAGGTGCAGCGTCGGCATGTTCCCCAATAAAATGGCGGAGTCGATCAGGTCTTTCAGCCCGATCTCATGGGCGCTGAGCTGTTTGGGAAAATCCCTGGCATAGCGCGGCTGCAGCACCCTCACATGGCCGACCGGAAACGCATCAAGCGAGGCATCAATGATGATGATCGTCTTATAGGACTGGATGAACCCCAGGAGATGAAAACCCCCGGTACCGCCATCCATCAGGTCGGCTCCGGGGATTCCCTCTTTTTCCAGGCGGGTGACAACGTGGATCCCCACACCTTCATCGTTCATTAACAGATTACCAATCCCGAGGACCAGGATGTCGTTTTGTATATCAGGCAAACATGCTAATTTTTAGACGATTATTCCTTAGGACACTCTTCTGTTCTGTTGTCGTGGCGTTCAATTACATCTTCTTCAATGAATTTCCAGCCACCGATCATCGAGGAGGTTACCCCGCGGCGTTCGATATAATCATGATAGAATACCAGGTACATATGCACGAAAGCAAACAGGATGAAGGCCCACATCAGAAGATGATGGATCTGGCGCACCTCCATATCTCCCCCGAGAAAAGGAACCACCCAGGCAAACAGTTTGGGCAGGAATGCGCTGCTCATAGCCGAATACATCCCGAATCCGGTAAGACACTGGAGCAGGAAGATGAGGAAAGTGATGAAGTAGATGAAGCTCGCCAGGGAGTTATGACCGATTGAATCGATCTTTTTATTGGTTACCTGGAGCACGTCAACTTTGATTACTTCCAGCATCTCTTTCCACTGGCAGCGCTTGAGGGGGATATAATTATACCACCGTGAGAATTCATTGCCTGTGAAACCCCAATAGAGCCGAAAAATGAAATTGAAGAAAAACAGGAATGCGCTGATGAAATGGATGAACCTGACAGTTCCAAACCAATAGTTGAAATAGGCTTCACTGCCATTCATAAAGGCAGGTGGATCACCGATAATATAACCGGTGATACAAAGCGTGGTGATGCACAGGGCATTGACCCAATGGTAGACGCGAACAGGCATCTCCCATACATGCACTTCACGCATAGGGACAGATCGGTTTCTCATGGTTTAATAGGTTTTCACATCATGAATGGTACTTCCGTTTTCGTCATACAGATGCACGGCACAGGCCAGGCACGGATCAAAAGAGTGAATGGTCCGCAGCACCTCCACCGGGTTCTTCGGATCGGCAATGGGGGTTCCGATGAGTGATTCCTCATAGGCCGAACGCTGACCCTTCAGGTCGCGTGGCGAGGCATTCCATGTAGTGGGAACGACCAGCTGATAATTTGCGATCTTCTTGTCCTCGATCACGATGAAGTGCGACAGCGCTCCGCGGGGAGCTTCCACCATACCGATGCCCTTGGCCTGTTTCGGCCAGGTTTCGGGTTCCCATTTCGCGTTGTTCATGGTGCGTGAATCGCCGTTCTTGATGTTGGCAAGCAATTGCTGGTAAAATTCCAGTGCCCACCCGCAGGTAAGCTGGGTTTCCAGTCCGCGGGCCGCGGTGCGACCCAAGGTGGAGAATAAGGCAGCTACCGGAACATCCAGGGCCTTCAATGCACCTTCGACAACCGCTTTGTAGTCGGCACGACCTGAAGCATATCCAACCAGGGTCCTGGCAAGCGGACCAACTTCCATCGGGTGTCCCTTCCATCTCGGGGTCTTCACCCAACTGTATTTCTGTGAAAAATCAAGATGATCATACGGAGGCTTAGGCCCGGTATAGTTGAACTTGGTCTCACCGTCCCACGGATGTAGCCCGGTTTCATTTCCCTTTGCATACTCATACCATGAATTGTTGATGTATTCCTGGATCTGTTCGGGATCTTCCGGCTTCACCTCATGGATTTTACTCAGGTCGCGTCCCAATATGGCTCCGCGCGGCATTTTGAAACTTTCGGGATTGTTGTACCCGTTGGATGGGAAATCGCCGAACGACAGGTAATTGCTCAATCCGCCGCCGATGGCGCCCCAGTCCTTATAAAACGAGGCAACAGCCAGTAAATCGGGGATGTAAACCTGGTCGACAAAGGTCTTGGCATCTTCGAAGAGTTTACCAACAAAGGCAAGGCGCTCGGCATTCACCGCATTGGCCTCATCAATGTTGATCGAACAGGGAACACCGCCAACCAGGTAGTTCGGATGGGGATTCTTGCCACCGAATATGGTATGCACCTTCACCAGTTCCTTCTGCCATTCAAGCGCTTCAAGGTAATGCGCCACGGCAATGAGGTTCACTTCAGGAGGAAGTTTGTAAGCTTTATGCCCCCAGTATCCGTTGGCAAAAATGCCAAGCTGTCCGCTGGCTACAAAGTTTTTGAACTTTTTCTGGATATCGGTAAAATAACCGACTGAACTTTTCGGCCAGGGTGAAATGCTTTGCGCGATACGCGATGATTCAGCAGGATTTGCGTTAAGGGCCGAAACAACATCCACCCAGTCAAGGGCATGCAACTGGTAAAAATGAACCACATGGTCCTGGATGTACAGGGCATTGGCCATCAGGTTGCGAATAAGTTCAGCATTGGGCGGAACGGATATTCCAAGGGCGTTTTCCACGGTTCTCACCGAGGTCAGCGAATGGGTGGAGGTGCAGACTCCGCAAATGCGGCCTACAAAAGCCCACGCATCACGCGGATCACGGCCTTTTAATATGGTTTCGATGCCCCGCACCATGGTGCCGGCGCTAAATGCATCAGTGACTTTACCATCTTTCACTTCTATTTCAACCCGCAAGTGACCTTCAATCCGGGTGATGGGATCTATTACGATTCTTTCTGCCATGGCTATGATTCTTTCGTGGTTTCGACTTTGGAGCCCTTTTCAGGTTCCTGATTGATTATCGCTTTATGTTTGCGGACATTGGTGACAATGGCATGACCGGCAATACCTACTGCCGTTGCAATGCCCAGTCCCAGCCCGATCTTGTCGGCCGTGGTTTCAATACCGAAACCTGCAACCTCAGGAAGGTGCTGGTAGAACGGTCCGTTGTCCCAGAATCCGGCTTCCGAGCAACCGATGCACGGGTGCCCCGACTGGATGGGATAACTTACGCTGTCATTCCATTTGATGATCCCGCATGAGTTGTAGGTAACGGGACCCTTGCATCCCATCTTATAGAGGCAATAACCGCGTTTGGCACCTTCGTCATCGAACGACTCAACAAATAAACCGGCATCGAAATTGGCCCTGCGGTAACAGGTGTCGTGTACCCTGCGTGAATAAAATGCCTGCGGACGGCCCAGGCCGTCAAGCTGCGGAATACGGTCGAATGTGAGGAGGTGCACCACCACTCCGGCCATAACGTCGGCAATGGGCGGGCAGCCCTGAACATTGATGACCGGTTTGCCGCTGATGACTTTGTGAACCGGCTTTGCGCCTGTGGGATTGGGACTGGCAGCCTGCACGCATCCGGCAGAAGCACAGTTCCCCCAGGCGACCACCGCCTTACAGTTTTTAACCGCCTCTTCGAGGATCTGAAGTGCACTCCGCCCCCCGATACAGCAATAAGCTTCGTTTTCGGTGGGGATGGAGCCCTCAACCATCACGATGTATTCGCCCGGGTATTTGGCCATCACCGCCTTATAGGCGTCTTCGGCCGCTGTTCCGGAAGCCGCCATCAGCGTCTCCTGGTAGTCAAGCGAAATTTTGTTCAATACAATGTCTGCGACAATCGGGTGAGATGCCCTGATGAAGGATTCGCTGCAACAGGTACATTCCTGGAAATGGAACCAGATGACCGGGAGCCTCGGCTTTGTTTCAAATGCTTTGACAATTTGTCCAACACCACTGGCTTCCAATCCGAGAAAGGCGGCCATGGTGGTACAAAACTTAAGGAAATCCCGACGGGAAACACCATTCCCTTTGAGCTCCTCATAAAACGAAGGGTTCTGATTCTCCATAAAGCGATTGGTTTAGAGATTAAATCTGCGATAAATATATGCAATAGATATAATATGTCGATATCTCTATAATTAATTTATACCGAATCTAAGTAGGAAACGACAAAAAACTGCAAAATCCGGATGAAATCATAAACTTTTTCGGCTCCCTGATCCGTGCTGAACAATTGATAATCAGTACCTCAGAAGGATTGGCCCAACCCCACGTACACACCATAATCCTCCCGGGCAACGGCAAAATTCAAATAGGCCCTTAAATTTCTGGAGGGGATCACATTCAGGTAAATTCCGACCCCGCCCGCCGGAAGCCAAACCGCTTGTCCGAAATCGGCAAGATGGTCAAACACCTTTCCGGTGCCGATAAATCCCGAAACGGCGATGAATTTCCAGATATCATAACGCAATTCAGCCTGGAGGTTTACCTTCGACCGGTTCACATATTTTCCACTTGTATATCCCCTGAATCCATCAGTCTCCCCATAATTTGCAAGATGGTTGTAAGGCACATCCCCCCAGCACCCCTGAACATAAAAACGCCAGGCCAGGCTAAGCCGTTCACTCTTCCTTGACAAACAGTGATAGCCGTTCACAAAGGCCTCCACCACGAAAAAGGTGTGTGAACTGAAAAATAGTTTGTTGGAATTTTTAAGGTTAAGTTCGGCATAAAACCCCCTGGTAGTCCAGAAAAGGTTGTTCCGGTTATCCCATACAAAGGTTGGAGAAAGCATGCTCTGGATATCGTGGCCAACCATCACGCTGTCGCGCTTCATCCGTTCGGAGGCCGCTGAATCCTTTCCATTCTGGTATATGTTGGCATAGGAATACTCCAGACCACCATAAAAACCACCCGCGATTTTCCGGTAACAGGTGGCATTGAACAGGAAGGTCCGGTCCGACATCCACACATAATTGTCAGCGCTGTTCCCGATCACGACCGAATCCTGACTTACACCATAGAATTTCGAACGGAGGTCTCCATAACCGGCCGTGATGATCGCCCTCCATTTGTTCCGGCTCCAGTAGAAATTCTGCTTGGCGGCCACCATCCAGCTCCCGTACAGGTCGAAATAAAAGAGGGCGGCCGTGGAGGAGGGCGGCGTGATGGTGTCTTTCTTATTAAGGTTGTACACCAGCATGGGAATGACTGCAAAGCCCAGTTGGGTCGATGAATTGTACACCGGCCCGGGAATTACGGTAAAATTGGTCTTGAGGTCGATTTTCTTCAGGGTGGATTCGATCAGCAGCAGGCTGTCGCCTGAGATGATTTTTTTTTGCGCCCATCCGGTGTGATACAGAAGGATAAAAACAATAAGCAGCCGGATCGGTTTCAAAACGGGGGTTTTTGAGCAGCTAATTCAGCAAAGGTAAACAGGCAATTCGATATCTCCTGCGAACATTTAAATTTTTATGACCCTGGAATACCGGGTCCCGGCCCCGTCACGGATGCGGATCAGGTAAAATCCGGGTCGAGCATCATTTCCATTGTCCATCCTGCCATCCCATTCAATCCTGTTCATCCCCCGGTCAAGTTTACCTTTAAATACCTGCCTGATGCAGATCCCCTGAACATCGGCCACACTGATCTCCGTCTCCTCCACCCCGCCCGATTCAATTTCAATCTGGCATCCACGGATAACCGGGTTCGGATAGATCCTTACCTGATCATCCGGGGGAGTCCTCTCTCCGACAGGGGTCATGAATGAATTGAGTATCAGCTCGGCCGGCTGATGATCGGCAGGTGGCGCCGCATTATACAGGTGCAGGTTGATCCTGACCTGCTCATCACCCGGGATTGGAATATAGGCCGGATTCATGAATTTCCAGGAATGAAAGGAGTTCCCCCAGCTGCTTTTAAAAACGATCGAATCCGGGCTCCAGTCGAAGTAATGCTGCGAGTGACCGATCCCGGCGAGCTCCATGTTAAACCTGTCGATGTTCCCGGCCACCTGGTAGGGCTGTACCACAAATTGCGAATTTTCATTGCCCGGGGCACCCCACCTGGAGAATTCAAAATCGATTTCCCGGAAGTAATTGTTGGGCGGTTGGGCCAGCAGGGAACAGTCATCCCAGGTAAAAATACCGGCAATCACGTTGGGATCAAGCAGGTCAACCCTGCCGGCCACATCGAAATTATACCGGGCATATCCCAGGGAGGCGTTGCAGATCAGTTCGGTACAATGCCAGGATGTTCCTGATCTTGCTACCCGGAGATGGAGCCGCTGCTGATCATCCACCCAAACCATCGAATCGCGGTCGCTGAAGATATTCGGTCCCGGGCCGATGGGCAGCGGGGTGCTCCCGACCGATCGTTTGACCGTCCATTCCAGCCCCGACCATGAAACGATCCGTTCTCCATGTGGCCGGCATTGGGCTACATAGGGATAGATAAAAAGCTCACCGGGGATTTCATCCCCCGAAAGAAGGGGGGGGGAATAAGAAAGAGGTATCAAAAAGGCGATGATCTTGGTCGCATACTGGTCCACGCCTCCGATCACGATTTGGGTGCTGAAGGTGGAATCGGGCTGGATCAGTGTAACCGGGCTGGCTGTATAGGGTTTATTCCACCATCCGCCGGCCTCCTCCACGAAAATATAGACTGCAATGGCATGATCGCCCAATGTGGTATGATGAACCTTGCCCTGCAGGAGGCTGCTTTTTCCCCATCCCGGCACCGAAGAAAATTCAACCGAAGGGGAGGTCTGGGCGAAACATACAGCACCAAACCATAGAAAAAGAGCTGAGAGCATCTTATTCATGGAGGAAAAAAAGGATCTAATACTAAATCACGAACGGGGCGAACGAAAATTTCCCGTGGGCTATAATTTGATCTTTACACCGATGTTCAGGCCAAGGCTGTTGAAAGGGTAGCTGGTTTTCAGCTGCTGATCGGGGCTGTTGTCCTCTGGAACAAAGTCTGTGATATCCTTTACAAATTCAACCTGTTTTTCAAAGGTGGTCAAATCCCCCAATTTATCGACACCGTTCACCTCAGCCTTCTTGAATTCGCCTTTTTTCGGGGAATAATTGAGTGCATCGTAATAAATTTCGGCATAGAGCGAAAGGAGATCACTCAGGGCAAAGTCGGCGCCCAGGGCCAGCGATCCGCCAACTGCCACCCCACCTGAATATTTCAGGGTTGCGATCATTTCGGTACCGGAAGATTTACTGTCAAACTTTGTGGTGAGGGAGTTCATCACGGCAATGATTACTCCAAGGCGGGTGTAGGGCTTAAGTTTTCCCTCCAGCGCGGGCATGAACACGATGCCGGGAACGAGTTGCAGCATGCTGCCGCTGTATTTCAGGGTGAGGGCATCACCGGATGCCAGGGAAATATCGCTGTTTATGGGTGGCTCAATCTTGCTGCTTAATCCGATCTTGTATGCAACGCCCAGGTCAACGGCCATAAAATCATTCAGGAAATAGCCGGCATGAAGGTTCACCCCTACTGCTTTGCCAAGGGCAACCGGATAAACTTTATTTGAATTTTGGTAAAGATCATAGGTTGAAGCGGTTCCAAAACCGATTCCGGCACCAAGGGAAATGTATATTTTCGATTGGGCGAATGAACCTCCTGCAAGAAGGATGCAGAGCAAAAGGGTGCTAAGTTTTTTCATGATCGGATGTTTTAGAATGTTTATTTTGACCAAAAATAAGAAAAAATAAATAGCTCAGAAAATATTTTACTGCAAGCGGGCTTTCATCCTTAAAAAGGATGTTACTTTTGTAATGAATAACCTGCTGCAACAGATTATATTAAATAACACTCAGCATATGAAAAAAATCAAACCTCAATCTTTTTTACCCATCCTTTTTTATTCCTGTATATGGATGTTTCTGCTGGGTCACCCCGACACATCCCGGGCCCAGTTTGCAAAGGGTGCCGATGTGGGCTGGCTTTCACAGATGGAGGCGACCGGCTATAAATTTTATGACAGTACGGGAACAGAGAAAAACTGCCTGCAAATTCTCAAAGACCATGGGATGAACACCATCCGGCTGAGGGTATTTGTGAATCCCTCCTCCGATAAAACCAACGGGCATTGCAGCAAGGATGAGGTGGTCGCCATGGCCGTCAGGGCTAAAGAGATGGGAATGCGGGTTATGATTGATTTCCATTACAGTGATTCATGGGCCGATCCGGCCAAGCAGACCAAGCCGGCAGCATGGGCCAGCCACAGTTTCAGCCAGTTGCTCACCGATGTGTACGATCACACCTTCGATGTGGTTTCCGCCTGTAAATCAGCCGGGGTAACACCCGAATGGGTTCAGATCGGCAATGAAATCATCGGCGGGATGATGTGGCCCGACGGAAGCACCTCAAACTGGGGCCAGCTTGCTCAGCTGCTCAACAAGGGATACGATGCTGTAAAAGCAATTGACACCACCATCAGGGTGATCGTCCACATCGACCAGGGAAACGACAACGTCCGTTGCAGGTATTTCTACGACAATGCCAAAAACAACAATGTGAAGTACGACGTGATCGGTTTGTCCTACTACCCCTATTGGCTGGGCACCGACTATACTGTGACCATTAACAACCTGGGGAGCAACCTCCTCGATATGGTATCCCGCTATGGCAAGGAGGTGATGGTTGTTGAGGTTGGAGGAGACTATACCAAGGTCAAGAACACCTACGACATGCTGGTGGCTGTGATCAATAAGGTGTATGCCGTTCCCGGCAACAAGGGGCTGGGTGTGATCTATTGGGAACCCGAAGGTGCAAAGAGCTGGAGCGGGTACCAGTTGAGTTGCTGGGGCAACGATGGAAAGCCCACAGCCGCCCTGAAGGCCTTTTTAACAGGGAGTAGCGGCATTCATTCCATCGAGGGAAATTCCAGGTTGAAGATCTATCCGAACCCTTCCACCGGGGGATTGCTGAACATTGAATTGGGCGACCTTTCGGTGAGTTCCATCATCAGCATCTTTGACGCAAACGGCCGGTTACTGAGGGAACAACAGGTGTATGATCAGCCAAAGGCCTCCTTGGATCTCCATTTTTCTCCCGGGATGTACCTGGTCAGCGTGAACAGCGGGCAACGAAACACGAGCGGCAGATTCCTGGTCAACTGACCCTTTCAGGGAACCACAAACCGGGCACGGACGGACCCTGACGGGGTAATGAGCACAAGTACATAAACTCCGGCAGGATAATTCCGCGTATCGGTCTCCACGTTGTAAAGTCCTGGGTTCATCCGGCTTTGCAGGAGATTCTCCACGATCCTGCCCCGGAGGTCAAAAACATCCAGCCGGTACAACCCTTCGGCTCCCACCGAAAAATGAATGTTGGCCGGCCCTTTGCATGGATTGGGATAGATGGTTATGCGGACGTCCGCCACCGGTTTTACCTCACTGATCCCGATCCCGTTGGTCACCGACTGCTGGATTGCCTGCTGGACATGGGCCTTGTACAGGGAGTCGGCATTCTTGTAAACCACCACCACGAAGTTGCAGTTTTGAGGAACCCAGGCTGTGTCGATGGGAAAGGAGCAGGCGCGGGTCAGGGTTTGCTGGGCCGGCCAGGAGGGGCCGATCAGGGAGTCGCCGAAAGCGTAATACACCATGCTCCGCGTAACCCAGCTGTTAAAATAATCATTCCGGAATGGCAGGCCGCTCGGATCATCCGCCCTGGCGCATCCCTCTACAACACGGTGCGTGAATTTGATGTTATTCTCGGTTACGATCACATTCACCCGGTACGATCCAGGCATTACATTTCCCACGTTGGTCATATTCATGGTAAAGTCAACCTTCCGGGTAACAGGGTTCCACGATTTTGTCAGGATCTGGATCTTCACAGGTGCCTCCGGGCTGTGGGTATATCGGCTTGCAACCGAGTCCTTGATCAGTACATGGGGCACATCGTAACCCAGTCCGTCAATAAAACCGCTGGGGTCATAAATCGCGTTGAAGTAGTTGCGGGCGCTGTCGCCCTGGTAATTTTTAAAGTGAGAACCCATCCCGTGAAGGGCTACTATGATGGTTTGCGGAGATACCGGCAGGACGATGCGTCCCAGGATAGAATCCATGCAGGAACAGGGACCGCAGTCGGTGCTCGTCAGGTTGTAGATCAATACATTTCGTGGATTCTGGGCCACCAGGAAGTTGGCCATGGCCAGCAACATCAAAAAGGGTAGAATGACTCGTTTCATGAATTTTTTATTTAACCAGTGTAAATGTAATAAAATCACCAATGAAAGGCAACCGGATATTATATTTAGCCCAAACCGGGGCCGGTTAAATTCACCATGAAACAAAAGGAGTTTGGTATCGATAAGAAGATTAAATTTGTGAGAGGCTAACCAGCCGGCAGAAAAACTGTAAATATCACCATCAACAATTAATACTACTATTATGAAAACAAACAAATTCAATTCCTGGATTTTATTCATTGGCGTAGCCGGCATCCTGGCTGCCATTGTAGCTTTTAAATCTGCAGCGCCCCAGCCTTCAAAACTGGTCTATATGCAGTTTTCAACCGTAGAGTCGATCATCCCGGGTGGCCTGGGGCGGTCGAAAATGATCACTGTGATGCCCGACGGAACAAAGACGGATGAGGATCTTTCGAATTTTTACAGCATGGTGGGGATCAATTTCGGGAACATCACCAACAACAATATCGCCATCACAAAAAAAATAAACGACCTGGTTTCCCAGGGCTGGGAGTTTGACAAGATCCTGGCCGGCACCCAAAGCCCATCAGATAACAACGGGCAGGGGATCTTCATCAGCCGTTACTTTTTTAAACGTACGGTTGAGTAGACAAAGTCTATGATGAAAACTAAACCCATTGTTGTCCTGTTGCTGGTCAGTTTGATTCTGGTTGCCGGCTGCAAGAAAAATGGAACGCCTGCCGACCCCAACCAACTGCTCATCGGCCAGATGCAGGCTGTGACCGATTCACTCATCAGAAACACCCAGATCCCGGGCATTGTGGCGCTGGTTGTGGATCACAAAAGAGGGATCGACTGGCTCTATACCGCAGGTCTGAGCGACATCCTGAACAAGCTCCCCATGGACGGCAGCTATACCTTCAGGATCGGAAGCAATACCAAAACCATGGTCGGAACCGTGCTGCTGCAACTGGTCGAAGAAGGGAAACTGGCCCTCAACGACAAACTTTCAAAATATTACCCGGCCTATTCCCAGTCCGACAGCATCACCATCGCCACGATGTGCAACATGTCGAGCGGCATTTTCAATTTCTTTGAAGATCAAACCTGGGCAAAGGCACTCGCCGACAATCCCTCAAGGGTTTGGGCCCCGTACGAATCCGTGGATGCCGGGTTATCACATGACCTTTATTACCACCCAGGCACCGGCTGGCATTATTCAAATACCAATACTTTTATCCTGGGAATGCTGATAGAAAAACTGACCGGCCACTCCCTCCAGGCTGAAATAAACAACCGGATCATCACACCCCTCGGGCTTACCAATACAGGGTTTTTAACCTCGGGGATCGCGTTGCCGGGAAGCCATGGCCGGGGGTACTATGCAGGATCCTACGCTGAAGGCGCCGATGTGACCGAATACCTCGATGCTTCGGTATTCTGGGCAGGTGGTTCAGGATATTCGACACCCCGTGAATTGCAGAAATATGTTGAGAAGCTGGTCGGGGGCGGATTCCTGTCTGACTCCCTGCAGCATCGCCGGTTAACGGAGAACTGGGTGGCCAATGAGATGTTCAGTTACTATGGATTATGCCTGTCGCACCGGGGATCCTTCTACGGGAACTACGGAGATATGCCGGGCTTTGTCTCCTCCATGTATCACAGCAATGATAAGGACTGTACCGTTATCATCTATTTCAACTGTCAGCTTGAACTGAAATCTGAATTTCTGTTCAGGCGTTTCATGGATATTTTATATGGCAAAGACTTTTAACTGAAATGAAAATATGAGAATTGGTTTCTTCATCCTTATTCTGGGCATCATCCTCACCGCCTGTTCCAGCAAGGACAATGAACCTTCGGGTGACCTGTACGAGGGAGGAAAACTTTTCCGGAGCCACACAGGGGCCTTTTACATCGCCGAACTGCACGGCACCTTTCACCAGATGGGCCGGCAATACGGTCTGCTGCTGAAACAACAGATCGGAACTTTTTACCAGGAAGCCATCAACGATTACATGATTGGAGAACGGGGGGTTAAGTACGACGACCTGGTTCAGTCCGGTAGGGACTATTATAACAATTTTTCACCCACGCTCAGGGATTACCTCGATGGAATGGCCGAAACCAACGGATTGGATGCCGATAAAACCTATATCCTCTCTGAGGCAATCTCTGTTATTGGATTCCTTGGATGCAGCAGTCTTTCAGCCTGGGGTGACTATACCCCCGACGGTCAAACTGTGACCGGACGTAACCTCGACCTGCCATTTGCCAGCCTGAGAAAATTCAGCAAGTACCTGCATGTCGTGGTGTGGAACCCGACCGATTATCCAGCCTCGGTGGCCAGCATCGACTATATCGGAGGCCTCTTTTACCAGACCGCCATCAACAGCAAAGGCGTTTTCCTGGAACTGCAGAATGGGGAAAACTCCGATACAGCCCACCCCACCGGCCGTGAAAACGCCAACAATATCCTGCTTGAGAGCCTCTTCAGAAATACCACTGCGGCCGAGGTCGATAAGTGGTTTCACACCAACCTGCCTGACTGCGGCCTGATCATGAATGCTTCATTTCCCGGTCACGCCACCATTTACGAATGGGCCACATTCAGGGTGGCGGTACGCCATGCAGATGGCCTGATCTCCGCCACCAACGACTTTTTTGATCCGTCGTGGTACGGCTATCCGATCCCATTCTTTGATTCAGTCAACGAAGGAATCGGGTATACCTGGACCCGGCGCAAGAACCTGATGAGGCTGGGAGAACAATATCACGGGGATATCACGCCCGAGAAGATGATGATGATCATTGACCAGACCCTCCCCCTTGATGGCGCTACCTTTCCTGAAGGCGGGCTGATTAAAACCATCTATTCGGTGGTGGTCCGGCCCTCAGAATTGAAGATCTGGTTCAAGGTTCGTGAATATTCAGGCTGGGAGGAGATCGATCTGAAAACTTATTTCAGTAACGGCGCTGAGCCTGTTTTTAACCTCCGGTCGGGTTCCCGTCCGTAACCTTTGATGAGAATGCTGTCGGAGGTGAGCGTGACCACGGCGTAAGCACTTTCGGAGGTATTCACCATCCCCCTGAAGTTCACAAAGTGAATTCCACGGTAAAATCCATAATTTCCAGGGTGAAAATGCCCATTGAAGTAGGCTTTGACACAGGGATACCGGGTCATCAGCGCGATCAGCTCCCGGTTGTTCCAAAGGTTGTAACTGCTGAAGGGATAAACCAGGAAGTGGCATAATACGATCACATTCCGGCCTGCAGCCTGGGCCTCCTTCAGCCGGGCCTCCATCCAGTCCATCTGTACCTGGGAAATGCCGCCGTTCCAGGGCATGAAATTTTTCCTTAGGCCGCTCACCAGTCCTTCGAGCATTTCGTTGCGCTCCTGTTTGCGCGATTTGTCCTGCGGCCCCACCAGGGTGAGATCATCTCCGTTTAAAACAATGAATTCCCAGTTCGAGATGATCTTTGTATAGTATCCCGTCTGCAAACCCAGCATGGGAAGGATCTTCTCCTGCAGTTCGGGCCTGACGGCATAATCATGGTTGCCCAGCACGAGCCATACCGGGATCTCCGATTTGCGGTAGCGGGGCAATACGCTGTCGTAGCTGTCGAAATCGTGATCGATCATGTCGCCGAGGTGAACGATGGCATCCGGTTTAAGTGTGTTGAAAAAACGGATCACACTGTCCAGCTTCCACAGGGAGGCAGGGTAGTCGCGTACCCCAAGCATCTCGCAGTTGCAGTATTGGTTGTCGGTAAAGATGCCGATCGTAACCGGCTTCTGCCCCGGGGCCGGTGTGATCCCGACGTAAAGACAAAGGATGATCAGTGTGAAAATGAAAAGAGGTCGCCTGCGCTGCAGCATGCGATAAAATTAGCAAATTAATGCGTATATTTGAATCATGGAAATTATCACCGATGAGAAAATACGATGCGTTAAAGCAATAGGAAGGCTTGACGCAAACAGCTGCAACGACCTCGACCAGGCCCTGATGGCTTTGCCCGAAAAGGATCATGACATCATGCTTGACCTGTCGGAATGTCCCTATGTGTCAAGCGCCGGGATCCGGATCCTGTTAAAAACCAAGAAGCGGCTGCATGCCGGTCAGAACGAACTGTTCCTCACCGGCGTTGTACCGGAGGTGTTCCATGTGTTCGAAGTTGCCGGCCTCAAGGGGGTTTTCAGGTTCGAAACCAGCGTGCAGGCTGCACTAGCCATCATCCAATCAGGAAGGAAAATCAAAACGGAGATGACCGTGATCACCGTCGATCATCATCAACTGGTGTACCAGCCAACCGGAGAAGAACTGATCACGGGGCAGCTTTGTCTTGCCCCGGAGATCCTGAGCTATCACGAACTCGGTTTTGCACTCGGGTTCGGATCGCTTTCGGATGCAGCGTCAAACAGCCCTGGTGGGACCGACCTCTTTGTGACCCTTGAAAATTGTTCCGGATTCCTGCCCTCAGATCCTGCAGCAGATTCCGACTTCCGCATTGCCTCCGATCCCGTGAAGACGGGCCTTCCGGTGCATGAGGCCCTGTCGTTTGGTCACCAGCCCTCCGGTTCGCTGAAACTGACAGCCCCGGGCATTTTAACCTTCAGCCAGTTCAGCACCGCCCTTCGTTTTTTGCGGGAGGAAATCCTCCCAAAGAACGGTGTCACCCTGGTAGTCCTGGCAAACAGCGATAAGAACACTCCTTCACTGAGCATTGTATTACCATCGGATGATGCACTCGCCGGCCTGGTCAACGATAACGGGTTGGACCATTTTAAGCACCTTTTGCCAGGCCATGCAGAACCCCGGGATTTCATTGGAATCACCTTTCACCTGGCTGAACTGGATTTTTCTGCCCTTGACAATACCCTTGCCGGCATCATCCGGCACCATCTGACCTTTGAGAATATCCTTTCCGTTAAAGCGATCAATGCCTCGGGATTCCTCGAGAACCCCATCGCCTGGATCTTCCATGCCGGAACCTTTGTCGATAGCAGAACGAGGAGGCTGACCATCGGGACAAAAGAGGGTTTTGTTTTCGAACCGGCCAAGGCCTTCCTGGCCAGGTTGCTTTACACCGATTCGTCGAGGCTGTTCATTGATCCGCTCCATGGAGGTTATTCGGCACAAACCTACCACGTTACCTCCTTCGACCATGAGGGACGGAAAATGAGACCTACCGTGCTCAAGATCGCCCACCGCGACCTGATCTCCCGCGAATCGGAACGATGCCAGCAATACGCCCTTCCCTATATTTTCAATAACTGTGCGGTGGTACTGGGTGCTGAGCATTTCGGTGAAACCATGGCACTCCGTTATAATTTTGTCGGTATCGGCGGGGAATCGAACCAGCTGAAATGGCTGACGCACTATTACCAGGAGTCGGACATTGCTTTTCTTCAGCCACTTTTCGACAAGGTCTTCCTGCAGATCCTGAAACCCTGGTACGGACAACCTGTACCCAAAACCATCTTCCCCTTTAAGGACCATGACCCGACATTCACCTTTTTCCCCCATATTTACAAGGCCGTAAGCGACCTGTTTTCCATCGGGGCTGACGAACAATACATCATTATCCCCGAACTGCCTCATCCCCTTCTCAACCCCTACTGGTTCCTGAAACATGAGTTTGCCCGGCGCCGCGACTGGAGCATGGATTATTTCACCGGGATCTGCCATGGCGACCTGAATATGCAGAATATCCTGCTGGATGAAAACATGAATGTTTATCTCATCGATTTCTCCGAAACTAAGCCCCGTTCGGTTATCTCCGATTTTGCCCGGCTCGAGGCCATCTTCCTGATAGACAATGCCCCGATTGACGATGATCCCGACATGGCTGACTACCTGAATTTCATCCGTCCATTTTATGGTTTGGAGCATTTAAATGATGTACGGGAAATGAACTATACAGGGAAACACACCGCCAGGGTGAGTAAAAATGCAGCGCTGTCGGAAAAGATGAGAAAGTATGCCTTCGATAGCGCCAAAGGGAATCCCGACCCGGTGCCCTACTTCATCGCCCTGCTCGAATGGGTGTTGCCGGTGGTGTGCTATACCTCGCTGTCCCTCCGCCATAAGCGACTGTCGATGATCGTAGCGTCCATCCTGTGCAGTAAAATTATGGCGCTGAAATTTGACAACCAGTACGGTTTAATTTGATTTCCGGGATTTCAACCGGTTCCCCCCTTTATTCCTGGTAAAGGATCATGGCTGAATAGGGAGCCAGTCCCGCTGTACCCGAAATGGCTTTACCCTCTGCCTTGAATTGGTAGTCCTGAAGCGCGGATTTCCACGTTCCCTTTGGTAAAGTGACCTTTTTCGTGATTTCAGACCCGTTGAAAATGACGAGGATCTGCTGCCAGCTGTCCTGGTTGGCATGATCCTTCAACTGGTAGGCAATGAGCTGCGGGTCATTCTCAGGTAAAAAAACCAGGTGTTTCTGAACCAGGGCATTCTTTTGCATTCTGAAGGCGGGATGTGCCTTGCGCATGGCGATCAGGTCTTTATAATAACCCACCAGCTCCCGGTTTTTATATTTCCAGTCCCAGTTGATCCGGTTCACCGAATCGGGCTTGTTGAACGAATTGTGCTCGCCGCCCTTGCTCCTTTTCATCTCCTCCCCGGCATGCAAAAAGGGGATCCCCTGCGATGTCAGCACAATGGTATTGGCCAGCTTGTCCATTTTGACAAGCTCCTCTTCCGATGCATCCGGTCGCGAGACCTTTAACTTGTCATAAAGTGTGTGATTGTCGTGGCAGGAAACATAATTGATAACCTCGTCCGGGTTTTTGGTGTAGGGTTCCCTGGAGTATTTTACTTTTGCGTAATCCACCTGGGGATGCTGTCCCGCTGCTACAATGCCAAACTTAACTGACTCTGTCATCTCTTTAGAACCGCTGGCAAACCCGGTGCTCTTCTCCTCAAAAACACTTCCCTTGATGGCATCGCGGATATCATCGCTGAAAACCGCCACCCCGTCCATTTTATTTGCATTCTTCTTCAGGGAGCGGTATTTCTCGGGCAGCGGCGAATCCCCGGCGGTCCATCCCTCCCCGTAAATGATGATGGTTGGATCGATGGACTTCAGCGTGGCAGCCACCTGGTTCATGGTTTCCATGTCATGAATGGCCATCAGGTCGAAGCGAAAGCCATCCACATGGTATTCCTTCACCCACCAGGTGACCGACTCGAGGATGAACTTCCTGAACATGGCACGGTCGGAGGCCGTTTCGTTACCGCAGCCCGAGGCATTGCTGTATTTCCCGTCTTTCTCCCATTCGCGGTAATAGTATCCCGGGACCAACTGATCGAAGTTTGAGTTGTGTGTCCAGCCCGTGTGGTTGTAAACCACATCCATCACCACCCGGAGCCCCTTCTGATGCAGGGACTGGACCATCTTCTTGAATTCCAGGATACGCACCTTCCCGTCTTCCGGATTGGTTGAATAGGAACCGTCGGGGGTGTTGAAATTCTGGGGATCGTAGCCCCAGTTGTACTGGGGAACGTTTAATTTTGACTCATCCACGCTGCAAAAATCGAAGGAGGGTAGCAGATGTACATGGGTTACGCCCAATTCGGCGATGTGATCGAGGCCCGTGCTCTGTCCCTGGGTGTTTTTTGTCTCTGTTTCGGTCAGTCCCAGGAATTTGCCTTTATGTTGAATGCCGGAATTAGCTGCGATCGAGAGATCACGGACATGCAGTTCATACAGGATCACATCCATGGGATTTTTCAGTACCGGCGATTGGTCCTTTTCCCAACCGTCAGGATTCGTTTCACTCAGATCAATGATCTGCCCGCGTTTTCCATTTATGCCCACTGCTTTGGCATAGGGATCGGGGTTTTCATCATTCCACTTTCCATCGATCTTTGCCTGGAAGGTATAATAGCAATTTTTCCGGTCGCCCGTTAATTCTGCTTTCCACACCCCTGCTTCGTCCTTCACGCAACTGATCTCTTCCATGAGGTCATTCCCCGATGATGTTTTATAGATTTTCAGTTTCATCTCCTGTGCCGGCGGAGACCATATTTTCAGGATGGTCACCGATTTGGCATAATGAACTCCCAGGTCATTCCCCGTGTAAACCGGATAGTCTTTAAAGGGGTTATAGGCCGGCGACGCCGGCGTTCCCTGTGCGAACAGGCCTGAACTGAAACAGAAAATCGCTCCTGAAAGGAGGATCAACAAAATTATTAGTGCTTTCATTCCTGGTTATTTTATGACATACCGGGGCAAAGATATTATTTACCTCATACAGATACAAAATAGCAGAATATTAATTATATTTGTATAATAAATGTTTTGCATGCAACAAAACAAACACCTATCTCCTTCAAACGAAGACGATCTGCCGGGGTCTCCGATAAAAGATGACCTGCTTTCCCCTGCATCCGTCACCGTAACACTGACAGATCCTGAAACTCATGAGGTTGCAGGTATCAGTTCCGAAGCGTTGGCCAAGCTGGGTATTCCTCATGAAATCACCCTGGATGGAAAACGGTACCTGGTTGATTGTAAACCGGGTCCTTCGGAACAGAAAAAGGCCGGGACCGGGTTGAATGATCACGGGGAATTGTTACTCGCCGTATATGAAAATGCCAGTGTCGGCATGGCGCTTCTTGACATGAACGGCAATTTTTACCAGGTCAACCAGGCGCTATGCGAAATGGTCCAATACACTGAAGAGGAGCTCCTCTCTCGCAGATTTGTCGTTACCCATCCCGACGACCTTGAACGCAGTGAGTTTGTGATGGCCCAGCTCAAAGCGGGAAAGATCCGTAAAAACATCATGGAGAAGAGATATATCCGCAAGGATGGTACCTGCATCTTTGCCCTGCATAATATGTCCCTGATCCGCGACAAAACCGGGAATCCCTTTCTGTTCATCATTCAGGCCCAGGAAATCACCAAGATGAAGGAGGCGCTGCAAAAGGCGGTTCAGGCCGATCATCTGAAGAACACCTTTCTGCAGAACCTGAGTCACGAAATCCGCACGCCGGCCAATGCCATCTTTGGTTTCTTCCAGCTGATGAAAGAACCCGTGTGCAGCCTCGAGGACAAGATGGAGTATATCGAACAGATCAGGAGCGGAATTGAACAGTTTATGATGATCCTTAACAACATCATTGACATTTCAAAAATTGAGACCCACCAGTTCCAGGTCAGCAGGGATGTCCACGACATCAGGGCGTTGTTAAGTGTATTGTTTGCCAGTTATTCAGCAAAATTCAACTCGCTCAACCTTCAGGGCATTGAATTTTCCTTTTTTATAACCGAAACTGCCGAACCTGTCCTGGTCGAATGTGATAAACAACGATTAACGGAAGCCCTGGGTTTCCTGCTTGACAATGCATTCAAATTCACGAAATTCGGCCAAATTACCCTGGGGTGTCACGTCATTTCCGGCAAGGAGGTGATCATGTTCGTGAAGGACACCGGGATTGGAATATCCAAAGAAAAACAGGAGTATGTCTTCAATAAATTCAGGCAGGGCGACGAATCGAGCACCCGTCAGTACGGCGGACTTGGCTTGGGCCTTACCCTGGCCAGGGAGTTCATATTGCTTCAGGGAGGCCGGATGTGGCTGCAGTCAGAGCCGGATAAAGGAACATCGGTTTATTGCTCCCTCCCCTACCAGGAAAAGAGATCAGCCATGAAACCGGACCATGATACCATGGCAACCCATGAGATCATCGACCTTTCGGGCAAATCAATCCTGGTGGCGGAGGATACCGACAGTAATTTTATCCTGCTGGCACGCTGGCTGCGAAAAGCCAATGCCCGGGTCATCTGGGCCAAAAATGGTCTGGAGGCCATTGAAATCTGCCACAATGACGATACCATCGACATGATCCTGATGGATCTGCAGATGCCCATCGTGAACGGATTTGATGCCACCCGCGATATCCTTGGCTTCCGCCCGGGATTGCCGATCATTGCTCAAACCGCCTACTCGCTTGATTTTGATGAACGCAGGGCCCGGGAGGCAGGATGTGTGGCCTATTTACCCAAACCCCTGGATATCACCAACCTCTTTTTGGTGATCAAAAAACACCTCGGCAAGGAGGCTTCCTGACCACCCGCTCTATAACAGCCTCTTTTACTTTTAACCTGTATTTCAGGAAACATTGGCCGCAGGCCGTTTGCGCAGGGAGGTTACGCTTTTTGTCAATTTGATTGATTTGGTGAAGGGATTCGCGGTGATGTTTTCTCTCGGCTCGGGATTGTAGGGAATTGTAAAATAAAAAATTGATCCCTTCCCGATCTCGCTTTCAACCCAGATCTTTCCGCCAAGCAGTTCCACATAGGCCTTGGCGATGGATAACCCCAGGCCTGTACCTTCGGCGAACTGATTTGTCAGGTCACCCCCCTGCCTGAATCTTGTGAAGATGATCTCCCTCTTTTCATGGTGAATGCCTACACCGCGGTCCTTCACATAAAATTCAAGCCAGTTGTCTTTTTTGTCATATCCGAATTCAATGGATTTCGACAGCGAATATTTGATGGCATTTCCAATGAGGTTCTTAAGAATTGAAAAGATCTTATCGCGGTCGGTCCGGATCACGGAATTCTTTGACGGAAGAGAATTTTTAAAGAAGATCAGCATCCCCTTTTTCTCTGCTTCATCCTTGAAGAAATCATACACACATTCGATCTGTTCATTTACATTCGTATCGGCAATGACCACCTCCATTTGCCCCGATTCTATTTTCGAAATATCCACAATATCATTGATGATTGTCAGCATGCGGGCACCGCTTTTCTCAATGATCTCAATGTATTCCTGCTGGTCATCGCTGGTTAGATCAGGTTCTTTGAGCAGCTCGGCAAAACCCAGGATCCCGTTCATGGGCGTTCTGATCTCATGGCTCATGTTGGCAAGAAATTTCGATTTTAAACGGTCGCTTTCTTCGGCCTTTTCCTTTGCCTGGATGAGTTCCTTCTCTTTGCGCAGACGTTCTGAAATATCCGAAGCCACGCCGATGAGACCCAGCGGGTTTCCGTTTTTATCCTTGATGATGGTTGTAGACAGGTAAATGGGAAATTCACTTCCATCCTTCCTTCTGTTCAACAGTTCACCTTTCCATTCACCCTCCAGTGTAGCCGGCAAAATTTCGTTCACAAAAGCAGATGAATTGTCCGTTGAACGGAGGAAACCGATATTTTTCCCTATCAGTTCTTCCTCGGTGTAACCATACGTCCGTGTAAATGCTTCATTAACAAACAAAATGACGTCATCAACGTTGGTTATGCTCACACATTCATTCACACTTCGCAGGGCATGGGCCAGCATCGTGATCTCCTTGTCCTTTCCAATGTCTCTAACCTTTGTAAATGAATAAAAGAAGTAGGAGCTAGCCACAACCAGGATTGAAAAAATTAAAATCAACCAGTTACGTAACCGGGCCAGTGCACTGTAAATATCCGTCTTCTGGTAGGAGATTAAAATGGTCCAGAATGTATTTCTGATGGGAACACGGTAAGAGATCAAATCCTCTTTTGCCTGTGTATTAAACCCGTCAGCTAAGACTCTCCGGTTAAGGAGTGCCGCTGTACCATTGACCAGAGGGTTTGTTTCTTCAGCTTTACGAACCGTGCAATACAGTTTAACACCCTTTTCACTCAGCAAACAAATATTCCCTGTTCCCCTGATCCTGATCTTTCCCAGATACTGTTTCCCCAGTTTATTGACGGGGATCAACATGGCCAGACTGCCTGTGTACGCCTTCCCTTTAAATACCGGAACATGCAATGCGATTGCACGATACCCCTGCTCTGATACAAAAACATCGCTGATTACCGGCTGATGGGTATCCATGACTTGCTGAACATGCTTCTGGTAAGAGATATCTTTCCCGACAACAGATACATTTTCCGGATAGGTATAAAGAATTACCCCATGGGCATCGACCCTGGTGACTGCTTCAATAAAATTCTTGTGATTTTCGTAGAAACTGGCCATTAATGCCTGGCCTTTACCTGTAAAATCTATCACATCATTAAACTGTGATAAAAAAGCAAGATTGGATTGGTATTCTTTGAAAAATGAGCCGATCCCCTGGGAAGCCGTCCCGGCTAATATTAATTGTTCGTTTTTAAATTCACTGATCGTCCTCTGTTTAATATTTTCATACACCAGGTAGAAAATAAAAATGAATACGATGAATACAATCGGTATAAGGAGATAGGTTTTTGAATATTTCAGTTTTGTCATTTGGTACGCAAAAATAACATTAACCCCTGGGGGTAATTTCTGCGGCTCAAATATAAGATGTTCCTGAATGAATGTCAATTCAGGGTAACCTTTTTTTTCGATTCCGGAAAACCGGAATACTATCCGACTAGTTTTCTCGGATCATCCGAGGTCATATACCCGTGCTCCTCGCAATACCTGATCAGTTTGATGGTGGTGTCGAGGCTGAATTTCCGGCGGATGTTGCGCAGGGTCTTTTCAATGTTCGAAACCGAGGTTTGCTTGATCCGCGCTATATCTGCCTGCCGTTTTCCTTCGGCAATCATCCTCATGATATCAGTCTGGTTGTCGGTCAGAAACTTCCCCGATTCATTCTCCTGATCTAACTCGCCGAGTTTGTTTTTCCCGATGATGCAAAATTCACCCTGCGCAGCTTTTTTGATGGTAAAGACAAGTTCATCCTTCTGGGCATTTTTAACCACGTACCCGTTTATTCCCAGCTCCATCATCTGCCGGAGCCAGTGCTCCCGCTCTTCGGATGAAAAAATCACAATGGGCATGGACGGGAAGGCCTGACGGATTTTTTTTATATTCTCCACCGGATGAGAGCCCGGAATGTACAAATCAAGCAGGATGACCTGAAAGTCGGTGTTTGCGGCCTTCTCCAGGAATTCATCTACATTCTGGGCTGTTCCGGATACGCCGATATCCTGGTTCCGCAGCATGGTCGTTACCCCGAATTTTGTGACCGGATGATCGTCGATCAGGAAAAGGTTTATTTTTTTCATTATCACAGTCGGATTGTTACTCTTTAACGCCGGTGAACATGTATTGTATTTAAAAAGCAGATCCTTGGCAACAGACTTCCGGTGAATGATCAGTCCGGTTTGATATTGCCTGAGGATCGCCTGGAGTGTCTGACGAAGGTTGTCGGTAACACCTGAATAAAACAGAAGGTAATAACGTTGCATGAAACGTTCAAAGATGATGTACCTGCCTCCGCACTCCTGTACGTTTTCAGCAACGGTCTCCCGTGTCAGGTTAAAATAACTATTCAGCGCCAATGTTTTCACAGCCCTTTTATTGCTTATGACCAAGCCTTCCCAGCATACCTATCCCTGAACCTTCAATCCAAACATCAACCACGGCCTCACTCTCCGACTTTATCAATAATCCCCAATTACGGTCATCGACGGCAATTGACAGATCCTGACCTGCGGTAATGTAATAGGGCCCCATCCGATCCTGACGGTCGAGACTATAGGCATAGATGATCATATCAAAAGTTGATGCCGGTAAATGACATGTAGTTGCAACCCTGATCGTTTTTTTCTTATCCATGGGGATGGTTCCGCCATTCTGGAATTCCTGAAAACTGGCCAGGCCGTTTACAATTACATTGTAGGAGGGAATCGGGTAGGGCTTGAGTGTTTGAGAATAAACCGTGGCAGTCGAAGCGAAGAATACGCCCAAAACAAAGATGAAGATAAACTTTTTCATGGTATTCGATTTTTAGGGTTAACAATATGATGCTCAAATTTCAGCATACTGTAAATCTTCGTCAATTGTTACAATCCGGAAAAAAAAAACTGCGGAAACCCGGAAACAATTAAACCTAAATAAAATACAATGATATGTATATCAGCGATCTGTGAAATAAATCCGGTGTGCAAACCCGACGCCGTATTTTTTCACAAATGAGGGAATGGGATCACAGAACCTTCCGGGTGCGCAAAATGGAGACAAGTTCGGCATTGTTGTGTGCACCATATTTCCGGCGCAGATGGGTCATGGTTTTTTCAATGCTGGAGGTGGTGGTGTTCTTTACCGAGGCAATGGCCTTGTAGGTCATCCCCTGCGAGATGTACTGAAGGATGGTCCGCTGGTTGTTGGTTACGGTATAAAATCCCTTGTCGATCATTCCCGTAAGGCGGTTCACATCGCCGGTGAGAATAAAATCTGAGAACACGATCTTTCCCTCGTACACCTTAAAAAGGATCCCCATGATCTCCTTGCGTGATGCTGATTTGAAGATATAGGATCTGACCCCGGCGTCGAACATTTTCCGCTGCCACTCCTCCGACTCTTCAGAGGAGAAGATCACCATGGGCTTACCCGGAAAATGATTGCGGAGCCTGCCCACATTCAGCAAAGGATCGGTGTCGAAGAGGTACAGGTCGAGCAGGATGATATCGAAGCTTTTGTCATCGACCCCCGAAATCACCTTTTCAATGGAATTTTCATAGGCAGTAATTTCAATCCCGTCGCGCGAGGCCCTGAACATGTTTCGGAGACCCGAAACGGTGACAGGATGATCATCGATGACCAGGAGGTGTATCATGACGGCCTGCCTGTTTGAACAGAAGCGGGTGATGCGGGGATCACGATCTCCCAAGAGGTCCCGTTCCCGGGGGACGACACCAGTGAATAGCTGCCTCCGAGCAGGGTCAGCCGGTCTTTGATATTGGTCAACCCCATCGAGTTTGCAGCCTTGCCGGTGTCAAACCCGGGCCCGTTGTCGGTGTAATTGATGTAGAGGCTTCCGGCATAATAAATTTCACACTCCACCTCACTGTCCGGGGCATGCCGCATGGCGTTGGTGAGCAGCTCCTGGACAATGCGGTAGCTGTGCAATACCACCTGGGGGCTGAATCCAGGCAATTCCGGGCCCACCGAATCATCCAGATGAATAACACCCTTGGTTTTTATATCTGTGAATAACCGGGTTAACAACGGCTGCAATCCCTGTCCTGTAAGGGTGCCGGCATGCATCCTGTGTGACAGGTCGCGGATGATCGTCCGCACGGTTTCTATCTCCCCTGATAACCTTATGCGATCCCCCTCGTTCGAGAAGGCGCTGTCGTCGACGGTAATCTGAAGGCCCATCGAAAGCTGGGTGGCAATGTCATGAAGTTCACGGCCAACCTGTTTTTGTTCATTCTCCCCGGCATCGATGATCCGCTGGGCCGAATGGAGCCGTTCCTTCTGCATCTTCAGACGGCTGCGCTGACGGTACCACACAAAGGATAGGATGAGAAGGACCAGGAAGAGCGCCAACAGAACCATGTAGGTGCGGTATTGCTCATTTAACCCCAATTGCAGGCGGATCTCCATCTGCTGATTGCTGATCAGCAACTCCCGGTTCTTTGCCTCCAGTAGCGCCGATAACAGCCTGGTCTGGTCGCCGGCAATTTTCGAATCGGCACGCAACCGGTAATCGGTAGCCAGTTTCTGGAATCCGAGGGCCTGCTCATATCGGCCCTTGTCCTTACAGATATCGGCATAGGTATCATAAAGCAGCGCCAGGTCGCTCAGATTTGTATCGGCCAGGGCCAGCGGAAGCGCCCTGTCTTTAACAAGTCTTTCGGCCATCTGAACGTTGCCCATCTCCAGGTAACTGCATGCTAAATTATTACAGGTGCTGATGAACAGGTCGATAAAACCGTATTTGGTTTCAATATCCAGGGCATCCTGGTAGTACCGCAGGGCTGAATCGGGTGTTTGCATCAGATTACCCATGTTCACCAGAATGCTCGCAATGGCGTGTTCATTTCCGGGAATCATGGAAAGATAATGGATCGCCTTCCTGTTTAAGGACAGCCCCTTCTCACTGTTTGTCTCATAGGGCGCCTGGTTGGTGAGTGAGATCCCCAATTCCTGTGGAAGATTTTTGCTTTCCGAAAGTTCTTCAGCCAGGTGATAGGCATCCAGTGACTCACTGATCAAACCAACGGCTGCTTTTACATTTCCAAGGAGATTATAGGCGCTGGCAAGAAGTTCCCATTTCCCAAGGCTCCTGCTCATATTGATGACAGAGTCGAGCAGGGTCAGCGCGGTTTTATAATCATAGGCCTGGTAATGGAGAAAAGCTATATTGTAGATGATCTTCGGATACCTGTTGAGAACTCCAGCCTTTTCAGCCAGTTTTTGCGCCCCTGAATAATAGTAATAACTTGAATCCACATTGAATTGATCAAATGCAATTCCCATGGTATTCAGCGCCAGAACAGAGCAGGAGGTATCGCCCGATGCCCTGGCAATGTTCAGGGCTTGACGGGCGAATTGCAGGGCCCTGGTGCGGTTGTTGAATTTTAAGATCATCACAAGGGAATCAAAAACCCGGAGGCTGTCCTTTACCGCTTGCAAGTCAGTATCGTTATTTTCCGTGCGGGGTTGCACAGTTTGTCTGCACGAGATCAAAACATTTACAGTGAAAATCAGCAGAACTGCAAGCAGGAAATTAGATTTCATGGCGCTATACTCCAAATAACAAGGCAAATATATCATAATTACCTTTCAATTCAGGATGATGCGAAAGAATTGAATAAATGGCTGAACCTGCTGATGGCGCCACGATCTACTCCACCTCCTCGATCTTTCCGATAATTTTACTCAGCGCCTCACGCAGGCTGGCTTCGGGAGGGATGATGTTGAAGTCGCCCCAGAAAGCGTCATTGTTGCGGTAGGGCTGATCGGAAAAAACCACCCCGGGTTTCATTGTTTCCTGTTTTGGGAATTTCACAACCTCAGAGGTGTCTATTTTACAGGTTGCCAGCTCCAGGAAGGTCTTGAAATGATCGGAGGACAGGTGATGCCGCAAGCGCGTTGCCACCTCCAGATCACAGCGCACATGGCTGAGGTAATACCTTCCGTTGAAGGGCATGTAGCTGACGGAATAGCTGATTTTTTTGAGTTTGACGATCAGCCCGGAACTTTTCTTCAGAACAAGCTCTTCGGCCGCGATGTCAAGGCATGCGGGATTGATTTCAAAATCGGCGCCCAGGATGGCAAATCCCTCTTTCGCGATATACAGGGTTCCGCAGTACAACGCTTTATTCTCTCCTGCTCTTTTTGTAAACCCAATGGCATAGGCATCACTGGCATTGTACGAAACCAGGTTTGAATATTTATAGGTGTATTCCACAGGCAGCGTCTGATCGAGGAAACCGGGGATGCACTTGACTATATCAAGCAGCAGGGCTGACTGCACGCCGGCTTTAAGCTTCAGGAAAACCGTATCAGGGCAGTTTGAATCCTGCACCTTTCTCGACTTCAGCAGTTTCACCTGGTCGGCACGATCACCTTCATCAACCGGAGATTTATACACCCTGAAAACGGCTTCCGAATAGCTTGTGTAGCTGTTGTTTTTCTGTACACCTTCACGGTAAAAGGCGGTAAGATAAACGGGATCGGCGGCGTAGTTCATCCTGCGCTGCTCCAACGCCTTCTCTATAATTAAATTCGGATCGATGTAACGGATGATTACCTCCTGGATGGATATCACCCTGCGGTCGAGGTAAAGATCGACCTGCTGCTCGTTGATCAACCGCACCGGAATATACTGGCTTATATATCCCAGGTGCGACACCACCAGCGATGTTCCGATCAGTGAAGCCGGGATATTAAGGGTAAAAAAACCGTCGTTGTTTGTTACGGTTCCGATGTGCTCCTCTGCAATTCCGATGGTGGCAAAGGAGATCGCCGCCTTGCTCTGGTTGTCGCAGATGCGCCCCCTGATCACCACATTTTTCTGGGTATCGGCAGGGAGGGCCGGTTCCATGGCAGCAGGGGGATGATCCTCCCCCTTCGCCCTGTAGATCAGGATGTGCTTTCCAAGTACCCTGTAGGCCAATCCGGTATTTGCAAGGAGGGTGCCGAGCACCTTGTACAGCGGCTCCTGATCAGCAACGAGCCTGACACGTTTATCGCTTTCAACAGTTTTGCTTTCATAGATAAACAGACAGTCCGCCTTGTACGATATCAGGTTCAGCGCCTTGTACAGGGTTGTATTCTGCCTGGGAATGGTGATGCTTTTTTCGAGCAGCGGAACCTGACCCATCAGCGTTTCCGGCTGGAATAATAATAAGGCGGCGCTCAAAACGGATGCCAACAGGATGCAATGCCAGAACCTGCCTGCCCGGAGCTTACTTCGGTTTTGCGCCTTCTTTGTTTTCGGAAAATACAACAGCCCCATCGATGGTTTGGCTTTTCAGGTTCAGGGTCGCACAAATAAGCCCGGTCATTGTTTCGGCATCGTCGTTACAGAAGGTAACCGTAAGCTTATGATCCCCGGTTTCATGATCTGCCAGTACAAAGGTAGTATTGAAATTCCGATTCAGGATATCAATAATATTCCGGAGCGTTTCATCCTTGAAGTGCATGCGTTGCTTGTACCAGGAGCTGGCTTCGCCTGAAATATGCTTCGACTTCACCAGGTTGTTTTGAACAGTTGATATCTTTTCGCCGGCCATCACCAGTTCGCTGTGCGAAGGTTCGCTCTTCAGGGTCACCTTCACCTTTCCGCGGTCGACAAAAAGCGCGAAGTCATGGTCCTTTTGCGTGCTGACATTAAATGCCGTTCCCAGAACTTCAATAAACGCCCGTTCCGTTTCAATGATAAATGGTTTGCCCGGACTGGAGGCTACATCGAAAAAAGCCTCTCCTTTCAGTTCAACATGGCGCGATCCTGAACCAAATTCAGCGGGAAAAGAGAACATCGAATTCCGGGCAATGTAGATCACCGATCCATCGGCGAGGGTTTTGATGAGGGTATTCGGATCATTACCGGTATTCAGCTGAACCATTTTTTCTGCCGGTTTGGGGCTCCTGTTCATATAGATCACGGCGCCTATTCCCGCCAGGATAAACAACGCAGCTGCCATTCTTACAAGGTTGCGTGCAATCCTATGTTTAACAGCAACAGGCCGGTCCGGGATCAATTGTTCATCGCGGAGCCGGCGATACAGCTTATCCCACGCCTTCAGGGTATCGGGAGGTTGATTGTTTCTATCTGTTTTCATGACGTTTTCATAGGGATAATTTCCGATGATCTTTCTTTTGATTTTCACCCGGTCAGTTGCTGACCGGGGTTTCATTTCCGGTGTACTCTTTCAGTGCTGTTCTCAGCATCTGCAACGCTTTTCCCATATCCGCCTCTACGGTTTTCACCGAAACAGCCAGGGCTGCAGCGATTTCGTGGTATTTCATCCCTTCAAACCTGTTCATCCGGAAAATCCGTGCACAGCGCTCAGGCATTGTATCGAGGGTTGCGTTTATCAAATTGCTCAGGTCATTCAGCTCTATTTCGGTGGAGACAGGGCCCGCAACCATTTCGTGAAATTCATTTAACACATGTTCTGCATAGCTTTTCCGGACGGTTAGATGTTCGAGGTAATGAAGTGCATTGTTTCGGATGGAGTGGTAGAGGTAAGCGTTCAGCGACAACTTCGGGCTGAAGGATTCCCTGTTTTTCCAGAACTGGTAGAAAAATTCCTGGACCAGGTCCTCCGCCATATCCATATCCCTCACGATGTTATTGGCATGCCGGCATAAAGGAGGGTAATATTTCGAAAAGAGCTGTTCAAATGCCCCGATGTCGCCATCCCCTATTTTCTTCTGTATGTAATAATCCGTCAGGTTCATCGGGATCTCCCATTCATTTCTTCATGTTTTTCGAAAGCTTTTTGATGGCATTTTCGATGGAGTTTTCCGGTTCAATGATATTGCTTTCGCCCCAGAAATCAACATCAGCGAAATCCTGAACTTTTTCTTCAAAGATCATGTTCGGCTTGAAAACCTCCTGGTTTGTAAATTTAATGATATTATCCTTTCTCCGGTCGGTAATGGCCAGCTCCGACATCACCGTATAGTGATTTTTGAACAGCCGCCTCTTCCAGTCGCACCTGAATTTCAGATCGACGCGCACATAGCTGAGGTAGTATTTGCCTCCCTGTTCCTTATAGGTCACCAGGTAGCTGGTCAAGGTGGGTTTGAATTTTAAACCCATCGGTTTTTTCTGAATGAAGGTAAGCGACGCCTTGTTTTCATCACTGAGGTCGAGGCTGAATTCGGCCCGGGTGATGGCCAGGTTATCCTGTGCAATGTATAGTTTCCCGAAATAGAGCGGATCCTCTTTTACCACAGCGGGCGAGAAGGCGATGATCCAGTTCAGTTTATTATCGATACTGACCACCGTCTCAAAGGTGAACAGGTAATTATCGAGGTTATCGAGGGCAATGCTGAGGTCGGTATTTTTAACAATATCGAGCAGCATCGAAACATTGGGACCTCCCTGCAAGTGCACCAGCAGGGTGTCGGCCTTTTTCACATTGGTCGCCTTTCGTCCTTTGAAAATTTTCACCTGGTCGGCCTGCATGGTTGCATAGGAGGCTTTGCGGATATCCACCACCGCTTCGGAGATGGACAGATAATCTCGCCGCTGCCTGATGAACTCACGGTAAAAGCCGGTCATCATGTTGGGCGCTTCGCTGTAATTCTTCCTGATCCTGCCGAGCGCCATTCCAACCACGGAGCGTGCATCTCCAGGCATAACCGACATCTCTTTTAACTGGATGGGTTGAATGTCGAGATAAAAGGTCATGTCCTTCCCTACTACATCGCTGATTTTGAACTTTGCTGTTGCGTAACTCACATGCGATACCTCAAAGTATTCGGCGCTGAGCGCAGTATTCACTTTCAGGGTGAAATCGCCTTCGGAGTTTGAAACGGTGCCAATGCCCGTGTTGGGAACGGTAATCGTGGCGTACATGATTTTTTCACCGCTCTTGGCGTCCTTCAGCTGCCCGTTGATGGTGACATAGGTGTTTTGCGTGAAAGCTGCGCCCGAAACTGCAATCAGCAGAAATACCAGGCCTGTGCAGGCCAGATCAACCTTGAATGTTTTCATGACTGATGGTTTTACAGATGCGATTTATAGATGTGACCATTTTTATGATACCCCAGGATGAAAAAACCCTATGAAATTATAAAGAAATGTTTATAATTCATAACTTGAGACAAACCCTCACCACGAGCCAAAGGGTGTTGAATCGACTGGTGCATCAAGGCTGCACGATCATCATGGTATCATTGCCAAACACGGCGGGACCATCACCTTTGAAAGCAGCGAAGGAAAGGGAACGACGTTTACAATGAAGGCGCCGGGTGAAATTACCAATGACCAATGATAGCGATTTTCATATGACGCGTGAGGCTTGATAGCGATGAATTTTCGAGTATATTTGGGCAACGCTTAATATGAATCCTATGAAAAGAATAACATCATTTTGGATCTTTCTGATGGTCGCGGGTTTCCTGTTTTCTCTTTTGGCCGGGGGTTGTAAAAAACACAGTGATGAACCTGTTCAGCCAGATACACGCAAAAAGCTGGAGGTATATGCACACCGGGGAGCACGAAGCTATGCCCCTGAGAATACCATCCCCGGTTATACCACGGGTTTGGCCATCGGAACCCACTGGGTGGATATGGACATTGTGATGTCGAAAGAGGCGGAGATCATCGTGTCGCACGACATCAGGCTGAATCCTGACATTGTGCGGGGGACCGACGGAAAATTCATCACAGAGCGGAAAGTTGTAAAATCACTATCCCTGGCTGAGGTTCAGCAATATGATGTCGGGCGGCTGGATACAACCAGCGCCTATAGTAAATTTTTCCCGGCCCAGATGGGCATGGATGGCGTACACATGCCCACCCTGCGTGAAGTGATCCGCTATGTGAACGGCAGGACAAATAAACAGGTGGGCTTCCAGATCGAATTTAAAACCGACCCCGAACACACTGACTGGACATTCACACCGGCTGAGTTTGCTGCGGCTCTTTACAACATCCTGAAGGAGGAGGATATTGTAACCCGTTGTGAGATCCAATCGTTCGACTGGCGATGCCTCTATGAACTTCAGAAACTGGATGTTCGGGTAAAGACGGCCTACCTTACCGAATGGGACAATGAACCGGGAACTCCCTACAGTTTCTTTGATCCCAATCCGGCCATTGCAGGATTATGGACCGGCGGGATTTTAGTGAAGGATCATAAGAATTCGATTCCGCAGATGGTCAAAGATATTGGCGGAACATGCTGGGAACCGGAGGATGTTGTGCTTACCAGGGAAAAGCTGGATGAGGCCCATGCACTGGGATTGAAGGTCGTGGTATGGACCTGGCCCGAGCACAGCGGAACCACCTTTGATGTTGAACTGGTGTCGAACCTGATCGAATGGGGAGTGGATGGGATCATCACAGATGACCCCGGAATGCTGATCTCCATGCTGGCAGCCCGGAATTACCAGTTGCCGGTGCGGTATTGATCAGGGAGCGGAAAATGCCGTTAACCTCAATGTTGGACCACAGAATCACCCGCCATGTGTTTGGGGCAGCCTTTCATCGTACCTCCGCATTTCATTGTACCTCCGCATTTCATTGTGCTGTCGTGCGACATAAAGCCAGGTTTTCCGGCACACATTCCCATTCTCATGTCCATTCCTTTGGGGCAGCAAACTCCGGGCTGCATCCCGTGGTCACAACCCTTCATCATCATCTCGTGCCGGCAGTCGTGATGACGTCCAAAGCCGTGATGAGCCACCTTGCAGATGCCGCCTGCCATAAAGCCAATAAAGAGGATGAATCCTGCCACGATGAAAAACCAGGAGATACAGGTGAATAATTTGCCGGTCATCTCTTTTTTGAATTTTGCGAGCAACAGGGTGCCAGCAAGGATCGTTAACAGGGAGATCGCTAGAAGATGCATAATCTGAAGTTTAAAGACTGACTACTCTTTTCCCGGTTTTCGTCATTCCCGTTTTGTTCACAGCGCTTTATAACCGAACGGCAGGTAAACACATACAAATATAATCTATCTTTTCGATCTGCCCGTTTTCATCGATGCAAATTCCCCCGTTTCTGCCTTTAACGGTGAGTGTGTTTTCAGTTAAAAGAAAATCTTCGGAGAAACCGAATTGTTCAAAATAGGGATAATCATTTTCGTGTTCGAGGCGCAGGCCCACTGCAGAAAACTTCGTTTCCCGCTGGATGGTTTTATTAAGATCATTCATAATAATTTCATTCTCAACTGGTAAGGATACAAAAATCACACTGCCAATCCTATTAAAGGAGTTATATCTTTTTTGGTCGCGGGGGAAACACAGCCACAGAACTCATTTAAAGTCTGTTGTGGAAATATTTTATTTCCCGTACCAGATCCCAAACCTGAGCCAATCATGGATCCTTGCGTTTTCCTTTGTTAATTGATACAGATGAATTTATAAATTATCCGGTTTGTCAGGTTCCATTCTCTTTCATTATCTTTGAAAAACGATTTTTATTGCCCGATAAAACAACTTTTGCCTCACTACGCTCATCCATAAAGAGGAACATCTCACTTCGCAACCGGTATTTCATATCAGTGCTAATTCACATGCGATGAAAAGAGCAAAGAAAAGCAATACACCAAAGACTGCCTCTCTTCACAAAAAGGCCGAAGATGCCCTGCGCGAGAGCGAGGAGAGATACCGTTCACTGATTGAAAATATGGGTGAAGGCGTAGGCTTTTTAAATACGGAAGAGACCTTTGATTTTGCCAATCCATCAGCCGAAAAAATATTCGGAGTCGGAAAAGGAGGCCTCAAAGGGTTATGTTTAAATGATTTTCTTCTCCAAGAAAATATCGATCTGATAAAAAAAGAGACAAAAAAGCGCAGCGAGGGGATAACCAGCACCTATGAACTCGAAATATTTTTGAAAGATGGGAGTAAAAAGGACATTCTGGTCACGGCGACTCCCAGTTTCGAAGATAATATGTTTACCGGAACCTTTGGCATTTTCCGCGATATCACCGCCTTCAGGAAGGCTCAGGAGACGATCTCCATGCTTGCGCATGTGGCACGAAGCATTAAGGAATGCGTAAGCATTACAGATATGACAGATAAGATTATCTTTGTCAATAGTGCATTTCTTAAAACATATCAGTACGAAGAACATGAACTGTTGGAGCGTCCCATCAGCATCGTTCGGTCACACAACAACTCCCCAGCCCTGGTACAGGAGATCCTTCCTGCAACCTTATCCGGAGGGTGGCAGGGTGAACTTCTGAATATTAAAAAGGACGGAACTGAATTCCCTGTCTACATTTCTTCCTCTGCTCTTCGTGATGAAAACGGCAAGCTTCTTGCCCTGATCGGCGTCGCTATTGACATCACCGAGCGGAAGCTGGCGGAGGCGGAGATAAAATTAAAAAACCAGGAACTTATTAAACTCAATGCCGAAAAGGACAAATTCTTCTCCGTCATCGCCCATGATCTGCGCGGTCCATTCCTTGGGTTTCTTGGGTTAACACGGGTGATGGTAGAAGGCATGCCTGCATTGAAGCAGGTCGAAATTCAACAGATTGCATTGTCCATGAGCAACTCGGCCAACAAACTCTTCAACCTGCTCGAAAACCTGCTGGAGTGGTCGCTGTTGCAGCGTGGCCTCATGAGGTTTAATCCTGAATCATTCATCTTGCTGAACGGGGTTGTTCCGGCTATTGAGTTAGTCCGCGAAGCAGCCGACAAAAAAGGAATAAAGATAGGTCATGATGTTCCGAAGGATTTGAGAGTGACGGCGGATGTAAAAATGTTCGACGGGGTGATGCGCAATTTGGTTTTTAATGCCGTGAAATTCACCCCCAGAGGAGGGAACGTTATCATTGCCGCAACAGAGGTGCCCGGCCATTCAGTTGAAATCTCGGTAATGGACACAGGCATCGGAATGAGCCCTCAAATGGTTGATGATTTATTCAGGCTCGATGTTCAAACCAACCGCCAGGGAACCGAGGGCGAGCCCAGCAGTGGACTTGGGCTCATCCTGTGCAAGGACTTTGTTGAAAAACATGGTGGAAAGATTTGGGTAAAAAGTGAAGAGGGAAAAGGCTCCATATTTTATTTCAACATTCCCAATATTTCGTAGAGATGGTCAACTAAAATCTGCGGAGGGTTGACAACAGCATCGTTTTCTCCACGAATCTCAAAACGAACCTTTCAGCCTGATGAATATGGAGGTCTGGCTGGCGCTTACCGTCGCGGGATCGTAGGATTGGAAGGATTGTGCGATCACCGAAAGATCCAGGTTGTTCATGAGCGAAAAGGTAAAGGTGGGGATGACGAAAACCATTTTATTCTTCGGATTATAAATACCTGCGAGCGCCAGGGTGATCAGCGGAGTGGCGGGATATGATACATTGGCAAAGAGCGAAACCCCGTTGAGAAAGGGATTTTTTGCATTGAGCAGGGAAGGATTGAACTGGTTGATCAGGACATTGGCTGAATTTGTGGGATTGGAGTTGTAAAAGCCCTCAAACTGGATGAAAATGGAATTCCTGAAGGTGTAATCGTATTCAATGGAGGAGAGGAAAACCCCTGTCGTATCTCCAAAGTTCTTCAGGGGCTGGAACCAGCTCATCTCCCCCTTGAACCCACCCTTGGCAATCTGCCCGGCCCATCCCAGTCCCAGTACCAGATCGCTCTGGGTATAAACACCGGCCAATCCCTGGAAATCATATTGCCATTGATTGAAACGGTACATTCCCGCCGCTGTGATCTTCTGGTCTTTGTCGGCTTTCACGGCAACTTCGGCCCTGGAAGAGGGACTTGTGAAATACTGCAGCCTGACCGCATCGGAACCGGGTTTTTCTTCATAATCGAAATCAAAATAGGAATAGGTGTTAAAAATATCGTTGGGATTCCATATAAAAGTCTGGCTCCAGTTAATCCTTTGACGCCCCAGGGTAACCTGGAAGTTGTTCAGGGTATAATCCAGCCACAGCCTGTCGACAGCTAGGTTCAGGACGTAAGACTTCCCTTCGGAAATATTCCATGACAGGTTCACCAGGCCGTTATCATAGGCTATAAATTCGGCATACCGGGGGCTGATTGCAAGAATGTTTCCCCAATAAAAGCGGTTTCGCTCCTGGAGGCAGAATGTGAAATTCTTCGAAATATTCCATTTGAAATTATTCCGGTTGTGGATGAGGTTATCGGTGACCCAGGGTTCGTCGATTTTATGGATGATCACCGTTTGCATATCCTTCACATAACCGTTGAAAGACCAGCTGCGTTCCTTTTTTCCTACGATTGAATCCTGAGGAAAGACATCCCATGTAAAGAGGAGTAAAAAAACAACCAGAAGAGGCCCGCATTTTATTGACATACGATCAATCCTGTTTCTTTGAGACATCCGATACGATCTTCCCGTCTTCAAGCGTCACCACCCTCCTCGCTTTGGCCACAACCCTTGAATCGTGGGTGGAAAAGATAAATGTGATGTTCTCTTCCCTGTTCAGTTTTTCCATGATCTCGAGCAGGTTTTCGGCTGATTTCGAATCGAGGTTTGCCGTCGGTTCGTCGGCAAGGATGAACTTGGGCTTTGAAGCCAGGGCCCGTGCAACGGCCACCCTCTGCTGTTGTCCGCCCGAAAGCTTGTTCGGCCTGGTATTGATCTTTTCTCCCAGCCCAACGCTTTCCAGTAACTCGAGGGTCCTGAGATCCCTTTCCTTTGGGTTGATGCCCTGGAGCTGCATGATGAATTCTACATTTTCCTTGGCCGTAAGAACAGGGATGAGGTTGAAAGACTGGAAAACGAAGCCAATGTTCCTCAGCCGGAAATCGATGAGCGGACGTGATTTCAGGGCGGTGATGTCGGTGCCGTCGATCATGATCACTCCGCCGCTGGGGGAATCGAGCCCGCCCAGAAGGTTCAGCATGGTAGTCTTCCCGGAACCCGAGGGCCCGACGATGCAGGTAAATTCACCTTGTTTGAATGCCAGGTCAACGCCGTTCAGTGCGTAAACCGGGATGGTTTTTTCGTCGTATACCTTGCTCAGGTTTTTAATCTCAATGATATTCATAAAACTTTTATTGGTCATTGGTCACCCTATCCTGATCGCTTCCACCGGGCTCAGCTGCAGCGCTTTCCGGGCCGGCATGATCGCTGAAAATATCCCGGTTAAGATGATCATGATTGAAAGGTTAATATATAGTTCAGGTTTGATAAACGGGTATATTTTCGGATCGAACCCAAAGGCTCCCAGTCCTTTTGAAAATGCCGAGAGGTCAATTCCGTATGTATGGAAAACCGAAACCAGCGTGGCGCTCAGGGCCATCCCTATGATCCCCCCGATGAGTGTGAGGAAGACTGTTTCGAGCATGATCATCCTGAAGACCCTTGCCTTGCTCATCCCCACAGCCATCAGCATTCCGAGCTCCCGCGTCCGCTCGAACACAATCATCAGCATGGTATTGACAATTCCGAACGCCAGGGCGAACAGTATGATGCCGAGGATAATATAAACTTCAATGGCAATGGCCGAAGTGATCATGCCCATTTCGGGCCTCAGTTCCATCCAGTTCTCAACGTTTAAGCCGCGAAGTCTTGCCTTCAGCGCCGGCTGGACCAGGGGGATCAAGTCGTTGTTGTCAAGGACCATGGCGATTTCCTGTATCCCGTTGTCGGTTCCAGTTATCAGGTCGAGGTCGGTTTTTTTTACGAATACATTGGTTTCATCGAAGATCGTATTCGCCGTTTCAAAAATTCCGTTAACCGAAAAGGCAGCCTCGTTAAGGTCCCCGCCCGAATCCTGGAAACGCAACACCAGTTTGGACTTCAGCCTGATCTTGAGCTTGTCGGCAAGCTTTCTTCCAATGACAATCTGGTTTTTCCGGCTGCCCGTAAAATAACCGCCTGCGCTGTCGGGAACCGTCCTGTATAGGGTAAATACCTTTTTCTCCGAACCGGGATTCACCCCGATGATCTGTACCCCGGCGGCAGAATTCGGGGATGCAGCCATCCCGGTTATGCGGGTGCGGGTGCAAACTGCCTTTACAGAAGCCACCTTCGAGATCAGGGCTGCGATGCTGTCGGGATGCGGTATGGTGTATCTCGATTCGAAATTCCTGAGGAATTCGGGGTTATGGACCTGGAGGTGCGATACCTCGTTGCCGATGCCCGACCTCAGCTTCTGTTCGACCATGCCCGTGATGATTGAGACGGTAAATATCCCGCCGGCAAGTCCCAGTGTGATGGCCGTAATAACAATCAGGCTCCTCACCTTGTTCCTCCACACATTCTTAAATGCAATTTTAAAGATCATGGCCTGGTTTATTTATGAAGTGCATCAACAACCCTGAGTTTAAAGATCCTCCTCACCGGGTAAATGCAGGTAAGTGAAACAATAAGCAAGACGGTTATCACATTCGACAAGATGAAATCCGCTTTCAACGCCAGTGGCATGAGCGGTTCAATGCCGTAACTGATGAAGGCCTGGGCCATGGAGCCCCAGAGGTGGATGGGGTTGAGTTTGAAATAAAGCATGATGGGCAGGGCCGCAGCCAGCCCTGAAATAAGTCCTGTTAAACCGATAAGGATCATCTCAAGGACCAGGATCACAGCCAGCCTGCTTTTTTGCATACCCACTGAAACGATCACCCCGAATTCCCGGGTCCTCTCGTTGGTCATCATGATCACGGTTCCGAAAACCCCGAATCCAACGATCATATAAAGTATGGCCGTGATGATCTTGCCGCCCGCCGTTTTGACTTTCAGCTGCTGCATGATTTCAACCATCATTTCATCCCACCGCATGATTTCGAATTTTCCCCCATCGACCCTTTGCTGAAGCGCTGCCAGGGTTTTATCGATGTCATCCGGATTTTTGATGGTGACCGAGAGGGAGGTGATCCTGTTTTCGGCGCTGAAAAATTCCTGGGCCGTGGAGAGGTTCATATACACCATCTGGTTGTCAAGCACGGGTGAAGGGAAATGTACAATACCGCAAACGGGGTATTTCGCTGCAGCGCTCACCCCGTGAAATCCCTGTCCAAGCAGGACCAGGGTATCACCCGCCGTAAGCCCGAGGAATGAAGCCAGGCCCTGGGAAACCAGAATACCATTGTCCGCAGCAGACAAATAACGCCCCTTGACCACCTTGGCTGAAAGCCTGGTCAAGGCATCCTCCTTTAAAGGATCGGTGCCGGCCAGCATCACACCCTTGGTTTGCTTTCCATAGGCTGAGAGGGCGAAGTACTCCAGGCGGGGAACGATCTTGTCAACATTGGGCGTTGATTTGACGACTGCCGACACGGAATCGTTATAGACCATTGAATTGTTGATGTCCCTGTCGTCCCAGTACCCCTTTTTATGGATCTGTATATGGCCCGAGTAAGATTGTACCACGATATCGGCCAGGTTGTCGAACCAGCCGATTTGCAGGGACCTTGTGATCAAAGCCAGGAATATTGCAAGAAAGATGGATGCCGCAGTGAGCAGGGTCCGCCTCTTGTTCCTCCAGATGTTTCGCCATGCAAGTCTCAAATCGTTCATCTATTTTATTTTTTTCATATTCTGCTGGGAAAAGAAACGCTCGTCAATGCCGGTGTTGAACTTCAGCTCATCGATTTGCATCACGGTTTTCTGGCCTTTCTTGTTCACCGGCACCATTTCAAGCCGGGTGGGGATATCGCGGTCACCCATCCGCCGTATATCATAATTATCCGAAACATTCACCAGTTTGTTATCCTCGTCATAATATTCAGCCATCCACACGTCAAAACCACGCACGGTCACCCACATGATCACCTTGCCCCACACCACCGGCGCATCGGGCAAAGGAGTCAATTCTATCTTGTAACAGTCCATCTCCCTGACCTTCTCCTTCCCCAGCAGTTTGTGAGTGTAATCGACCACGATCGACGACTGTTTGACCAGGTCATCATTGGTAAAATCGGAACCCATCCATGATTGGAGCATCATCGAAGGCGGGATCTTGATGGTCTTGTCAATGGACGGAACCCAGTTCCACATTTCGGTCTTTATCTTGAGAAAAACCTGCCCTTTGTCCTTGGCGGGCGAGGTGATCAGCACCAGTGAATATTCCCTGAATTTCGACCAGGTTTTCATGCTGATGGTCCTGGTCCAGTCGGGACGGATCACGGTCATGGTCATGGATCCCTGGCTAGAGAGACCCCGGTTCTTGTCATCGGCTTTCTGAATGATCTCTTTGGCACCCGGGTCCTGGGCCTGGGAACCCAGCCATCCGGCAAAAAATAAAATAATGATGATGAGTTTTTTCATGGTTCTGTTTGACTGCGGATGTCATCCCTGTAAATACTTAGAATTCGTTTTTTGATCTTATCGTGCGGGCAATTTTCAGGATCGGTCAAAAATAAATCATTTATAGCCAAAAGGGATAAATAAAATTAAAAAATCCCTTCAGTTGACAACGGGGAAAATTACCTTATATTTGGATATCGCTTACCTTATTGAACCATTTATTTAAACCCTACAGTATGAAAAGGAGAATCCCGGGAATATGAACACGCTGCGTTACATGATTGCATTCATTGCATTTACCGGTATGATATCCGGGTGCTGCAAAAACGAAGTGGTTTACACTTCGACCGGTGACAGAACCATCGAGGTGATTATCAATGATACACCTTTCAGGACTGACCAGTACCTGAGGATCCCCTATTCCCTGAAGACCTGGGAGTGGAAGAAGAACGGACTCTCGCTCAGGCAGATCAATGTACTTGACGATGTTTCAAAAACCGTGCTGGCGACCTATAACAACGGCCAGTTTCCGAAGATCTACCAGGATCCGCTCCCTGTCAACCCGATGATGCCCTTCGACAAGCTGTATAATTACTATTTTTCCATCCAGCTGCCTGTGCCGCTGGATAAGGCCCCACCTTCGAGGATATCGCACCGGCTTGTTTTCAGGGACACGATCAATAACCAGGATCTGACAGTGGAAGGTGGCGTTGTCGTTCCCAAATACAATGAATCCCCGCTTGTGATCGGCTCACCTGTGAGGGGTACCAAATGGATGTTTTTTAACCAGTCGACCAACGACTACCATTTTTTTACCATCATTTTTTTAGGGGGAAAATTAGGCACCGGGGAGCGGTTCGCATTCGACAACATGCAGGTGGATGATAATTTTGATAAATTCTACCAGGGTGATCCCGGGAAGAACAGCGCTTACTTCTGTTACCTTGATACCTTGTATGCCGTGGCCGACGGGGTTGTGGTTGCCTGCAGCGACACCATGACAGAGAACGATGGCAACCAGCACAACCATCTGAATTTTAAAGCGCCTGTCGACTATGCCGGGAATCATGTGATCCTCAACATCGGCAACGGGCGATACGCCATGTACGCTCATTGTGTAACGCACTCCATCATGGTGAAGCCCGGTGACACGGTGAAGGAGGGCAGGCCGATTGCTCTTCTGGGCAATTCAGGGAATTCAGATGCACCGCATCTGCACTTCGAAATCGGCGACGCCCCCGATTTCTTTATGTGCAACGGCCTGCCTTTTGTCCTCAGAAAATTTGTCAGGATCGGGGCATACAAGGATCCCTCTCCCATCACACCGGTTATCTATCATAACATCATGAATGAGCAAACCGTGGTGATGTCATTTGACTGATCTGCTCTCCGAAAATAATCAGGGGATTATTTTCCCCGAACAGACCATAAAATGGCACCAATTAGGCCTGTAACGATCCCGGGCAAATTGTCGGTTATTCCTGCTATCTGGGATGCAATGATTAAGAGTATCGAAGCGAGGAAAAAGGATGTTGTCCATCAGCGATGGGCGGGATCAAACAGGGAGAGGAGGTGTTTTTTTATATTAACTATTTTACTAACTGAGATTGATCATTTATGATAAGCAAGATATATCTTTCATGGTCAAAATTGAACACCCGGGTGGAGAATTGAAGGAATTTTAACTCTTTCGTCAGGTTCGTGGTGTAAAATTCTCTCGCAACCATTTGTTTGCTAATTACCTTCCCGTCGGTATAAGTTTCTAGCGCAGACAGGCGGAGGCTGCAAAATTTACATTGGCTGGTTTTCCCGCATTCTTTCTCTTCTTCAACCGCGTATGCACAGCCAAGAACATCACCACATTTCTGATAAATGATTTTTTCATCCGGCTTATCAGAAAACATTGATTTTAATGGCTCATTATAAGCCTGCAGCATCATGTCCTTGTTTAAAAGCAACACGCATGAACTGATGTTATGGATAATGAGGTTGAAAAAATCAGCAGATTTTGACAAATAGTCAAAGCTGACATTGGTCATGGAAATTTTACTGTTCATATTATCTTGATTTATTTTTTGAAATACTTGCGTATCAACCCCTGTAATTCATCCTGATATCCATACACAGCAAATCAGATCAGACAAGAAACGGATTTGTTTTTCATACTGAATTGATTTCATTCAAAGGTAATCAATATTCAGAATTTTTTTCTTTTTGATCAGAACATAAACCGATTGGTTACTTTCTCCTATCTTTGTTACAGATGGCCAATCGGGTTGGTTAAACCTGGAAATTATGCCTTTGATTAAAAAATTATTGTTCCTGTTCAGTTTATTGCTGCTTTTCTCCTGCATCAAGGCCTATGATCCTAAAATTGATAAAGCAGCAGAGAATAAATATGTTGTTTCAGGACGGATCGTTAATACCGAAGGCTGGCAGGAGGTCGAAGTTTCCCTCTCTTCCCCGTTTCAGTCTTTGAAGTATATTACTGTATCGGGGTGCCAGGTGACGGTCACGGATAAAAAAGGCAATGTTTTTAACCTGGAAGAATACAGTCCGGGTCATTACCATACCTGGATGGGGCAGGAATACGTTTTACCCGGCAACTCTTACCAGGTCAGGGTCCTGACACCAGACAACCAGGAGCTGGTATCGGGGTTCGATCAGATGCCGAAAGGCCCTTCGCTGGATTCAGTCTATTATTCCGTGAAAGATGCGCCGACACCAAACTCTCAAATACCCCGGAAGATCATGCAATTTTGGGTCGACCTCAATGCGGTTGGCGACTATAGTCACTTTTATAAATGGGAGATTGATGAAACCTGGGAGTACCATTCTGCGCATGCCGCCGAATTTTACTATGACGGCATTCTTCACCAGATCACACCACCCGATTCTTCCAATATGATTTGCTGGGCAAAAGGACCGGTAAAGAATGTATTTACCCTGTCAACGAACGGCCTTTCTCAAAATGCCTACACTCAATTTCCTTTACACAATATTGACGAACACAGCTCGCGTTTGACTGTCCTTTACAGCATGTTGGTCAGTCAGCTTGCCCTGAGCGAGGAGGCGTACAATTACTGGGAGCAGATGCGCATCAACAGCAATGAACAGGGTGGGCTTTATGAGAAACAGCCCCTTGCCATCAAAGGGAACATGATCAACCTGACGAATCCTGAAAATGTGGTACTGGGATATTTTTTTGCTGCATCGGTGTCGTCCAGGAGATATTTTTACCATGATATTGAAGGAATGTACAAGGGTTTTAATGCCTGCTACGAAGAAGATCTGCCGGTGTTTGGCTTCAGATCATTTTTCCCCTGGGAATATCCTGTTTGGTTTTATTACAATGCCGGGGTTATAAAAATACTGTATACGGGATGTGTCGACTGCCGTCAATTGGGAGGTACGACAGCAAAACCCGATTTTTGGCCCTATTAATTTGATCTGTAGGAATAATGGTGTATCTACAAAATCGGCCGATCATGCCCGGAGTCCTGAAACATGCCGGAATAACCAGCATCTTTTTCTTCTGTGTACATTTAATTTCTGCACAGGCAACAGGCCCCGACATGGTGTTTGTTCAGGGTGGAAAATTCAAAATGGGCTCAGTATTTGGCGGTTCGGATGAGCAGCCGGTCCATGAGGTCATGCTGGATGATTTCTACATTGGCAGATTTGAAGTTACCCAGCGCCAATGGCGGCTGATCATGGACAGGGATACCAACAAATTTTATTATGAAGGGTGCGACAATTGTCCTGCTGAACGCATAAGCTGGAACGATGTTCAGGAGTACATCAGGAATCTGAATGAGAAAACGACGATAAACTACAGGCTCCCCACTGAGGCGGAATGGGAGTTTGCTGCAAGGGGAGGCCTGCTTTCGAAGGGATATAAATACAGCGGAGGCAACACCGATACCGCGGTGGCCTGGAAAGTAGGAAATTCGGATTCGAGAACTCATCCTGTGGGCAGGAAAAAACCGAATGAACTTGGAATTTATGACATGACAGGCAACGTATTTGAGTGGTGTGCCGACTGGTATGCTCCGGCATGGTATGAGGTTTCACCAGCCGGGAACCCGGTTGGTCCCCTGGAAGGAGTTTTTCGGATCATCCGCGGAGGAAGCTGGTTTTATGATTATTCAGGCCTCGCTTCGACCGACCGGGAAAGCGCAAATCCCTCGTTTAGATATGGTTATGTGGGATTCCGGTTATGCAGATCTGCCGCAAACAGCAAACAACCCGGGGTTAACCCGGAAAAGCCCGATTCGGCTGATGCTAAAAGAAAAGCATTCTATAAAAGATTTATCGGTCATTAAAAGGAATGCCGGTCGTTTGATTTTGCATTTATTTTTTTGATACCTTTGATTTTGGAGCGTTTCCGCTAACCGCTTATCATGAAGATCAGCACAAATTTAATATTTCTGGTTTGTGTGATTTTGCCCTTGATTTCATTTGGACAGAATCTGAAATTTCATGGGACCATCCTCAATGAAGAGACCGGGATCCCTGTTGCAAACGTCAACCTGATGATCCGAAACACAAAATCAGGGACTGCTACAAACATCCAGGGAAAGTTTGAAATTGCCCTTGCGAAACTTCCTGTTTATATCGATATCACCTGCATCGGCTATAAGCCACTTACCATCGAAGTCGGTGAAGTAATGAAAAAACCGGTGGAAATAAGGTTAAAGCCACAAGTCAGACAGCTTGAAAGCGTGACAATCTCCGAGCTTAAGGCGACGGCTGTATTTAAGGATCCTGATTATTCGGTGCTTGATTTTGAAATCATGGGCGATAATCTGCTGATACTGGTATTCAGATACCAGTTGAGGCGCTCAACCATGCTATTGCTGAACCCCGACGGAGACACGCTTGCACAGATTTTGTTGCCCGAGCTGCCCCCCGACAAACTTTATAAAGATGCGTTTGGCAATGTTCATTATTTTTCAAAACAAGGCAATGCATTCCAGTGTCATTACGATCAATCCCTTAATCACTTCTCTTTCCCTTATCAAACTTCGGTGGATTCAATTCAGCGCATGCTGGGTCCTTTTTCCTTTATGATGAAAAATCGACTCTACTTCCAGGAAGATTATTCAAACGGATTCAGGACAAATATTGGCTATTATGATATGGACCAGGGTAAAAGGTACCTGCAGACGGTGAGGCATGATAAAGCGGAATCTGCTTATTACCGGGATAAGTATTTCTTTACATCTCCATCAAGGGCCGGCGATACGGTTTACCGCGAATACGATGAACGCGCGTATGATTTCTTTTCCCGGACAAAGAACAGGACCATGATGGTTAAACTGGAAAACGACCGGGTAGCGGTTTTTAATTTCACCGGCAATGTCATTGAAATTTTCGATGCAGACTGGAATCCGGTAAAAGAGATCCCGATCTCATTTCACAAGGATCAGGAATATGCGTTTGTTGCTGCTCTTGCAAATTCATTTTTCCCGGATGACACATGGAAATGGAGCGGGAAACTGCACAAAGATGAGGCTTATGAAGACGTATATGCCAGTTTTAAGAGACATGGGGAGGTGCACCTGAACAAAATAGATATTGAATTGGGCATCCTGGCCAATGAATTTGTTATCCCGTTGCCGTTCCCTCAAAAAATTCTGATACACCGCGGCCATGCCTATTTTCTGTACAAGGAGTGCGGACAGGAACCCAAATGGAAACTGTACAAAATGAAATTGGGATGAGGTGGTTTATTTAAATCGTCGTTTATTGAATAACTGCATTTTTTTACCTATATTTATAGGGTATAAAAAACCTTCATTCAGAACCCATGGAACCAAATGTAAAATATAACTTTCAGTGGAAGGACCTGGGAGATATCGCCCTTGGCAGACCCAAGCTGGGTCCGCTGACTCATGTAGCCGTTTACCGCCTGATGCAATATACGATGCGCGATGTCATCGAGAAACAGCTCGGCCCTCAGAAAACAAATGACATTTTTATCGACGCGGGGTTTAAGGCGGGTGAGGAATTTTGCAAAAATGTACTCGACACAAGTCTTGATTTTAACGGATTCGTGGCTAATCTCACCGATAACCTGCTAAAATTCGGCATCGGTTTATTGCGTATTGAAAAGGCCGATACCGAAAATTTAAATTTCACGCTTACCGTCTCCGAAGATCTCGATTGTTCGGGTCTCCCCTATTCCGGTGTTGCATTTTGCGATTATGATGAGGGATTCATTTCAGGCATCATGCATTGTTATACCGGTAAACATTTTGCAGTAAAAGAGATTGACTGCTGGGGCACCGGGGAGCGAACGTGCCGTTTTACTGTTGACATGATTGCTGAATGAACAGATCATGACAGCAAACCAGGAACAGATCTTAACCGTTTTCAACAAGACCCTTCAACTTCTGATGGATGGCGACATGCCGGAAAGCCTCGAAATGCTTGACCACATAGATGCCGATGCATCCGCTGATGAGAACTGCAGATCCTTCATTACCAGTTTTAAAAAATTCATCGAGCAGTATGCCGAAGGGGCCAGTCTGATCAATGCACTTGCCGAAGGGAACCTTGATCTTGAACCACCCCGGCAGAATTATGTGATATCCCACTATAAGCAACTCCAGTCCAATCTGCGGCATCTCACATGGCAAACCCAGCAGATTGCCAGGGGTGACTATACGCAGAAGGTCAGTTACCTGGGAGATTTTTCCATTGCCTTCAACCAGATGACTGAAGCACTTCGGGAGAAAAAAAGAATGGAAGACCAGTTGCGCGATCTGTATGCCACACGCGATAAACTGATGTCGATCATCTCACATGATTTGAAAAGCCCGTTTAACGGCATTCTTGGATTTGCCAACCTTTTTTTGCAGGATTATGATGAGTTGAGCAACCAGGAACGGAAAGAGTTTATCCGCAACATCCAGATTTCAGCGCAGGGCGCATTTAAACTTCTTGAAAATTTACTTGAATGGTCACGCATTCAAACCGGCAAGATCCAGTTCAGCTTTGAAGAATTCAACCTCAGCAGGATGATCTATGAGAACTTCATCCTCCTTCAGGCATCGGCCGAAAAGAAACAGATCCGCCTTTACAACCTGACACCGCCTGATGGTTTCATCATTGCCGACCACAATTCAATGTTAACCATCATCAGGAATTTGCTGAACAATGCGATCAAATTTACACCCAGGGGAGGAAAAGTCACGGTCACCGCAGAACAGAAGGATAACTTTTGGGAAGTTTCCGTCCTTGACACGGGGGTCGGTATTAAGCCGGAGGATCTCTGCAAGCTTTTTAAAACAGGGGAAACCGTCAAAACCAAAGGTACGGAAAATGAGAAAGGAACCGGTCTTGGATTGCTCCTTAGTAAAGAGTTTGTTGAAAAGAATGGTGAAACGATACGCGTTGAAAGTACCCCCGGGGAGGGAAGTAAATTCATTTTTACAGTACCTGCAAAAAAAGAGGATAGTTAAGTGGTTCCTTACGACTTTGGAAAGTGACCGGGGTCTCAACCCCGACTCCGGAAATGCAGGTTAAGATACAGAACCTGGGAACTCCTCTGAACAAGTAGCCATAGAGAAGGTGACTCCGACGCCAGAGTTATTCGACAGGGACAGGCTCCGGCTTCTCCATTCCAAAATTGAAATTAAAAAAGAAGGGACGAATCTTTTTTGTATGTTTGTTTTATATTTCATTGAATTTCATGCTGTTATATTATTAACAACAGATTCGGGCGGGATGGAAGCTACCTGCACTTAAGAAAAAATTTACACAGTGCTTTGTTCGGTTTACATTTCCATTTAGTCATAGAATCACCCTTTCAAATGAAAGAAAAAAACACCAACCACTCCGAACCCATGGTAACCCATGCCCCGGTTCATCCTTCATTATTCACATTACTGATCCTGCCTTTTGGAATAATTAGCGGGTGGATTTGCGACCGCATGAAACGGCAGAATGCCTATTTGTTATTCGGCCCTTTCAAATGCCCCTATTTACCTGATGATTTATATGGACGGGTGGGCATATACGCGCTGGGGCCCACGGGGAATGCTAAATACTGAAGCAGTTTTTGTAGTTCTGGCAATCATTTTATTATTCACCATGAAAAAATCTGTACTTATCCTGTATGCATTCATGATCATGGTTGGGACAACCCAAGCCAAGAAGAAGTATACCGAACCCTTCCTGAATGAAATTATTGCCAATGCCAAAAAGAAGAATATCTCACCCATTGAACGTTTCAGGGCCCTCGATGCATTGGTGAATTTTGCTCATAGCCTTTATTCCCCCGATACCACGATCAAACTTATTAACGAACTGTTATCCCTTAACAGAAGTTTACATGCGGCCGATCCCAAGCCCTACCTGCTTATGATCGACGGCCAGCGTTATCTTAAGAAAAACAACCCGGACTCTGCCCTTTTAAAGTTCCGGGAAATGATCGAAGAATTCGATAAATCAAAACGTATTTTCCCTTTCAACAGCTATCTTTTTTCAATCCGTAACCTTTTCACTCAACTGGGAAAGCAGGAAGAAAAGCTTAAGTATTACACGATAAAACTTAACAGGTATCTGCAGTTCGGTCCCATTGAAAACATTGCGGCATGTTACCATTCAATTGCAGGATATTATTTGTTGAGGGGTGATTACAACCAGGCGCTGACCTGCTATTTTAAGAGTCGTGATGTATACCGGACCTTTTCCCCAGTCGGATATGTAAACATGCTTTCGGTAATCGGGGCGGCATACATGAACTGGGGTAACCTGAACCGGGCGACCTGGTTTCTCAGGACGGCCGATTCCCTTGCCAAAAGAGACCATGACAGTCTGCGATGCCAGTATTGCTGGTTGAACCTGGCAATCATATCAGACGAACAGAAAAGTTATCAGGAGGCCCTGAGTTTCGTCGACAGCGGACTGGCCTATGGCATCAGAAGCTATAAGATCGAGAATGCGGCCATCCTGTATTCAACCGCTGCTGATATCTGTTTTAAACTCCACAAACCGGACGAAGCGTTCAGGAATCTTCAGATTGTTAAAAAACTGGCAGATGACAATCACTTAACGATTGAAAGCTCCCAGGGAACCATCGAGGTTGATTATATGTTTTATCGTTACTATCGTCAGAAAAACGACCCGGGGCGGACAGAACAATCGCTCCTCAGAGCTTACCAGAAATCTGATTCCTTAAGATCATGGTCGCTGAAGATGAAGTATCAAAAAGAACTTTTTTTCTTTTACAGAAACTCACCGACTCCTTCAAAAGCGCTTGACTATGCCGCAGAATTTTTCCGGATGTACAATGTTCTTTCGTTAAATAAAAATGAGAATACGGTGGCACAATACGAGTCGGAACTTTTAGAAAAGCAGAGGGAAACCGAAATAGAGGATCTGAAGATCAAAAGAACGCAACAACAGCGGAATTATCTGACTGGAGGTGTCTTTCTGTTGCTGATCATCATCGGGATTGTTTTACGCCTGCGGTATACCCAGAAAACGAAAAGAAAGTTAGAGGATAAAAACCTTCAGATCGCTGCTGAAAAGGAAAATGCCGAACTAATGCGTCGCAGGGCCGAACAATCAGAACAATTCAAGCAGCAGTTCCTCTCCAACATGAGCCATGAGATCCGCACCCCCATGAATGCCGTGATGGGGATGACCAACCTGCTGATCGATAATAATCCAAGAGAAGACCAGCAAGTTTATCTTGCCGGGATTAAAAAATCATCGGGAATTTTACTCCACATCATCAACGATATCCTGGACCTTGCCAAAATTGAAGCCGGGAAGATAGAACTCGAGGAAATTGATTTTTCCCTGCGCGAAGTGGTTGACCAGGTTGTTCAGACGATGTATTTCAAAGCAGAGGAAAAAGGACTGTCCCTCACACGGTCCATACCGGAATCTGTTCCCGATGTTATGACCGGCGACCCTGTCCGCCTGAACCAGGTCCTGATGAACCTCACCGGGAATGCCATCAAATTTACTGACCGGGGATCAGTTGAATTGAAAATTGAACAAATGAATCCGGGAAGTAATTCGCAGGTGATGCTTAGATTTTCGGTCACAGATACCGGTGTAGGAATTCCGCCTGACAAACTGGGTTCTGTTTTTGAGGAATTTTCACAGGCAAGTGCCTCCGATACGAGGAGGTTCGGAGGAACAGGGCTCGGACTCACCATTTCAAATCATTTGGTAAGTCTGATGAACGGAAGTATCCGGGTGGAAAGCCAACCAGGCCGGGGTTCTGTATTCTCCTTTGAACTGGCATTCCTTCCGGGCTCTGCAGACAAACTGAAACTACGGCAGGATGGGGAGATGAATATTGACGGGTCCATCCTGGATGGCCTTTCCCTGCTCATTGCCGACGATAATGATTACAACCTTGTGGTCGCTGCAGATACTTTGAGGTCTAAATGCAATGTAACCATCAAAACCGCAAAAAACGGGAAGGAGGCTGTGGAATTGCTAATGGAAAATGAGTTCGACATTGTATTGATGGATGTTCAGATGCCCGTGATGAACGGGTTTGAAGCCACCATGCACATCCGAAATCCGAAATCTGAAACCCGAAATCATTCCATTCCGGTAATTGCCCTGACTGCCAGTGTACTTCGCACCGATCTCGAGAAATGCATTGCGGCCGGCATGAATGGTTTTATCCCAAAACCTTTTACTGCAACGCAACTGATCAAGGGGATTGCAGAAGCATTGAATATCCCGCTCCTGCATTCTGTGTCAGAAAAACTATCGGCCCGACACCCCTGTCCGGACAAAATGGAAACGGTAATTGACCTGACCTATCTTGAAAAATTTTGCGAAGGTGACCGTTTGCGGATGAAAAAGTATATCGGCATGTTCCTGGAGGCAGCGCCGGGATTCAGTGAAAAATTATTGACCGCTCTTGAATCAGGGAATCATGCTGAAATTGCCACCCAAATCCACGGATTCAAGACCAAGTGGGTCATGATGGGGATGCATGAGGCAAAAATCCTTGCAGACAATGTCGAAAAACAATGCAGGGAAGAGATTAATCTGAATGAGGTAAAAGCCAATGTAATGAACCTTCTCCGGCAGATTGAATTGGCGATATCTGAATTGCAGGAAAACTGAGTCTGACCCGGCAATGGATATGCAAATTGCTTAAAAGCTTATGTTGCAGTCGCTACAAAAAATACTTTTGTATTAACCCCGATAATTCATCTTTGTCAAAGGGTTTCGAATCCGTCCTGATTTTATTTGGCAAGGTGAAATAGAAGGTACTTCCCATATTAATTTCACTTTCAACCCATAGCTTTCCGCCATGTTTTTCGACGAAATCTCTGCAGAGCATCAGGCCCAACCCCGAGCTCGGTTCGCTGTCAGTACCCTTACGGCTGGTATTTATTTCAATCTGAAAAAGGTTTTCAATCATTTCCCTGGTCATTCCTATACCAGTATCATTGACCGAAATCTCAACCCATTCGGAGGGAATTGACTTCGCCGTAATGGTAACCTTCCCTCCATGTGGAGTAAACTTCATCGCATTGCCGGTTAAATTACGCAGGATGCAGCCAAGCATTTTCTCATCAGCAAAAACCATTATATCTTCCGGGATATTATAACTCAAATCTATTTCTTTTTTTACAGCCGACTCTTTCACCAAAGCTGTATCAATCAAAACTTTTGGCTTTAATAATATTGATTCAGGGGTATAAAGGATAAAACCTCTTTGTAACTGCGACCATTCCAAAAGGTTTTCGAGCAGGCTGTAAAGGCCGGTTGCGGATTTTCTCATCATCACAGCAATCGTTTGGATCTGTTCTTGTGTCATTGTTGGCAGTTCCTCTTCCAGTAGTTTAGTAAAGCCAAGCAGGCTGTTAAACGGACTCCTTAAATCGTGGGCTATAATTGAAAAGAATTTGTCTTTTTCCACATTCGCCTGATTAAGTTCTTCGTTTTTCTTTATGAGTTCATTCTCTGCCTGCTTGCGATCGGTAATATCCCGTATGTTACACTGGATAACCTTCTGTTTACCTGCAAAATAGACATTACTGACGAACTCTACATTTTTCTTTTGCCCTTCTACCGTTTCAAGTGGCAAATCCTCATATCGCACATATTCCTTTTGCTGCAGTTCAAGAAATTTATCCCGGTTAATGACAATATCTTTGAAAAATCCAATTTCCCAGATTGACTTTGAAATAAATTGCTCTTTTGAATAACCCAGCATCTCAACTAAAAACGGGTTCACATCTACAATCATTCCGTTTTCTGCATCAAGGATAAGAATCCCGTCTTTCGCCGATTCAAAAAGGCGACGATAGCTTAATTCAGAAGATGTGAGCTTTTTCTGTGTTTCCCTTTCTTCAGTCTGGTCTTTGAATACTAAAACAACGCCGATTATATCACCGTCTTTACTTTTAATGGGGGCTCCACTGTCTGCAATGGATATTTCCCTCCCATCTCTTGAAATCAGCAGTGTATGGTTGGCAAGACCAACGACAGTTCCTTTCAGTAACACTGCTTCCACTGGATTTGCAGAAATTGTACCTGTGTCTTCGTTTATTATTTTGAATACCTCAGCGATGTTTTTTCCCTTTGCTTCTGCCGAAGTCCAGCCGGTTAATCGTTCGGCAACCTGATTCATATAATTAACTTTCCCGTGTTTATCGGTACTTATCACTGCGTCTCCAATACTGTGAAGCGTAGTCGCAAGTTCCTCTGAAGTTTTCCATAATTCCCGGATGATTTTTCTTTGACGATTGCTAAACAGGGCAGTTAATCCTGCTGCTATGATAAGAAGGATAAAGACTAAGCCTACAATGAAAAAAATGTTTTGACGATTCAACTCCTGATAAAATTCACGCTTATCAATCTTTGTCACCATAAACCAATTGGTTGCAGGTACAGAACTCAGATACGAAATCACATCGACATCGCGATAGTCCTTTCCATCCCACATTCCTGTGCGACCCAGGGCTGCAAGAACTGATGGCCGCTCAGTTTCTGTCAACGGGATTTTTACCTTGAGCGCAGCATGAGGAAGAAATCGCAAATTACTAAGGAATACAATGCTGTCCTTGTCTTTCCTGACAAGGAGGGTTTCAAATGTTTTGCTTGGTGTTGGCCAGAATTGAATAAGAGGATACAAATTTTTTGCGGGGTCGATTCGAAATACCAATGCGGCGATCGTCTGGTTCTTTTCATCTGCCAATGGAGCAATAAAATCGTAATTAATCTTATCTTCTTCTTTGCTGTAATAAAAATCCGTGCAAGTGACTTTCTTTAGGGTGACTGCTTCAACAATTTTTTCTGAAATGAAAGCATCAAAATGGTCTGATGATCCCACTGATAAAAGAAGGTCACCATTTACCGATGACAGGCATATACTTTTATACCCATATGCCTGATGAAAAATAGCGAGGCATTCTTTGACACTTTGGTTGATATAAACATTATTTTTATTATGGAGCCATTGATCTACCAATCTGATAAAAAAAGGCAAATGAGATAGCGCAGATGCATCTCCAAAACGCTCTTGTTGCCATTGAACAAGCTGGTTTATTTTCAATTTGGAAATGGCTGCAAATTCATCATTCTTTTTGCTCCTTAATTTGGATACTTCATAACGGATAAAAAAGGAACCAAACAAAATAATCAGAACAAAAGCGAGGATTACCATTAAACCAATCCGCCATTTCCGGGGTAAAATAAATCTGTTCCATCTGGTCATCGGGAATAGTTATTTATTCATTTTATTACCTGCTTACCGTTTGAAATGCTTTTGTATTAACTCCAGTAATTCATCTTTGTCGATGGGCTTTGAAAGATAGTCGTTGCATCCTGAATCTATTGCCTTTTGCCGGTCGCCTGTAAGTCCATATGCTGTTTGAGCAATGATAATCACATCCTTATTAAACTGACGGATTTGACGTGCTGCTTCGTATCCATTCATTCCGAGCATCCTGATATCCATCAGAATCAAATCAAGGTCGGGGTTATTGCGGCATGTATCAACTGCATCAATTCCGGTTTTTGTATGCAAAATTTCATGGCTGTTTTCTTTGAGTATCAAGGTGATCAGGAAATCCGAGGTTTCATCGTCTTCGGCAATTAATATTTTCAGGTTTTCAATCTGCTTTTCCACTCTTTCTGCAGAAACAATATCTTCGACAACCCTTTTTCCTTTCAGCTCACAATTGTAAGGAATGGTGAAATAAAAAATTGAGCCTTTTCCATATTCACTAACTACCCGGATTTTTCCACCCAGCATTTCTACATACGCTTTGGTAATGGATAACCCCAGCCCAGCCCCCTGATATGCTTGCGAATCGAAAATATCAGCCTGAATAAAGCGTTCGAATATGGCTTCCTGCCTGTTCCTGGCAATTCCAATACCTGTATCCTTCACAAAAAACTCAAGGTATTCGCCCTTTTTCTCATACCCAAATACAATTGAACCCTCTTTGGTGTATTTAATGGCATTTTTGACGAGGTTGGTCAAAATGGCATAGATTTTTTCATGGTCTGTTTCGATGAGGGCTTCCTTTGCCGGCAGTGAATTTTTAAAGAAAAGCTGCATTCCTTTGGCTTCAACTTCTGGTTTGAAGAAGGTATAAATGTATTCGATCTGATCGTTAATATTCGATTCCCTAAGATCAAGTTCCATCAGCCCGGCTTCTATTTTCGAAATGTCCACAATATCGTTGATGATGTTGAGCATACGGGCGCCACTTTTCACGATGATACCGATGTACTTTTGTTGCTCATCGCCTGTAAGATTCGGTTCTTTTAATAGTGCGGCAAAACCCAGGATGCCGTTCATCGGGGTACGGATTTCGTGGCTCATATTGGCAAGAAAGGCTGATTTGAGGTGGTCGCTTTCTTCGGCGTGCTCTTTGGCGATGATTAATTCCTGCTCAGCCAGCTTGCGTTCAGTGATATTTTCGTGCATCAAAATATACCGTTCGGGTTTTCCGTTGCTATCATTCAATGGGAAAATAAGTGCACGTATCCAAACCGGACTATCCGGAAGATCAGGGGAAACATCCCTCGTATTGTAGTATAAATCAGGGAGATGCGCTACTTCGCCACTTTTAGCAAGCAAAATTAACTTCTCAAGCTCCGGGCTTTTCCCCTGGAGGTCGGCAAAAATTGAAAAACCGGGAGGCGGGAATGCACCAAAAAGTTTAACATATGCCGGGTTTCCGGTGATCGTATAACCATCTTTATCAACAATTTGAATGGATAACGGATTTTTATCAACAATATCCTCGAACATTGCTTCTGCATGCTTTCGGGCGGTGATATTCTCGTGCATTAAAACGATTCTTTCGGGCACCCCGTTGCTGTCATTTAAGGCAAATCCAGTTGCCTTGATCCAGGCCAGCACATCAGGAAAGGAATGGTCCACATCATGGGTATTGAAATAAGAATCGGGGAAATGCACAGTTTCACCGTTTTTAATCTGTTCAAACAATTCTCCCAAACCCTGCTCCAATAATTGAGGGTCCTTAAAAATTGAATACCCGGCAGGGGGGGTGGCTCCAAAAAGCCTGGTGTGTGCCGGATTGGTTTGAATCGTATATCCATCCATATTCAGAATTTGAATTGACAATGGATTTTTTTCGATAATGTCCTTGAATATCGCTTCCGACAGCTTGAGTGAAGTAACATCAAATGCAGTAAACGCTATGCCTTTGTGAAGATCGTCTGCAAAGATCGGGCTTGATGCAATCAGTACATCGATTATTGTTCCGTCTTTCTTACGCCATTTTGTTTCAACCGCGCCGGTTCCGGTTTCATTTATTTGCCGGTATTTCTCCTTCCCGACATAATCAAATTCTTCTTTCGATGGATAGAGTTTCAGCGAACATTGTCCGATAAGGTCGGCCAGGTTGTAACCGGTAATTTCCAATAACTTCGGGTTAACCTCAGTGATGACTCTGTCTTTTACAATGCCTATTCCTGTTGGTGCAACAAGAAAAATACTTTGAAATCTGTTCCTGCTTTCTTCGGCTTGTTCTTTGGCAATGATTAATTCCTGCTCAGATTGTCTGCGCTCGGTAATGTCAACCATCGTGACATTGCACTGCGCTACATTTTCAGTGATGATGCCGGTAAGCAGCACGTATGTTGGGAAAACGCCCGGCGTGATCAGTTTAACCTCACAGGTTTCTTTGCTCTTACTTTGAAAAACTGTATCAAGGAAGAGATTGAAAATTACCCTGGTATCGGGAGAAACAAAAAGGAGAAACCTGCTGCTTGTTAACTGTGAGCGTTCTTTGCCTAACATTTTTGAACCGCAGAGGTTACACTCCAGAATGCCTCCTGTGTTGCCAAGTGTAAAATAGCCCGAAGGGGCGAGATCGTACAACTCTGAATATTTATTAGCAATTTTTTGTAAGCTGGATCTTGCCAGGATAAGTTCTTCGTTCTGCAATTCAAGTTCTATCTGATGAACTTTTAGATCGTGAATGAGCTTTTCTATTTCTATGGCCGAAAGTGACGAATCCGCTTTCGATGGTTTCATTTTCAGCAACCTCTCTGCCTTTTCCCTCAGAATTTCTGCTTCTGTTTTATTACCGGAATTTTCCATAATTGCTTCCCGTTGCGTTTATTTTACCTCATTTGGGTTGCTACTGATACGAATCTGACATTGGATTATCTCCTTGTTGTCTGTTAAATATACATTGCTGATGAACTCAACATTGACTTTTTTCCCGCCAGCAGTTTCAATCGGCAAATTTTTATATCGGACATATTTCTTAACCTGTAATTCTGCAAATTTATCTTGATTCCCGAGTAAATCCTTAAGGGGACTGATTTCCCAGATTGCTTTTTCAAGGAATTGTTCTTTTGAGAAGCCCAACAGCTCCATCATAAACGGATTCACTGCTACAATCATTCCGGTTTTGGCATTGAGGATAAGTATACCGTCTTTAGATGTTTCAAAAAGTCGCCGAAAGCGGATTTCAGACACCTTTAAAATCTCATTTTTTTCTGCCAGGACTTTTTTTACATTTTCAGTAACAGTGATGTCAATAAATGTGATCACCAGCCCTTCGATCCGGTCGTCTAACGTGCGGTATGGAATAATCCTGACATTAAACCACCTGCCGTCGGTTGTTGAAATCTGAGATTCAACTGATGTCAGGGTTTTTATTACCTGCCGGGCATGGTTTAACATTTCGGGGTATTGCAAATCGGTTGTTATGTCGGTGAATGGCCTGCCAATATCCGAATTGCGTATTTTCATTATATTGACCAGGTGGTCGGTGAACCTGCGGATGTTCAACTCCTTGTCGAGAAACAGCGTGGCAATTTCGATCGTGTTGAGCAGGTTTTGCATATCGTTGCTTGCCTGTTTAAAATCATCGACCTTGGTCTTCAGTTCAAAATTGACTGTATGAAGTTCCTCGTTCAGGCTTTGCATCTCTTCCTTGGAGGTAGTGAGTTCTTCGTTGGTCGATTGCAATTCTTCGTTGGTTGATTGCAGCTCCTCGTTGGTCGATTTCAACTCCTCCTGCGACGCCTGCATCTCTTCGCGGGTACTTTGCAAATCCTCATTGTATCGCTGCAATTTATTTTCCCATTCCTTCTGCTTTCCGCCCGAACGTCGTTTTCCAGTTTTCGGGTTCACGGCATCCTGTTCAACCAAAGCCGGCACATCGGTAAAAACCACGATGACCATTCCTCTGAGCGACCCGGGGTTTTCGATGCGCTGAACCGTAACATCCACAAAACGGGTGCCTCCGTTGTCTCCGGTTTTTATGTTTCGCACAATCACCGGGTCGAAGATTTGCATTGCTTTGCGCAATGCACCCGGCATTTCGTTTCGCAACCCTTCACGCGCCATGGCATGGATGTTCCAGTTTGCTTCTCCTGCAACCGGTTCAAGATATTTCCCGATGAGGCCCGTCATGTAAAGGATATCGCCTTTATCGTTTACCAGCACACTGGCCGGGACAAAGCGCTGAAGCAACAGCTGATCGGCAAGGGTTCGTATAACTTCAGTTGTTGCTGGTATGATCTTCTCTTTTGTTGCTGTTGTATTTTCGAGATAAAAGGAGCTTGGAAAATCAATGAGTCCAGGCGTCCGGGATGTAACCGTGCGTTTGAAAATCTTATTCCAGCTATCAAGTTCCTCAAACCCTTCGCGATGGTCCCCAATTGTTTCAGCCGTGCCAAGCACCATGATCCCACCCGGATTAAGGCTGTAGTTAAACAGGGTCAAAACTTTTTCCTGCAATTCGGGCTCCATGTATATCAGCATGTTGCGGCAGGTGAGGATGTCGAGTTTGGTGAAGGGAGGGTCTTTGATCACATCATGGGGAGCAAATACCACCATTTCGCGAATGATCGTATTCACCCGGTAACCTTCGGCTTCAGGGGTAAAGAAACGGCTCAGGAGATCGGGGGATACGTCGGCAGTGATATTCGATGGATAAACACCTTTTCGGGCAATTTCAATGGAATCCTTGTCGAGATCGGAGGCAAATATCTGCAATGTCAGATTGTTGTGATTTTGAACTTTTTCCAGTACCTCTTTAAAAATAATGGCCAGTGAATAGGCTTCCTCGCCGGTGGAGCAGGCGGTAACCCAGGCACGCAACACATATCCATAGGGTAATTCGCTGATCAGGTCGGGAAGCGCTTTTACTCTCAGCATTTCCCATACCGTCGGGTCACGGAAAAATCTGGTGACGCCAATCAGCAACTCTTTGAAAAGAATTTCGACCTCTTTGGGAGTTTCCTGCAAAAAGCGGACATAGGTGTGTATCTTGTCAATCTGGTGAGCGCCTTTGCGCCTTTCGATGCGGCGAAACAAGGTGTGTTTCTTGTACAACGAAAAGTCGTGGCCCGATTGCTCTCGCAACAGGATGATAATTTTGTCGAGGTTGCTTAACACTTTACTGTCTAAATCGGGGTCTGTTGTAACTACCGGGATAAACTTCAGGAAAGCGATGAGTTTGGCCGGCAATTCCTCAACCGGCGCCACCACATCGGCAATGACTGCCTCGATGGCGCTGGTGGGCATGCCGTTGAATTTGGCCGTGGCAGGAGACTGCACCAGCACGACGCCATTTTTTTCTTTAATGGCCTTCAGTCCCAGGCTGCCGTCGGAGCCCATGCCCGAAAGGATGATGCCGATGCTTTTATCCTGCCTGTCGTCGGCCATTGAACGGAAGAAAACATCAATGGGTAAACGCAATCCGCGCGATTCAACCGGCGCGAACAAATGCAGTGTGCCCCGGAGCATCGACAGGCTCTTGTTGGGCGGGATCACATACACACAATTCGGTTTCACTTTAAGGTTGTCACTTGCCTGGAAAACCTTCATGGGGGTGATTCGTTGCAACAACTCGGGCATCATGCCAATGTAGTTTGGGTCGAGGTGTTGAATTACGATAAAAGCCATCCCGTTGTTTTTGGGCATGTTCTCAAAAAACAGTTCCAATGCTTCAAGCCCGCCTGCCGAGGCGCCGATGCCTACGATGGGGAACTGTTTTATTTCATTTTTGTTATGCAGGGGGGGGGGGGGGGGGGGGGGGCTGATAATGAGCCATTTACCGATTTTTTAGATGTTGATTTCCGTGTATTCATGGGAATAGGTTTTTGCAATATAACGCTGTTCTACATACAGGTAATGCTGCGCACACAATGCATCAAAACACTTGCATAGTGAAATTTAAAACTTATAACAAATATAATCACTATTTTCCTTTTTTGATTCGGCAGGATGCATTTTTGTAGGAAAGAGGGACGGGCTGCAAACACATATCTTTCATGAACAACGGCTGATCCTGGAGAAAAGATAAAGAACTTTTATTATGTTTGCATTTCTTAACGCACTCCGGCAATCCGGAGATCACGAAAAACAGATTCTGCTGCACAGTACTTCCAAAATAAAGAATATCATAGCCTATCAGTTGTTATACTCAGTGAACTTGAATTTGCGAAAAAATCAGGCCTGAAGCAGTTGGAAATTATCTGTCATCAAACTTCGTAATTCGACTTTATATTCTTCGATGTTTTCAAAAAAATTCAGGCATTGTTTT